>Ga0209835_1000932_pt1 | contig 17264 bp, 16 predicted proteins | sample LakKivwa52mmetaG_FD_184138 | JGI IMG/M metagenome (GOLD analysis project Ga0209835, IMG submission 184138) | Anoxic lake water microbial communities from Lake Kivu, Rwanda to study Microbial Dark Matter (Phase II) - Lake Kivu water 52m metaG... | ecosystem: Environmental > Aquatic > Freshwater >...
TTGAAACAATAGAGAAATTTAATAATTGGGATGAACTTTTAAATCATGAGAAAGCTTCATATTGGTTATATTGGTATGCTAGAGATGTTATCAAAGATAGATGGACTGAAGCAGAAGAATATATCATGAAAACACCAAATTGGGCTTATATATATGCTAAAAATATTATCAAAAATAGATGGTATGAAGCTGAAGAATATATCATGAAAGTTCCAGAATCGTCATGTTTATATGCTATTGATATTATTGAAGATAGATGGTATGATGCAGAAGAACATATTATGAAAGATCCATATTGGGCATATCGTTATGCTGAAGATATTATTAAAGATAGATGGTATGAAGCAGAAGAATATATCATAAAAGATCCAGAATCGGCTTATAATTATACTAGAGATATTATTAAAGATAAATGGTCTGATGCAGAAGAATATATTATGAAAGATCCAGAATGGGCTTATATATATGCTAAAAATATTATCAAAAATAGATGGAATGATGCAGAAGAATATATTATGAAAGATCCATGTTGGGCTTATCGTTATGCTATAGATATTATTGAAGACAGATGGCATGATGCTGAAGAATATATCATGAAAGACCCAGAATGGGCATATCATTATGCTAGAGATGTTATTAAAAACAGATGGTATGATGCAGAAGAATATATTATGAAAAATGCAAGAGCGGCTTATTGGTATGCTAGAGATATTATCAAAAACAGATGGTCTGATGCTGAAGAATATATAATGAAAGATCCATGTTTGGTTTATTGTTATGCTGAAGATATTATTAAAGATAGATGGTATGATGCTGAAAAATATATTATGAAAAATCCAGAATTTGCATATTGGTATGCTAAAGAAGTTATCAAAAATAGATGGTATGATGCTGAAGAATATATTATAAAAGATCTACAATATGCTCATTGGTATGCTAAAAATGTTATCAAAGGTAGATGGTCTGATGCAGAAGAACATATCATAAAAGATTCCGAATGGGCATATTGGTATGCTAAATATATTATTAAAGGTAGATGGTATGATGCTGAAGAATATATCATGAAAGATCCATATTGGACATATCTTTATGCTAAAGATGTTATCAAAGATAGATGGATTGATGCTGAAGAATATATTAAGAAAGATTCAACAATGTGGAATAAATATAATGATTTTATAAAAAGATTATAAATTAATTCTCTATCATAAGCTAACTTAAACAATTAGCTTATGATAGAGAATTTCTATTATTCAAAGTTTTTATATAGAAATAATATAATAGAAGTAATTGGCATGTTTTATGATGTTAATTTTATATTATATTAAAATCAAACTAAAAAAAGGAGACAGAAATGATTACAACAATCACGCTATCGGAAGCTATTGAGAATGCGAGAAAGATTAATACATATTATAATGAAGATATTAAAATAATAGAACAATTTGATAATTGGGATGAATTTCTTAATTATGAGAAAGCTCCGTTTTGGTTATATTGGTATGCTAAAGAGGTTATTAATGACAGATGGCCTGAAGCGGAAGAATATATCATGAAAGACCCATATTCAGTTTATTTCTATGCTTTAATTATTATTAAAGATAGATGGATTGATGCTGAAGAATATATTAAGAAAGATCCATATTGGGCATATATATATGCTAGAGATATTATTAAAAGTAGATGGTATGATGCAGAAGAATATATAAAGGATGTTCCACATTGGGCTGATTGGTATGCTAGAGATGTTATCAAAGGCAAATGGCATGATGCAAATATACATGTAAAAAAAATTCCATATTTAAATAAATTTTATAATAAAATTTATAGAAGAGATAAAAATAAATCTTCTTTATCACAACCTAATTATTTAAATTAGCTAGTAATAATTTTTATATTTATTTTTTATTAACAACCCAAAAAAAGGAGACTAAAGTATGACAAATATTACAATTTCTTTATCAGAAGTGTTACAGAAATTAAAAAAAGTTAAAATATATAAAAATAATATTGACGAGGTCAACCAATTTAGTAATTGGAAAGAGTTTCTTAATCATGAAAAAGCTACATTCTGGTTATATTGGTATGCCAAAAATGTTATCAAAGGCAGATGGTCTGAAGCTGAAAAATATATAAAGAAAGATCCAAAGATAGCTTATATATATGCTAAAGATATTATTAAAAGCAGATGGCCTGAAGCTGAAGAATATATAATAAAACAATTGAATTTTACTTGTTGGTATGCCGAATATGTTATTAAAGGTAGATGGCTTGAAGCAGAAGAATATATTATGAAAGATCCGTATTGGATTTGTTGGTATGCTGAATATGTTATCAAAGACAGATGGTATGAGATGGAAGAATTTATAAAAAAAGAACATCCAAAATGGCATTATCATTATGCTAAATATGTTATTAAAAATAGATGGTATGAAGCTGAAGAATATATTAAGAAAGATTCATATCAAGCATATTGTTACGCTAAAGATGTTATCAAAGATAGATGGATTGATGCAGAAGAATGTATTATGAAAAATCCAAAATGGGCTCATTATTATACTGAAAATGTTATCAAAGACAGATGACATAAATGTATATTAAAAGTTTCTTAAACTAATATAATAGAATAATTGTCTATATTCAAAGTTTTTATATAGAAATAATATATAAAAAAAGGAGGTGCCAACATGAAAAAGTTTTTTAGGCACATAAATATGTATGATGATATTGATTGGAATGAAGATAAGAATGGGTTGGTTATAAAACCCAGATCATTTAATGCAAATAAAGATTCAGATTGTGTAAATGGAAAATGGAGTTTCTGGTATGAAGAATTGCATGATTCATATAGTAGAAGCTCAGGAATAATAGCTGTATCGAGCTTCATCCCTGAATACTCAGGAATGATGAGATTTTCAATAAGTGATGTATATGGAGAAAAACCATCTGAATATTATGCAATACCAGAATATGCAATCTCAAAAGATGTTCAAATAGAAGAATTGATATTTATGGAAGGATTAGTATATTGGGCAGAAAAAGAATCTGATTTTACTATAGATCCATTAATGAATAAAATCTGGATTCCATGTGATAAAACATGGGTAGATGTGAGTAATTGGGATCAAGATTTCATATCTACTCTTGATAAGAGTATATCAAGAGCATCATTAGATGTGATTAAGGATGTAGTAAATATAAGAATTATACCTAGATATTCTGTAGATAATATGGAATCGTATGCATATCAATATAAACATCGAAATAAAAATATATAAAATATAACTCAAGATGAAATTCCTTTGAATTTCATCTTGAGTAAATTTGTTTTTAGGTTTAAAAGAAGAAAAAATTATCCCAATAAACTTTAAAAAGAGTTTATTGGGATAATTATAATGTTTTTCTTAATTTATATAGAAATAATAATATTAAATAATTTTTCTAAAAATAAAAAGGAATATAAATATATGATTTTTTTTGATACTTTATTACAACTCTATTCTAATATTAATTTTCCAAATCAATATACTGAGTTATCAAAAATTGATAGAGCAATTAGTTGGTATTATGGTGATTCAACTGAACAATATGTTACTTTATCAAAAACTAAAAATAATAATATTATCGAAATTGATATCAGCCAAGCATTCCCAACAATATGCCGATGCATCTTTAAACCTGATGATGATTTTATTATAAATATGAACAAGATACAGGACAAAAAAACACGAAATATATTTATATCAACTAGTTTAGTTAATACTGAATATTTAAGAATATTAAACATTATATGTAAAATGATCATAATGGGAGTTTTGTTTGAATTTGAAGATGTAATTTTAATGGAACTTAAAAAAGATGGAGCAATAATATCATGTAATGATGAGACATTAGTAAAATTATTAAACATACATAAGTCACAGTCTAATAAGTTTAGTAAAATGCTTATTGAAAATAATTTTCACTTTCATTTTATTGAATATGATAAATATATCAGAAGTAATCGAACTAGTTATTTTTGGTCTGATAATGAATTGAAAATAAAAGGAATGTTTAAACATGTTCCAAAAAAACTTATGGAGATTCAAAAAAATATACTAGAAGAAGTATCTGTCGACTATCAAAAACTCATACATATTTATTCTGAAAGATATTTTAAAATAGTAACGATAAATAACTTGACACAAATATTAAAAGATTATTATTTATGTAATAATAATAGATATCTTACTGATACAAATAAATATATGGTAAAAACTGATATGATTAATCCAAGAAATTATATAAAAACTTTTCTATTTCCTATAATCCTCTCAACAAAAATTTGATTCTTTTCACTTTTTATATAGAAATATTATAATAAAAAAAGGAGAAATGTAAAAAATGGCAATAAAATTAAAACAAATTTATATCTGTGATGGATGCGGAAGTGAATTTGAACAACCAGATCAAATACGAATATTCAATGAAGTTTGGAATGGTGACAAAACAAAAAGCTTCATCAGACCAAATCAAATGTATTGTTCTGATTGTACAAATATTGTATTAGATTTTGAAAATAAAATACCAGAAACAGTTATCATTTTAAATAATAAAAAGGAAAAATATATTAGGAATAAGAAAGTAGAAGATATAATAGAAAAAGAAGAAGTAGAAGATATAATAGAAGAAAAAGAAGTAGAAGATATAATAGAAAAAGAAGAAGTAGAAGATATAATAGAAAAAGAAGAAGTAGAAGATATAATAGAAGAAAAAGAAGTTGCGAGATTTTTAGTACTTCAGAAGATTAAGAATACTGAAGATGAGAAATTTTTTGCAAAACATTTTCAATATGATAAAATTGAAACATTAAAAGAAATAATTAATAATAAAACACTTATAGGAACTTATTTCAGTATGGATCAATTTGTTAATATTGAAGATATTGATAAATTTGAAAAAATAACAGCAAAAATAATTAATAAAATTATTTTTGGAGTCCCCAATATTATTAATTCTGAAGTATATGTAATACCTGAATTAGATACAGTTGTTATAGAAAAAGAAAAGTTTGAAATTGAAATGCAAATAATATCATCACCATTACCAAAGATAATAAAAAATAAACCATTTAAAGATCCTATAAAAGATATTGATCCGGCAAAGATCATGCAAGGTTTTAGTTTTAAATTTAAAACTGATAATGATTATATATAATAAAGAGAGGTCAAATGGGAATAAAATCAAATATTATTAAGAAAAAACAACCTAATTATATTAATGGATTAAAAGCTATTAATAATTGGTTCTTTAGTAATAATAGAAAATTGACTGAATTAGAAAAAATAGTAGAAGTTTATAAAATTGATAATAATTTTATGAAAAGATTTTTATTATTTATATATAATACACCTCATTTAGTATTATATATAAATAAATATTTAAATCATATATATGAATTTAATAAATTTAATACTATTGATTTGTTATATAGTTTATCATATTTATTAGATATTAATAGAATAGTGAAAAAGAGTATTCCTGAGAAATTATTGTATCTTAAGAATACAGAAATGGCTGATAAAAATAGACAAAATATTAAAGAGTTAATGAATGAATTTTTTGATAAATGTTATGATAAAATTTATAATGTTTCTGAAATGAATTATTTTTATGATCTTGTTAAATTAAATATTATTACATTAGAAAATATTAATGAGATCGATAAGTATATTAATAACGGCAAGAGCACATTAAAGCTAGAGGAAATTGATACTGTTATTGAAACTCCTGTTGCGATTCCAACAAATTCAAAAATTTTAGATATTTATAAAGAATTACCAGAAGGGATCAGAACATTTAACAACCAAGCAAAAGAATATATTTTAATACGAGATGAATGTAAACAATGTGAATTATACGGCAAACCTTCTGTAATAATAGATACAAATATGATAGATGGTGGAGATGTTGATATTGCTTTTATTGGACTTAATCCTGGAACAGAAGAAGTTGAAGTGGGAAAACCATTTGTTGGCAAAGCAGGTAAGATATTAAGAGAAAGAATGTCATTACTACCCAATACTATCAATTGGGTGATTTATAATATAATTCTTTGTCATACAAAAAATGAAAGTGAAATTAAAAAACCAGATGAAGTCAAAAATCGATGCAGACCTTTGGTTGAAATGATAAAACAAACATTCCCATCTAAAATTTATGTACCAATGGGTGCTAAAGCTTTTGATTGGTTCGGATTAAAAGGACCTGTATCATCTATAGCTGGTAAAACATATACAAATAATAATACAACAATTATTCCTATAATACACCCAAGTGCAGCTAATTATAACGCTGAGAATTTAAATAGATTTAAAAACAATTTTCAAGTTATTTTAGATTTATTCAAAATTAATGTTGAAAAGAAACCAGAAAAGAAATTAGTAAATAATAACCTTCCAGATATAGTACCAAATAAATTTATTACAACTGTAACTACTGATTTGACTTTTTTTGATGTTGTTGAAATTGATAATGAAATTATAAATATATACATAGATCAAAATGGAAATAAAAAATATTTACTAAATGATTATAAATTAAGTTTCTTTTTAAAAAATAGCAATTGGAATGAATGTAATCAAATAACAGATCAAATTGATGCTGTGGTAACAATTCATGGTAAAGATAAATATTCTATTATAAGAAAAATCAACAATAATCTAAAAAAGCTGAAAGGAGCATGAAACAGTGTGGACATTTATACCAAAAAATGATGTTGAAAGTTTTTTAAATAATTATCCAAGTCTAGCAGAAATTTTCAATAATATTAATTTATATGAAACTGAAGACAATATATTTTTACCAAGATTGTTCTATAAGAATTTTCAAAATGGAGTTAAAATTTTTGAAAGTGATGATAATGAAATTTTATCATATGAACCTACTTTTTTTAAATTTACTGGTAAACTAAGACAAGAACAAATTGAAATCGTTCAATTTATATTAAATTCTTATAAACAAAATAAAAATCAAATTAATGGAATCATCAAAGCAAGACCAGGACTAGGTAAAACTGTTCTTAGTACATATATTGCAGCGAAATTAGGAATTAAAACTTGTATAATAATTGACAATGAAAATCTACTAAACCAATGGGTAGAAGCGTTTCTTACTTTCACTGATCTTAAAGCTGAAGAAATAGGACTTATAAAAAGCAAACATTTTATTATCGATAAACCAGTAATAATAGCAACAGTCCAAACTTTATTATCAAAAATTAAAACTAATATGCATAAAAATTTTAAAATAATAAATGATGCTAAAATAGGATTAGTTATTTATGATGAAGTACATAATACTTCGAGTAGTAGTAAATTTGCAAAAGCTTCACTATTATTTAAAACTAAAAATGTTCTAGGTCTCTCAGCTACACCATTTCAAATAGGTGCAGCTGAAATATTGATGAAAAATACAATAGGAGAGATTATATATGAAACAAAACATTATGAATTAAAACCAATATATGTATTAAATCATTATGACAGTGGTCTTACTGGAAAATATACATTTGTTCTTGGTAAAATTACTGATTATATTAAGAGAAAATCTTTTTATAATTCTATTATTATAAAAAGTAAGATGTATTTAGAATTAATTGTTAAATTAGTTAAACAAAGATCATCAGAAGGACATACAATTTTAATATTATGTTTTACTAAAGCTCAAGTTAAATTATTTTCAGAGAGACTTGAAAAAGAAAATATTAAACATAGAAGATTTTATGGAGATGAAAAAGAAAGTTTAGATAAGGAAAATGAAAATATAATAATTGTTACTTATGCTTATGCTGGAAAAGGTTTTGATTTTGAACGTTTGAGTAATATTATATTAACTACTAATTTAGCTGGTAAAAAATCTCTTATTCAAGTAATAGGTAGAATTTTAAGAAAGACAACAGAAAATAGAACTAAATTACAACCAATAGTTGATGATCTTATTGATGTTGGTTTTCCGAGTATATTTTTACCAGATTTAAGAGCTAAAAAAGCTATTGTTAAAGATGAGTTTAATTGTGAAATAATAAATGTAAATCATAATAATATTAGTGATGATTAATTTTACCGGCAAGATCTGATTAAAGCTCTTGCCGGTAAAATTATTAAAATCACATTTTTTATATAGAAATAATAAATATAAAAAGGAAACATTCTTATGTTAATAAAAAATTATTATGACAAAGTAGAAGAACCCAATTTTCTTAAACATATAATCTATGGAGACACAGATTCACTCTTTATTAATATACCTATAAAAAATCCAGAAAAATTAACAATTCAAGAAAAATTAACAATTTCAGATAAAATATCAAATGATATTAATGATCATATTTTAAAATATCTTAATGAATATTTCTTACCTAAATCAAATATTTCAACAATTCATAATAGCACTTATTTCAAAACTGAAATGTTAATAGGTTCAATTATATTTCTTGATGTTAAAAAAACTTATGCATATAAATTATTAGCTTTAAAAGGTCAAATATTAAATGAACCAAGTATTGAATACACTGGAATGCAAGTAATCAGATCAGACGCTTCTAAACTAACACAAGATTTATTACGAGAAATTATTGAAAAAATAATATTAAACGAAAAAATTTCATTAAAAGAAAAATTACAATATACAATAAACACTGTTAATAATACACATCAAAAATATATTAATAGTATAAATGAATTAGATCTAGTGGAAATCTCTATTCCTGGAAAATGGAGTAAAGCAGATCAAATTGTAAATGGTATGTTATTATATAATTTTATCATGAAAAAAGAGATTTTTTCAGGAGGTTCATCTGGTTATTTCATATATTGTACTTTTAAGAATATTAAACTATTCCAAAATTCAAAACTTGATATGAGTAAAATTAAAGGAATTGTTATTCCTAGATTTTATGATAAGTTATTACTAAAAAAAGTTTTTGATGATTTTCAGATTCAAATAGATAAGCAACAACAATGGGATACATTATATAGTACTACAATTGATAGAGTCGTGAATCTAGTAAAATCATTAAAATAATAATAAAGGAGACTAAAAAATGATAAATACTAATTATAAAACACGAAAACATTCAACAGAAGATAAACATTTATGTAATACATGTTTTTACGAATTTCCAACATGTATAGCTAAAAATATTATATGGAGCATTGATTATGACCAATCATTAGTAGGAAAAGAAGCAGATAAAGTTATCCAATGTGATTCATATCTAGAAAAATAATTTTAACCACACAATACAAGGAGCAATAATGATAATACCCATACTACTTATATATCGAATTATTCCTTTAATAATATTATTATTATTCATTAACTATAATAATTTATCAACAAATACCACTACAGTAACTACTAACACTGAAGTAGACCGAAAACAAATATTAATGACATATATAGTAAGTGATTTGCAAAAATTAAATGCTCCAGAACAACAGATACCAGAATTATCAAATGCTATTTATATAGCTCAAGAATCAACAGGAATAGATCCAAAATTGATTATAGCGCTTATGAAAAAGGAAAGTAATTTTAAGACCAAAGCAATTGGACCTCATAATAAAACAAAAAAAAGATATAAAGGTTTAATGCAAACACCAACTGCGACTTATGAATTTAGTGATGTTGATACTTTACATGGAGCAAGAATACTCGAACAAAAATTAAAGATTTCTAAAAATGATTTGAGAAAAGCATTAGCTTTATATAAAGGTGGAACAAATAAAACTGCATATAATCAAGCAGATAATGTTTTAAAAATCTACTCACAATTATTATAATTAAAATGGATGAACAGCATTAGATAATGTTGTTCATCCATAAAAGTACCTTATTTACATGTTATCCTCCTGGTTAAAATCTATATATAAAAATCATATATTCAAAGTTTATATATAGAAATAATATAAATAACAATAATCAAACAAAGGAGAATGTAATTGGTAAAAATCACCGGTGATAACATCACATTATTTCGCCGTTACGACGGCGAGATAATGATGGTAAAATCCGACGGGGGCATACCTGCCCCTATGTCGGAATGCATTAATAAATCCAACTTCAGCCGGGAGTTAACCCGGTTGAAGTTGGAACTGATCAACGCCGAGATTTCTAACGGTATTGACCAGATGATGTAAATATATGGGCGGTGTCTGAGAGTAGTATATCTCAGGCATCGCCCGGTTTTATGTTTTATATTTTTTTTGTAAATAAACAAAAAATCATATGTTCAAAGTTTATATATAGAAATAATATAATAATAATAATAACAAAAAGGAGGAAAAATGGAAAAGAAATTGGAAGAAATAATCTCCATTATTTCCAAGGGGGAACTGTCCCACTTGGAAATGATGGAAATTGAGACACAGTTAATGTGTCTCAAGCTCAGTCTGATTGATGAGATCGAGAGGGAGTATCGCACTCGATCTCGATCTCATCAATGAAAAGATGGGCGATGCTTGAGAGTAGTATATCTCAGGCATCGCCCGGTTTTTATGTTTTGGGTTAAAAACTCACTGTTTATTTTTTTTATAAATAAACAGTGAGTGGGTGGAGAAATTGAAAAGATTTAATGGGAGGCAGTCATTATTCTTTTAGTTTCTCCAAATTTAGATTTGTTACGGTCTTATTTCTGATGTCTGTGATCCACCATGTGAACCCCATGGAACAATAGAAGTACCGTGACTATGAAATTTTCCATAAGTTGAATCATCATTACCCATATACCTCAATGATTTCAACAAATTAACAACAGTAGTTGATACATTTGGTTCAGCTGAAGTAAGAGGTGCGCCATCAAACTTAAAAGAAACATTCAGTTGTATAGTATTATTATCAGTAATATCAGTTGCAGCTGCAGTGTCAACTGGTATTGAAGAAGGAAACACTCCTTGATAAACATAACATTCTTCTAAATCAGCAATTTCGATATCCTGATCTTGTGAACGAACAGGTTTAGTTTGTATAACAGCAGCCCAGCCTTTATAATTCTGTGGAATAAACAGATCACCACCCAATGGACTTACGCCAGTAAAAGGATCAAATACTGAAGCCCATCTTCGAATAATATTCAAAATTGGTTGATTCTGATACTCTCTAAAAGTAAGACTAAATTCTCTAGTTGTAGTAACATTAACAGGAAAAGTAGCACCAATTGCACCTTGTCCCATAATATCAACTGTATTAAGTGTCTGTTGATGTGGAGTAAAACCTTCAACTGTACTATGTAACCACTTTGAAGCTACTTGTACATTATCAGCTCCAGCGAAAAGTTCCATTGGTAAACCGAAAACTACCTGAAAATAACCAGAAATATAAGGTTGATTTGATCTCCATTGACCACCAATATCTCTAGTCAAAAAATCTGGCTTTTCACGGTCTCTAATTGCATTAGTAAATCTTGTTGATAGTCTACTAATAATTGATGTTGCATCAGCCATTTTGTATACTCCTTATTTTTATTTATTAATATTGGCAAGAACTCTCACCAGCTCTTGCCGTTATTGTCAATTATTTTTAATGTACAATAATAAACACGTTTATTCTCTCAATAGCACGAATAGGTGTTATATCAATAATAACATTCAATTCAGAAGAAACATCATCAAAAGTTACAGCAACATTGAAACTCTTAAGTACTGAATACCTTTCAATACTTGATTCCAAAAATTTACTCAATAGATTTGCAACTCTAAATTGTGCTTGACCAATCCAATATTGTGTTGCGCGTCTTGATAAAATATCTTTCAACAATGGTGGAATAATTTTTCTAAGATAAGCAACAAATTTTGCAACATGAAGTCGTTTCAAAACAGATAATCTTTTCCATGTAGTATATTGAGTATGAATATATTTACCTTGAGGTTCAACAATAACACAGTTTAATTCATTATCTCCTAAATCACCACGAAGTTCATGATTTGCTTTATATGCAAGTTCAATAGGTTCAGTAATTGCTCCTTTTTCAATACCTGAAACTGGTTCAGCAATAAAATATGCACCATCACAATATAAATGTCGCTCAATAGCATGATATACAGGTGTCATCCAAATCAATTCACCAGTAAAAGGATCAGATATTCTGCGATATTGAACAAATAAAGCCGAAGTCCAGTCATTCCAAGAAACAGATTCTTCTCCAGTTTCTTTTCCTTCTCTAAGATCTATATCAATTCCACCCGATTTAATAAAACCACCAGTATCAGCAAAATGAATACAATCTTGTCTAAATGCTGCTAAATATCTACCTGCATCTTGAACATTTGCTGGATAACCACCAGTAATAATATAATCAGGCTGATACCATGGATAAATACATTCAGGAAGCTGTTCAATAGACCCATCAGTACTTGTGAGTGATCCATTATAAGCTAGTTTTACACAACCTTCTAATCGAGTACGATCCGTCTCAAGATTATTAGAACTATTATACATAGGACGAGTTTCATCAGAATCAACCGTCCCATCAGTCCCATTTTCAAAATCTACCATGGTAGCAACTTTAGTCCCACCAACAGGATTAGCCAATAAGCATTCTTGAACTAAATATCTTCTTCTTGTTGCAATTGTTTCAGTAATTGAACCTGTTGCAACAAGATCATTAACACCTTTTGATGGTTTACACCCTACAAATTTACTATTTTTATTTATAACATCACTAATATATAAAACTTCTCCTGAACTAATATCTCTAATAGCAGATCCATATGCTGTATTTTGAGTTAAAGAAACTGTCCATGGTCCTTCAAGAAGTTCATATCTACCATTTGTATTTAAGTAATAAACACCAATATCCATAAACAAATACGGATATAAAATATTTCCTCTATCATTTGTATACATTTTTTCTAATTTTACATTACGAATACCCATTATTCGGATATTATTATAATAAGTTCCTGCTCCTTTTGCATAAAAAATATAAACTATACCAGAAGTAGTTTCTGGAAAAATAAAACTATCTTCATTTTTTATACTACTTGATGAAACAGTACGATAAGGTATACAAGTTTTTGCTGAAGTTTCAGTATTTATTGTTCCAGTATATGGAAATTGCAATGTTATTCTAAGTGGTACTTGAATAGTATTAGTTTTTGAAACTACATGACCAGCAGTATCAACATTATCATCTTTAGCAAAAATCCAAGAACCAATAACAATAGCATTATAAGCAGCAAGATCAGATGCTATAACTTCACGTTTATCAGGGGAGAAAGTGTATTTATGAGTAGCACCAATCGGTATATCTTTACCTGATTTTACTATTCTTGTATTTGCTAAATAAGCATCATCAGTCATTGCTCGAACAATTAGAAGATTACTTGAATATTGTAAAAATTTATCAGCCAAATAATGAGCTAATGCAGTTCTTCTATAATTTGGTTTTCCAAATAATTTATAAAATTCTTCTCTTGAAGTTACTCGAACTACTCTGTTATGTGGCCCACGATCACACATAGTAACTATATATCCAATTCTGCCAATTTCTAATGCTCTAGCTACATAAGAAACATCTTGAATAGTTACATATACCGCAGGTTCACGACGATCTAATTCTGGCATAATTGCGTACTCCTTTTTATTTTTTATTAAAAAAATTAATATTAATAAATTAAAAAAAATAATAAATTCTTTTTCCCACTCTATCTATCTTTTTTAATTATAATTAAAATAAAATATACCAATGAATTGACAATACAGACTCTTTTTCTTTCCATTTAGGAGCGAAACAAATATGTGAAAATAATAAAGCAGTAGAACCTGAAACAAAATATATTCCAGCTTCATCAATTTTAATACTTTGTCCAGTAGGAAGAGAACTAGGTTCATTATCCGAAATTACACAAATACATTTCATTTTAGTAAAATTAACACATGTATTTCCACCACCACCATAAGAATTACTTTCTAAAAATCGTGAACCATTATCTGTTATTGGTTTAACACTTAATTGAGTTCCATTCGGTTCAGTTAAATAACCAGAAATTCCTAATGAAATAGGAGTAACTAAACTAGTATCACATATATATGGTCCTTGTAATGTAACTATTGGAGGAGAACCAGAAACTATTGAACCTCCACTTCCAACTGCAAAATGTGAAAGAATATAATTTGTCCAATTTGGTCGTGAACCACCTGTATGAAGATTAGTTGAAAATAATCTCTGTGCTACATATTCACGCCCTTGTGCAGTTATTAAATTAGGACCTTCATCAAAAATTATTCCTTTTTTTGTTTGAAGATAAATTCGAACCCAGCCAAGAGGACCGTGTACATTTTTATTATTCATCTGATTAGCCAATTTATCGAAAATTTTATAATCTTCTTTAATTATTAAATCATTCAACATGTACCTCCATTATATTATTTTATATAAAGAATTATATGAAATAATATGGTTCTTACGTTTCAGTATAAAAAGTATTATTAATATCATTATAAAACTCATTCATTAATAAATAGTCATTATAATAACAATTCATATTTGAAGATGAAGTGATAGAAGATTTAATTCTTTTAGTTATATAATTTATTAATGATTGTTCAACATCATATACAACTGGCTCTGTTATATCAGATATTGTTTTGAAATCAAGATGCATTAAAGAGATATTTTCAAATTCTAATATACTTGCTGTTTGAACTTGATATAAAAAATTCATATCAGTTTCATCATCAATATAAACTTGATTAAATTTATTATAACACTTGACTCCAATATTATTAGTACTATACAATTCAACATGATACGGTTTTAAATTATATAATATAGTATAAGTAGTTGTATTTTCAGGATTGATTATTATTTGAGGTAGATAATGTAAAAAATAATCAATATACATTGAAAAATAATTATCTAAAGTGTGGTTTGAGGTGAATAAAAGTAAAGATGAATAAAGTTCATTTAAAATTAAACTTACTTCTTGCTTTTTAGATGATGAATTATTTATTCTATTTGTTATATAATTTATTATCAATGGACTCATAGTTAATAATTCATTATACATATCATTTTCAGTTATTTCTGAACCTGATGCATCGGTGTAAAAAGCATTATTAATATCATTATAAAGCTCTTTCATTAATAAATGACAATTATCATAATCACGCTGTGGAGTTGAAATGATATTGATTTTATTATATTTTTCAATAATTTCATGGAGATTATTTATAGTAGTTGGTATATTTCCTATATATTTTGGAAAATTAATTTCACCATATATGAATCTTAATATTGATTTTTTAGAAAATTCAGTCCAAGATGTACCATAATATGATGTTAAAAGATAATACCATAAATAATAAAAAGTTTTTAATTGTATTGTATCTGAATTATTATCAAAATATATCTCAATATAAACGTCTTTATACTCATTTAAAAAGATAGCAATTATTACTTCATATAATATTGAAATTTCAGTAATAGAAGAATCATTTTCAAGTAGTAAAAAATTCGATTTTATCGGCAAGAGCAGTTGTTCGTTATCATTAAGTGTATTTAATTGATCTTTATCCATTAATAATGATGGTGATGAATTGTAAATTAAATCATATTGTATTTCATCAATATTCAGAGCCATATTTTCATTTACAAATATCTTTACTGGTTTAAACACCCATTCATTATTTATGTTCTTATCAATGAATAATTCATAAATACTTATTCGATCGTTAAAAGTTCTTGTAATTTTTTCAAAAAAAGAAACAGTTCCTTTGTATCTCATAAAATCAGCAAAAGTTTGAAGAAAAATTAACTTATCTGATAGAGAGATTTTATTAATGATTGATTGAGGGACTCCTATATTTATCAATAACTGATTGTAAATTTTTGGAGTTTCAATATTAGTGTTTTCATAAATTTGTTTTAAATCATTTGGTATAACATTGTATAATTGATCATAATAATATTTAGATATGTTTCTCATCAAAACATTGTAAATTTTTTCTCCCTGATAAGGAGTATAAGGAACAATATATGTATCAAAGAAATTTTGAATGTCAACCAGTGATAAAGGGGAGGGTTTAATATCTTTATTATCTTCATTTATATCAGTAGATTGCATTAAATTTCTCCTCCTGCATACTTGGAAAAATCAGGCCAATTAAAAGCATGTACAAGTAATTGATATGATAATAAAAACATTTCATCAATAATATTATCTGATATTTTTTTTACAGACCAATTATATAGTTGTGAATCTTTTGTAACCAAATTTATTAGATGGAATTTATTATCTTCGATAACATATGGTAATTGATTGACATTGTTATAAAATTGTTTGAAATTTACAAGATCTAAATATCCATATGGAAAATGAAACTTTTCAAAAATTCTTTTATATTTATTTCCAAAATATTTTTTGAAGAATATTATAGTTTCATTTATTTCTATCGGCACGAGCTGATTAATGTGGTATAAATCATAATATGGATCATAATATTTTGAAAGTTCTTTTAAAACTTTTTCAATTTTATCCAATTTTTTAACAAATGTTTCATAAACAGAATATGTAACATATTTTTCATCAATCATATCATAAACATAATGATCCAACAAATGAAGTTCCTGTATTTGAGTTTGGTGTATGGGAGCATATTCAAGTTCTAATTCAAACCACTTTAAACCAGGATCTGAATGAACTGCGTTTACTGCTGTTCGTAATCCTGAAACACGAAAAATTTCACCGCTCTGAACTGGACCATAAAACATAATCAAATCATGAATTCGAGGTGAATCAACAGTATAGACAACAACAGAAGTTGTTGCATCCATAGATTGGCCACGTAAATCAGGAACATTTGTAGCAACATTAACAATTGGAGCAAGATAATAAGTAGGAGTAAAATCATATACATTAAATTTTAATGTAGATACATGATACAAATCATATGTTGCTTCTAATTTATCATCATAAACAGATTCATTAATATCAATATTATAATATCTTATAAATGAACTTGTTCGCTTTGTATTCATATAAAAATTAATTAATTTCAAATATTCATTATGATATGATTGAACGTTTTGTGGATCATACAAAGCACTATGCATAATTAGCTCCAAAAATATTTCTATTTTTATATAGAAATATTATTTTTTAATATTTTATACGTGAAAATAAACATCATAAAAAGGAGAAAGGATTATTTATGTTAAACAAATCAAATATTACTCAAGCAATCATCTCATCTAAAAATTTCATCCTTGCAAAAAATATTAA
>Ga0209835_1000933_pt1 | contig 17212 bp, 17 predicted proteins | sample LakKivwa52mmetaG_FD_184138 | JGI IMG/M metagenome (GOLD analysis project Ga0209835, IMG submission 184138) | Anoxic lake water microbial communities from Lake Kivu, Rwanda to study Microbial Dark Matter (Phase II) - Lake Kivu water 52m metaG... | ecosystem: Environmental > Aquatic > Freshwater >...
CAATCCCTTCAATCCGCAAACCAACATCCGTTATAGCCTCAAAGAAGACGCAGATGTCAAGATCGATATCTTTAACCTCAAAGGTCAGATCGTTCGCAGCTACTTTGTCCCAGCCCAAAAAGCTGGCTACCACAGCCAAACATTCGATGGTAAAGACTCCCAAAACAGAGCCCTCGGTTCTGGAGTATTCTATTACCGCATGAGTAGTGGAAAGTATAGCTCGACCAAGAAAATGATCTTGATGAAGTAATACTCACCTATAAACAATCAGAAAGGCTTCGCAATGCGAAGCCTTTTTTTTGTACAGGCGGTCGCCGAACCGCCTATTATTTATTATGGGCGCTTCAGCGAGCGCCCGTACAGTAGCTGGGAAAACGTAAGCCAAGCAGGAATCATGTAGCCCTCCCCAAACGAATATCTTTATGCAATGCCAAAGGGGCTATAGGGCTCATGCGAAAGCATACGTATCACATGAAAACGATTTGGAGTTCAAGTCGCAATACTTGGGCTGCCAATCTCCTTGCTTGGCAGAGCCGACAAAGTCGGCTGTTCTCTTTTTTGTAGCGAGCTTGGCTCGCTGTGGCAATTCGGAGATTGCCACCCCAATGAATATGAATACGATATTGAGCTCAATTCGCAAACGAGGACTTTATAACTCCTCAAAACCCCAAGCGAATTAGACTTCAGCATCGCTTTTCATGCTCGGTAGCGAAAATACCTTTTCCATCAAGTTCAGCATCACGGGCTACGGAGCAAAGTTCTTCGGAACACCAGATTTATCTGGTCGGTTCACCACTTTCAAGTGGTTTTAATTCTTTCTGCTACAAAGCTCTGACCTGCTTGATGCTTTATTGACACATTACTTGCGTAACTTATAGTGCCAGATGAATCTGGCACACCCGACCGTCTGAAGACGGTGTTCCACATGAAGTAACGGAGCTTTCCGAAGCTCCGAAAACGTAAGCCAAGCAGGAGTCATGTACCCCGCTGTGTTAGCCACCACTTATCCCTCCCTTGCCGTGATGTTGAAGTCCATGCCACAATAGTTTACGTGTCAATGAATTAGACCCGTTTGTGGCATGAACTCCAAATCACTTAGATTTTGTTTACTGAGCTTTGGATAGCTCCGCTCCATAAAACAAAGGACTCAAGCGAAGTAGATGTATCGTGCACGATGAAAATGCATCTGCAAAAAGAAAGCCAAAAAATAGTTCTTGACAATCAATGCCACAAATATTTTGATTAAAAGTGTTAAAAAAAGCAGGATCTATGGTATGGATAAATTCCTTAGAATAGCGGTTCTTATTGTGTTGATTAGTTGCTCTATCTTGTGGGCAATAGCTTAGAATTGAGACATGCAGAAGTGATCTGATGCATAGTGTATGCAGATAGATAGGAGGAAGAAATGATAAGATATTTATACTTAATCGCATTGTTGGGGCTTATGATCTTGCTAAATTCATGTCTCCCCACAGATTCAGATGGTCCTTACCCTCCTTCTGAACCTTGGCTCTGTAGCATCAATGCCGATGGCACTGGATTCAGGAAGATCATGAAATCTCCTTTCAATACACCTGGATTGGTGGATATCTACATGACCAAAGACAATAGGATTATCTTCTATGGAGAAAAGCTGTGGATATCGGATACAGATGTGATAAATCCGGTGAGCATTACCGATAATATCTATACTCTTCAGCAACGTCCAGCACGTTTATCCCAATCGCCAGATGGCAGCAAGCTCTATTTTGCCTCCAGAGACAAGAACATTCATGAGCTTGATCTGAACACAATGTTATCCAGACAGCTCACATCCGAGAGCGTAAGAACCCTGAGAAATCCGATTGTTTCGGATCTGGGAAATTATATCACTTACTCATCAAGAAAAATGGGATAACCTCTTAGTTTCCCGGAATTCATCCACTGGCTGAATTTAAGCAACGGAGAAACTGGAATCATACCAACAAGTGATAGTGTTTCTGCAAACGCAATGTTCGTAGAAGGCATCCAAACCATATATTACGAAAAGCTTGGGCAGGGACTATGGAAATCGCGACTGGATGGGTCTGATCAGATTGTAGTTGACAGCAACAATAATGGTGGAAGCCCATCCTCAGTTTTCTCATTTTCGCAAGACCTCCGATATGTAACAAGATGGACAAATTATCCAGTTTACAGCATTAGGCTTTTTGATAGCAAGTTGAACTCTGCTCAAGAGGTTCCCGTTTGCGAATCAACAGGTGGGATACCTTTAGGTAGGCTCTCTCAAAGTACCAATTTGGTTTTTTATGTACCAAAAGACAATACTGATAAGCTGATGTCTTACAATTTGGATACTGGCGTAGCGAAGGACTTGACGAACATGATTATCAACGTTCGAGTTTTTGCATTTTATATGCTTGCCCCCACCTGGGATGGCTCCAAAGTATATTTCTATGCTGAAGTATCTGGTAATTGAGGTGTTTATGAAAAAGATTCGTAATACTATTGTGATCTTGCTGCTTTCATTATCATGCTTGCTGATGGCAAACCCTACTCGAGAGCCCTGGATGGTTTCTCTTAATAACGAGTTTAGTGACAGTAGTATAAAAAACACATTAGTTCGATAGAGTCCCAGCGGGACGGCATTTTAGATAGCCAACGTTTCATCCCCAAGAATTGATCCAGAGTCCCGTAGGGACGATATATCTTCCATATATCTATCTGTGGGAGATACCTTTATATCACATCTGAAATGCCGTCCTTACGGGACTCAATTGGTTTCTCATGGGTTGGTTTTGCTATCTGAAATACCGTCCCGATGGGACTCTATCTACCGATTTTTTCGTTTTCGCACAAGCTCTTTATCTGGTCGGTTCACCACTTTCAAGTGGTTTTAATTCTTTCTTCTACAAAGCACTGACCTGCATGATGCATTATTGACACATTACTTGCGTAACTTATAGTGCCAGATGAATCTGGCACACCCGACCGTCTGAAGACGGTGTTCCACGTAATGTAACGGAGCTTTCCGAAGCTCCGAAAACGCAAGCCAAGCAGGAGTCATGTAGCCCTCCGCAAACGAATATCTTTATGCAAAGCCAAAGGGGCTACAGGACTCATGCGAAAGCATACGTATTACATGAAAACGATTTGGAGTTCAAGTCGCAATACTTGGGCTGCCAATCTCCTTGCTTGGCAGAGACGACAAAGTCGGCTGTTCTCTTTTTTGTAGCGAGCTTGGCTCGCTGTGGCAATTCGGAGATTGCCACCCCAATGAATATGAATACGATTTGGAGCTCAATTCGCAAACGAGGACTTTATAACTCCTCAAAACCCCAAGCGAATTGGACTTCAGCGTCACGGCTACGGAGCAAAGTTCTTCGGAACACCAGATTTATCTGGTCGGTTCACCACTTTCTAGTGGTTTTAATTCTTTCTGCTACAAAGCTCTGACCTGCTTGATGCTTTATTGACACATTACTTGCGTAACTTATAGTGCCAGATGAATCTGGCACACCCGACCGTCTGAAGCCGGTGTTCCAGATAGGCAGTTCAGCGACCGCCTGTACTTTTGTTACAATACTCCGAGAATTATGATGCACCATTATACCTTACCATTTAATTCAATACTATCAAACAATATAGCTACATAAATACATGTATTACATATAGATAAGCGCATTTTTATGAATTTTGTGTTTTACGTCTTCCCCCCTAGCAATACGGTAGCAATACGGTAGCAATACGGTGAATGACCGTATTGCTACCGTATTGCCTATGGAAATGAGTAGTGCGGGATAAAAGAAAAACCGGAGCCGAAGACCCGGTTTTTTCTTTTTTTTAGCTTGGGAGCTTTTTTATAATAGACTGGAGATATGTCCTTTACCAACCCCCTTTACTTTGCAGCCGAGGTTGAGATAGGTTTTGATAATATCATCAGCGAGGAAGTTTGAGCAGTCGATGATGAGCGGTTTAGTGCCACAAAGCTCTACCACTTCTTGTGGTGTGAGTTTGTGATATTCTTCGTGACCAACGGCAAAGACTACTACGTCTGCACCGGCAAGGGCTTCTTTGAGATCTGCCAAAACTTTGGTTTCTTCGAGTTCTGCCCAATATTCCACATAGGAATCATGCACTTTTACGAGGGCAAAATCTTTGCGTAAAAACTCTACTAGGGTCTTGGTGGGAGAATGTCTGGTATCGCCCAAATTTTCCAAATAGGAAACACCCAAGATACTGATGTGGAGATTGCGGATGCTTTCAAATTCGGCTTCGATCAAATCAATTGTATGCAGGGGCATGGTATCGTTTATATTTACAGAATTGATGGCGACATCCAAGGAGCCATCGAGTCCAAAGAGCGCGCCCATAGACCAATTTGCCAAAACGGGGTCTTTGGTGAGGCAATATCCACCCACGCCCAAAGATGGACGTAAAAGGTTGTCGTGTGTGCCTTTGCGTTTGCGAATGGCATCTCTGACCTTGAAGAGATCGACTCCTATTTGCTCGGCAAATTTTGCCCATTCGAGGGTGAGGGCGATGTTTGTAGCGCGATAGGAATTTTCCATGACCTTGGAAAGCTCGGAGGCATTGGTATGATCAAGCTGGGTGAGAGGATAGTTTTTGACGTCCAGGATATTGGTTAGAAACTCGCGACAGAGATCGATACTCTTTTGGTTTACACCGCTAAAGACACGCCAGAAATCCCGAATAGAGGCTACGTAATGTGCCCCCGGCATTACTCTTTCATAGGAATGGGCGATGAGAGGGGGATTTTGGATGATGTCTATACCGCGCTTTGTAAATTCTTCTTCGATAATGGGTTTGACCACTTTTTCACAGGTTCCGGGAGGAACGGTAGTTTCTACCAAGATCATACAATCCGGTCTGATATGTTTTCCCAAGGTACGCATGCCTTCACGGAAAGCGGAAATATCGCAATAGCCTTTTTCGGCTTCGCCAAAAGCGGGCTTGGTGGCATCCAATTGGATATCCACGACCACGATATCGACCAATTCATAGACATAATCTTCGCAGGTAGCACGGAAATTCTGTTTTTCTACTACGCAACGGTGGAAGATTTCTGGAACTTCAGGATCGGAAGAGGACACCGGAGCTACGCCGGTATTGATCATCGGAACCTTCCAATAAGATCTGGCAGAGGCTCTTTGATGACCATGAACATAATAAATTGGCTTACCGGAGACATCTTCGGCATCGGCAACAACGGTTGCCATTACGCATCCAACAAATCCCAGACCTTGCACGGCGACGATTTTGCGTCCCAGCTTTCTTTGTTCTTCTGTGATTTGCAAGAGGACTTCTCTTTCTTTGGCACTTTCTTCCGGTGTTGGCAGAGGATATTCTGTCCCATCGGGAGCAATTGATACTTTTAACATACTTGACTCCTTCTATGGTTATTCTTTGGGTTCATTTTTACTTTGTCTATAGCACAAAAAGATTCCGGCAACAAGGCAGATAAAGGCAGCAGCTAAACCTATGGCACTCAAGCTGATACTGCGCGTGTAAGATTCTGGGGCAAAGATGAGCTCGAGTTTGTGCTTTCCTGCTGGGATTTCGACACCCCTGAGGATATAATTTACTGGGTGAATGGGGATCTCTTTGCCATCTAACAATGCCTTCCAACCAGCGGGATAATAAACTTCGCTAAGTACCAAAAAGCTGGGAGCATCTGTCTGTACATCATAGCTCAGCTTGTGAATCTCGGATAGGGTCTGGGTTACGCTGCGATTTATCGTTGGTTGGATAGGTGATATCTGGCTTTCGACAAGTGCTGTGCGGGCAGGCTCAAAATCCAGAGTGTTCATGTATGGCAAAATCGAATCAACTGGAGTGATCACTTTGAGGCTATCTACAAACCAGGCAGGTGATAAAGTGGCTCGATTTTCATAAATACGGATACCGCTGCTGGGGCTTCTAAAGACTGGAACTATATTTCCCAATACCGCGGCATAGGGAATGCTATCTGCAGAAATGATGTATTTGGTATTGAGCATATCCAAGGCAGGAGTGGGAACCGCTACCCGGTATTGACCCATCACTCCTTTATAACGTTTGAACTGACCATGCAGATTGGTGCGCAAAAAGTCATCATAACGCTTGAGCTTGGCAGCGGAATAGCCATCGACGGTTTGATGATGAAATGCCCAGTCTCCGGCAGGTCCAACTTCGACGGGAAATATTCGATAGTTTGAAGTATCTTGCTTGAGGAAGGTATCATGGTCTCGCATGGCAAAATGGTCTCTGTGTTCTTGGACGGGTTTGAGGTCTTTGAGATACTTTCCGGTATAAATCCAGAGATCGATAAAGGTGAGTAGGATGAGGGCAAAGACAAAGAGCGTTTTTACCATTTTCTTTGCCATATAGAGATATGCCATGCCCAAAGAGATGGTGAGAAAGAGCAGGCTGATGATTCCGCTTTTGGATAGCCGTTCCAATCTGAAATTGCGCAATTCTTCCAATAGCGATTGATATCCGGCATTGGTAAATACTTCAGTTTCTCTGGCGGTGGCAAGAGGCAGGGCAGAAAACAAGGATTTTGCCAAGATCAGATAGGCTACAAAGACCGCTCCGCTGATCCAAAAGGCTCGGAAAAGTAGCTTTTGAAAGGAAGTGTCCTGCTTTTCACTCTTGGCGATGATGGTATCGATTCCCAAAGCTGCCAAGATCACAGCATTAAACTGTACCATGGTCAAGATCATTGAGGGTACTCGGAACTTGTTGAAGAAGGGCAGATAATTCAGGAAGAGGTCAGAAAGCGCTGGTGCAAATTTGCCAAAGGACATCAAGGTAAAGATAAACGATGAGACCCAGAGGAAGATTGCCATGCGGCGATGCTTGCCAAAGAGGGCAAAGAAGCCAAAAAAGAAGACGATGATGCCAAAATAGTTGTAAATCTGGGTAAATTCCATCCAACCCCAATAGGGTCCAACTCCTTGGGGCATGCCGGGAACGGCTTCCGTGGTGATTCCTCCAAAGAAATCCGGTATGATCAAACCAAGGATTTCCCAAGGATGAAAGCTCCAGCCCTGCGCATAGGATTTTTCCAATCCAGCGCTGCCACCTCTCATCGTATAATGGCTATATTCCAAGGTGCTGAGGTAGGGATTCAGGACTGCCAAAGCTGTGAGGGCAAAGGCAATTACCAAAAGCAGGGTAAAGATGCCAAAGCGCTTGGATTCTTTGTTTTTGAGTGCTTCGAGCAATTGCCATACCCAATACATGCCGATCAAAAGATAGAGATAATATGTGATCTGGGGATGGTTTTCCCGCAGTTGCGTAATCAAAAATGAGGCTGATAGACCCAAACCCAAAATACCGGGCTTGTTTTTGAGATACATGATTGCCCACATGACCCAAGGGATGTACATAATGGCACGGAATTTGGTATTGTGTCCGATCTCTACCAAACCTACCCAATGACAGGAAAAGACAAATGCCACAGCTCCAAAGAGCGCAATCCATGGCTCCATTCGCAAATGCCTTAGTAGGACAAAGATACCCAATCCACCGATGAAAAGGAGGAAAATACGCCAGTTGATGACTTTATCTGTGAGCTTGGTGACGCTTTCCAAATAGGGAAAACGATTGGGAAAAGAGATCATATAGGAAGGCATGCCGGAAAACATGCGCTGTGTCCACAAAGCTCTATCGGGATTTTCCTTGTTATATTCGATAATCTGTTTGGCTCCACCTTCCCACTGGGTGATATCATGGGCAATGGGATAGCGGGATTGATATGCAAGGGGGAAATAGATCAACGAAATGATCATAAAGAGTAGGGAAACAAGGACTAAAGAGACATATTTTGGGGGGATCAATTGAGCGGGTAAAAGGGCTTTTTGATCCTGATCTTTGCCTTTGACCGGCTTCTGATATTTGAGCTTGGAAAGGCTCTCTACTTTTTTGGGGTTGACATTTTTTCTATCCATCATTTTCTCTTCTTCAAAAGATTTTTAGCACAAGATATGCCATGCGCTTATCGGTCAAGCGAAAAGTATCGGGCATAAAGGCTAAAACATTGAAGGATAGAAAGAACATGACATTTGAACATCGTAAAAAGATCTATGGTTATGAGTGTGATGTCTATGGACATCTAAACAATGCAAACTACCTGCAAGTATTGGAATCTGCTCGCAGTGAAGCTCTTATCGAAATGGATTTGCCGATTGCCAAGCTAAAAGAAATGGGCTTGCAAATCTTTGTGATCCACTTTGAGCTGGATTATCTCAAAGCGATAGACCTCGAAGAATGGGTGACGGTAAAGAGCAGAATCATGGCAATGGACAGGCTCAAATCCACTTGGGCGCAAGAGATTTATAATGGCAAAGGCGAGCTCTGTTTTCGCTCTTCGATGATCGCCGTCTTTGCCTCCTCCGGCAAGGCAACAAGGATCTCCAGAGAAATGTATGCACACTTTCAAAGCTATGCCCACAGTGATCCCCCAAATAATAATGCTTGACATATAAAGCCATGTGATAATTGAAGTTATCTTCACTATGGATATACCTGTAAAACTAGGAAAACACATTGAACTAAGCATCCGCTATGGCTTTTATGGCAAGCGCTATAACCTTAGCCTTAGCCTGCCCCGGGCTATTGGAATCGGCTCTGCCCTGCTCCTTCTGTTGTTGGGTGGCTTGCTCTATCTGGGGATGTTGATGCCATATTTTAAGACGATGGCAAAGCTGGATCGGATAAGTGCCGAAAATCGCGAACTACGCGAAAAGCTGGATATCTATTCCGCCGCTTTGGATTCCATTGCCACAGCTATCAATCCCAAAGCTAAGGATGGACTGCCCTCTGTAAAAGGGAATTACTATCCCTATACATCCTCCGCGGATGCAAAAACTCCTGATAGCCCCTTTGCCTATGACGATTTTTTAAATAGCCGAATCACGCAGATCGAATCTAGTCTCACCTATATCTTTGGAGTCTTGCACTCTCAGCAAGCTGGAGCGCTTGTAGCCGAAACGGAACTGCCTTCAGATCAAAAACCCTCCATCTATCCTACCTTTGGCAGGGTCAGCGATGGCTGGGGAATGCGTATCCATCCTGTTTATAGAAAGCTAGCCTTTCACTATGGCTTGGATCTGGCAAACGCCCCAGGAACACCCATCTATGCCACTGCCTCCGGAAAAGTAGTGCACACCGGTTATGACAGAGAATATGGTAAGCTAATCAAGATCAGCCACAATAGCACCTACGAAACCAGGTATGGGCACTTGTATAGCTTTCTGGTGCGTGAGGGAGATATCGTCAAACGCGGTCAGATCATTGGTTTGATGGGAGATACGGGAGTAACCACCGGTCCTCACCTACACTATGAAGTATTGGTCAATGGTGCCAAAGTCAATCCCGGCGGGTATCTCAACCGCTTGGACGAAGCTATCTTGGTCAAGCGATAAAGCACAATGCCCTGCACTGCTTGGATCTTTACTACCCATGCTCCCCAGAGGGCTCTCACCGCATATCATGATCTTCCCCATGGCGATTTGATTGTAGCCGTAGATGGTGGTCTTGAAGTAATACTTGCCCACGGTCTTACTGCGGATCTGTGGATTGGCGATCTGGATTCGCTCTCGGATATTGGCGCTTTGAATAGCTTGCCAGAGGAGAAAATCATCAGGCTCAGCCCCATCAAAGATGAAACGGATACGGAAATGGCGATCAAACACCTCATCTCAATCGGCATCCAGGAGATGGTGATTTTTAACGATCTTGCCGGTAGGTTGGATCACGTATTGGGCATTATTCAAAACCTGCTTTTTGCACAGCGACAGGGGATAAAGATCTGCGTTGAAAGTGCCCAGCAACGTGGCTTTTTCCTCTTTTCCGATACAGTATTGGAATATCCCGAAAATACGCTGCTATCCCTTGTTTCATATAGTGATAGAGCAGTCTTTGCTGGCAGTAAAAACCTTGCCTACCCCTTGGAAAATATCACGCTTTACCGGCATTTGTCCAGAGGCATCAGCAATCGTATTTGTGCCTCAGGAGCAGAGATCAGGCTTTGTGAAGGGGAAGTGTTTTGTCTGATAACGATTTTATGATTGACAAAATACAATTTATCCAGTAAAAGAGACCCATGCACAAGATGCGGGAGTCAAACATGGAATTTAGTGATAACATCGAAAGCCTGAGCTTTGAAAAAGCTCTGAGGACGCTTGAAGATATCGTGGCACGAATCTCCTCCGGGGATTGCGAATTGGACGAAATGATCAAGATTTACGAGATCGGGATCAAGTATCTCGATCAATGTAAAAAGAAACTTGCTGAGGCTGAAACCAAGGTTCAGATCATTGGCAAAGACCTCCCCCAATCATTGCAGACAGAGGACACAGATGGACTATAAAGTATTACTCAAAAAGGATATGAAGGAAAAGCAAGAGCTGGTCAATATCATTCTCGATCGCTTTCTCCCCCGCAAGGATGAATACCCCAAAGAAATCCACAAAGCCTTGCGCTATAGCGTCTTTGCCGGTGGTAAAAGGCTACGCCCCTATCTTACCATGCTTGCCTATGGCTTTTATCAAAAGGATGTAGAACCCATCAGTCCGGTTGCTGCTGCCATTGAAATGATCCATACTTTTTCGCTTATTCACGATGACTTGCCGGATATCGATAACGATGAATACCGCAGGGGCAAGAAATCCTGCCATGCTATGTTTGGCGAGGGGGTAGCTCTGTTGGCTGCGGATTCACTGTTGATCAGTGCCTTTGAGCTAATCACGGAAGCAGAGATCGAAGAAAAATACAAGCTGCTCTTTGTTCGGGAGCTTGCCAGGGAATGTGGTATCCAGGGCTTGATCGCTGGGCAGATGGTTGATATCGAATCCGAAAACAAAAAGATCGATAAAAAAACCTTGAACTACATTCACGACAACAAGACCGGCAGGCTGATCAATGTCTGTTTGCGTTTTGGTGCTATGGCGGGAGGTGCCAAGGACAAGGAAATAGCCATCATTGAAGATTATGGCAAAAAGATTGGTTTGGCATTCCAGATCGTTGACGACCTCCTAGATATCGAAGGCGACCCTGCCTTGATGGGAAAATCTTTGGGCAAGGATGAAGATCAACAAAAGGCAACCTATCCCTCGCTCTATGGTATTGAAGAATCTCATAAACAGGCAAAAGAGCTGATCGAATCTGCCAAGAACTCGATCCGTAAACTGGGACCCAAGACTATTCTTTTTGAAGCCTTGGCAGATTTTATCCTGCATCGCAATACATAGTATGATAGAGTATTGATCTTGAACCACACACCGATCACAATCCGCTACAAAAAGCTATATCCCTTGGCAACAGAACCCTTACGCATGACAGAGCATGCCGCAGGTTTTGATCTCTGTGCTGCCTTGGAAAATGAGATAATTCTTCAGCCCGGCGCATGGGAAGCCATTCCCACTGGACTGGCTCTCGAAATCCCCGTTGGTTATGAAGCCCAAATTCGCCCTCGCAGTGGTTTGGCACTCAAGCATGGCATCGGCATTCTCAATAGCCCTGGTACCATTGATGCCGATTATCGCGGAGAAGTAAAGATCATCCTCATCAACCACTCGCAAACGGAATTTCACATTGCAAAGGGGATGCGCATTGCCCAGATGATCATTGCCCGCCATATTGAATGCGATTTCATGGAAAGCGAAGACCTGTCTGATAGCCAGCGCTCTGCCGGTGGCTTTGGACACACCGGAGTATAGTATGCAAGATATTATCAATGAAATAAATAGACTGCGCAATGAGCAGAATGCCATCATCCTCGCACACAACTATCAAGCAGTGGAAATCCAAGACATCGCAGATTTGCGTGGTGATTCCTTGCAGCTTGCCATTGCAGCCGGAAAGTGTGATGCGCCGGTGATCGTTTTTTGCGGAGTCCGCTTTATGGCAGAAACAGCAGCGATCCTCAATCCCAAAGCCAAAGTTCTGTTGCCGGTTTATGAAGCTGGCTGTCCCATGGCGGATATGATCACAGGGGAGCAACTGAGCGAGTACAAAAAAGCCCGTCCCGATACGGTAGTGGTCTGTTATGTAAATTCCAGCGTGGAAGTAAAGGCGCTCAGCGATATCTGTTGCACCTCTTCCAATGCTGTAAAAGTCCTCTCTTCTATCCCTGCCGAAAAGGATGTTCTCTTTGTCCCAGATCAAAACCTTGGTAGATGGGCTGCTTCCCAAGCAAAACGCAAGGTAAACCTTTGGACTGGATACTGCCCTGTACATCATTGGGGTTTTAATATCGAAAGAGTCAATGACTTGCGCAGTAAATATCCAGACCACGAGCTATTGGTACATCCGGAAAGCCCCAAAGAAGTGGTCGATGCTGCGGATCATGTAATGTCCACCGGAGGCATGCTTTCCTATGCCAAGGATCACGACAAGCTCATTATCGCTACTGAACAAGGCTTGACAGACTATCTAAACCACATTTATCCCGAAAAGGATATACGTGCCCTCAATCCCCGGGCAATCTGCAAAAACATGAAAAAGACCAGCCTCACGGATGTCTTACATGCCCTGCAAAACATGAGCCATCATATCAAAGTGGAAGAGGACATAGCCCAAAAGGCGATCCATAGCCTCAACCGGATGATGGAGTTGTTGTAAGCGATATATTGTCTGCGTTTGCGACTTGAACTCCAAATCGTTTTCAAGTAAAGTGTCATATAAAACAACCCCCGTCATTGCGGGGGTTTATAGTATCATCGATAAGGTTCAATTACTTTAATAGCAACATCTTATTGGTCTTGCTATAGGTTCCGCTCTGCATCCGATAGAAATACACTCCACTGCTCACAGCAGCTCCCCTATCGTCTTTGCCATTCCATACTACGCTATGCTCGCCTGGCGTCTGTCTATCGGAAACCAGCGTTCTTACCAATTGTCCTTTGAGGTTGTAGATACCGATAGAGACGTGGCTATTTTCGCCGAGGCTATAAGAAATCGTAGTTTCGGGATTGAAGGGATTGGGGAAATTGGAATTGAGCCTTGTGATCCCGATATTGGGAAGGAGCGGGTCTTCGTTGTTTGTAAAGGTTACATTTCCGCTCAACACATAGATGTTATCCAGAGTCCAGCCCGGATCGGTAAAGTCAATTTCGGTGGATTGATCGGTGAGGCGGAAGCGCATGTAGATGCTCTGTCCAGCAAAATCGCTCAAATCTACGTATTCCCTTTTCCAGACATCATGCCTGCCGGATTTTGACCAAAGTTCTTGCCACTGCGTACTATCCGGTGATACTTCCACTCTTACCATATCATAATCCCACTCCGTGTAAAGATGGCTATCAAAGCTGAGCATGCTTTGAGCCCCTGCGGGGATATTGATGGGATTTAGGGTTCGGATATGCACATCGCAGTTCATGGTATAATATCCCCAACCACCCCAACTATCGGTAATGGCAGCGCCCGAAGCGGATACTTCAGGTTGGATAACCCAGGGACCGGTGATTCCCCACTGGCTACTGCCATTTTCCCATTGCTCGGAAAAAAGCGTGGTTGCCGGACTCAGATCAAAGACCAGATGGTTCAAACCCGGCTGGATATTGATCTGTCCCACAAAGGGGAAATAGCCATCGGCAGAGATCTCGATGGGGATATTTTCTCCGCTAAAGGTAGCATGCTGGAAAGCACCATTGACGAGTAAGGTATCAGGAATCAGATCATAGAGCAGGATCTTTGCGGCAATCGGAACGCCTTGGCTCTTTACCATGCCGGTCAGAGTTGCGCTGGGCTTTGGCTGCATTGCAATATTGAGGGTGGTCATAGAACTGTTGTTTACTACCACATTGGTAAAAACCTGATCGTGAAAACCTTTCTTTCTGGCTTTGACAGTATAAGTCCCAGGCGAGATCGGTCTACGGTATCTGCCAAAGACGGGATCGGACATGCGCGGTCTAAAATATGGTGCATGCTTCTCTTCGACAATGATTTCGGCGGAAAGGGCTTGGTTGTTCTGAGCAGAGGTAACCCCGGTCAACATCGAATTTGAGGGTGAACTCATCGAAAAGGGCAAAGCTCGATTGAGCAACCAACGAACTCCATTGGTGCAGCGTTGGATGGTATTTACCAAGAGCAAGGAATCCGGTTGCAAATTTGAGGTACCAGCTTCGATCAAAAGCTGGATCGTACCATACTGCTGATACATCCAGTCATGAAAACAGCCTTTACGGCTAAGATTTGGCAAGGCTTGATAGGTGCCCACTCCATTTTCATTGGCGATCTGGGAAGCGGTGCCTAGTGCTACGGAATGTGCCAAAGCCATATCCGGACTGGGACGCACCTCCTTCCAATTGAAGGAATAATACACTTTCTCGGAGAGATTTCCGGTTCGTGATGAATGCCATGCTATCGAATAGGTAAAATGTCTTTGATCACAGAGGCGGGCAATTGCCTGTGTTTCGGATTCAGACATCTCGGAGGGTCCCCGGTAATAATCGTAATACTCCAAACTCCCAGGCTGCATCAAGGTATCACCATGGCACCAGTTAAAGGAGAAGTTGCGGTTTATATCCACTCCATCAATGTCATAACCAACTCTGGGATCAAAATCAAAAATGCCATTGTTGTTGTTATCCCGCTTGTTTTTGCGATAAGATGTATCGACATTTTGAGTTACCACGTTGTGCCCTTCTGGATTGAAGGTAGGCACAAACCACATCTCCAGCTGGGAAAGCCAGATATTGTATGGTGATTGATTACGGTTTTGGAGGATTTCTTTGATATTGCTGAGGGTAATCTCCACGCCGATTACTTCTTCGGCATGCACTTGACCCACAAAAAGCACGGCGGGTTTATCTTGCTCCACTGCCGCATTATTGGATAGCTTGATACCATAGATGGGAAGATTATCCTCTTGAGTATTTCCCAACAGGTACACTCTTGCCTGATTGGGATATTCGCTCTGGTATTGCTGCAACAACGAAACTATCTGATCATAGGTATGGTAGTGGGTGGGAAGATTTGCCCACAAAAGTGAGACTCCCATTAGCAGCAGTACTGCCAGTAAGCGGATATACTTCATGTTTTTATCTCCATTTTTTGATACTCATACATAGCGGTGTGCAAATTCTATGCCAATGCAAAGAGAAATGCGGGATGATAATAAGCCGGATTCTGTATAACGATGTCTATTCCTCTGGACCGAGCCTCACGGCTGGGTTCAAGCTGCCTACCCGAAGACATAATCGCGCGGGCTACACTGAGTCTTCCTATTTGGCATTGCACCGGATAAGGCTTTCCTGGCTATCCCCGTCACCGGAGATACCGGTAGTCTCTTACACTACCATTTCACCCTTACCAAGAGAAGAAGTCCCTTGGCGGTTTGTTTCTGTGGAGCTGGCTCTGCATTGCTACAGCTTCCCGTTAGGAAGTATCCTGCCCTGTGGTGTCCGGACTTTCCTCCAGAGTTCTATTTGGAACTCCAGCAGACATCTAATCATCCCGCAATTTAAACCTGCGGGGCAAAAATCTATTGTTTGTAGCGGTAAATACCCAATGCCCGCTATTATAATATACTAAAATTCAGGCTTGCTGTCGATGATGATCCTGCCACAATTTTCGCAGGTGATGATCTTTTTCTTGAGTTGGAGCTCAATCTTGACCTGGGGACGGATGAGGATTCCACATCCTCCGCAAGCGCCATCAACGTTGTAAACCACTGCTACATTTGCCTTGTGTTTGATCAAGTTTGCATATTGACGGATCATTGATTCCGGTAGCGTACGCGCAAGCTCATTGCGTGAATTTCGACATTCCTCGATCTTGGAATCCAGCTCATCGATCTGCTTACGAAGGTCTCCTTCCAAAGCCTTTTTGGTGGCTTCGGCATTGGCAAGTTCTTTTTTGGCTAAGTCAGAGCGATTGCTGATGTCCGTCTCAATATCCATCATTTCGAGAATGACAGATTCGATATCGGATATCTTGGTCTTCAGGAAGGCAATCTCACTGTTCAACGCCTTGTATTCTTTGTTTGTCTTGATATCCGAGAGCTGGGTGGCATATTTACGAATCTGGTCTTGGTGTGTCTTGATATCACTTTCCAGGCTGCGCTGTTTCTTGGTATGCTCAGCTTTTTCTGTTTCGATGGTCAACATCTTTCCCATCGCAGCATCGACACTCTGAATAATTCCGTTTAGCTGTTTGGGTAGCTCTTGTTGGAGAAAACGCAGGTTTGCGATCTTATCGTCAAATTCCTGCATCCGTGCCAGTGTCTTTAGCTTTTCTATCATCTTTACTCCTTAAACAACAAACTGATATCCAGAGCCTTGTAAGAATGCGTCATACTCCCGCTGCTAATATATGCCACTCCGGTCTTGGCATAACTCCTGATATTGGATTCATTTACCCCACCGGAGACTTCAAGCTCTACCTTTTTGCCATACTTTTTTACCAATGTGCGAATCTCCGCGATGGACATATTATCTAGCATGATGCGATCCACGCCGGCTACAAAGGCTTCTTCACATTCCGCAGCATTGGTCACTTCGATCTCGATCTTGTACGCAGTATTGTGTCTTTTGACACGACTTACGGCTTCGGTAATTCCACCCGCGGCACGGATGTGATTTTCTTTGATCAAAATCATGTCATAAAGCCCAAAACGATGATTGAACCCTCCTCCCATACGCACGGCATATTTTTCCAATATACGCAATAGCGGAGTAGTCTTGCGGGTGTCCAAAAGCTTGCAAGCGGTACCTTCCAACTGGGCTACCAAGCTCGCCGTCAAAGTAGCAATCCCACTTAGACGCTGCAAAAAATTGAGGGCGGTTCGTTCCGCCTGAAGGATCGCCGCCGCTTTGCCTTCGATCCGCATTATCTCATCTCCGGCATGAAGGACATCACTGTCTTTTTTGTAGAGCGTAGTCTTGGTATTGGGATCGACAGATTTGAAAGTTTTTTGTGCTATATCCACCCCCGCAAGGATGCCATTGGCTTTGGCAACCATAAAGGCAGTACTGCTTACAGGAACAAGATCGAGATAGAGACTAGTGATATCACCAGAGCCAATATCCTCTGCCAATGCAAGATTTATCAAAGCTTCTACATTCATCATCTCTCCTAAAACAAAAAAAGCATTTGCGTATGCAAATGCTTTCTTGCCCTGTGGTAATACAGGCTAATTATTTTATCAAAAAGTCCTAAACACGTATATCCGTTTTTCATGGTAAGTGCCATTTTAAAGAACCCTCTATTCTGTCAATAGGAA
>Ga0209835_1000934_pt1 | contig 17212 bp, 16 predicted proteins | sample LakKivwa52mmetaG_FD_184138 | JGI IMG/M metagenome (GOLD analysis project Ga0209835, IMG submission 184138) | Anoxic lake water microbial communities from Lake Kivu, Rwanda to study Microbial Dark Matter (Phase II) - Lake Kivu water 52m metaG... | ecosystem: Environmental > Aquatic > Freshwater >...
GCATTTTGGAACTGCTCCAAAAAATCTGCGACGGCAAGGGTGAACATGGCGACATCGAAAAACTCGAAGACCTGTGCCATGAAGTTGCCAAAAACAGCTTATGCGGGCTTGGACAAGGCGCACCCAACCCTGTGTTGAGTACGCTTGAACACTTCCGCCATGAGTATGAAGCGCATGTGTATGAGAAAAAATGCCCAGCAAAAGTCTGTCGCAACATAATTCGCTTTGATATTCAAGCGCCAACCTGCACAGGTTGTATGGTCTGCGCGCGAAATTGCCCCGTGGAAGCCATCAGCGGTGAGCGCAGGCAGACGCATACGATCGATATCAACAAATGCATCCGCTGCGGCATTTGCGTGCAAGTTTGTAATTTCAACGCAGTTTTGGTGTCTTCATAACCATGTCATTGCGAGCCGCCGTTCTTTGGCGGCGAAGCAATCGCATGAGCAAGTATGGAGATTGCTTCGGGCGAAAAACAAGAGCGCCCTCGCAATGACGACAAGAAGGAAAAGAGGTTGAATGTACGCTCCAGCGGTTGAACGTGAAATCAAGGAAGTCGTTCAGGAAGCCATTGAAAAGCATGGATGTACGCGTGATGCGTTTATCCCCATCCTCAGCGAGATCAATCACGTGCTGGGGTACATCCCTGCTGAAGCCATGCGTGAAGTGAAAGCACAGATCAACCATGATGGCAGCTTCGTTTCGCAGGGACAGTTATACGGGCTGGCGAGTTTTTACGACATGCTCTCCACCCAGCCACGCGGACGACATGTCATCAAGTTCTGCGAGAATGCGCCTTGTCATGTCGTGGGCGGTAAAGCCATTTGGGATGCTCTGCGCGAAACACTCGATTTGCAAAACGGCGAAACTACGCCTGACAACAAGTGGACACTTGTGACAACATCGTGTATTGGCTTGTGCAGTGTAGGTCCTGTGGTGTTGATCGACGATGACATGTACGGCAGTGTCACCGTGGAGCAACTGCCCGAAATATTAGGTCAGTACGAATAGGAGCCAGCCATGAAAACGAAACGCGCCATGATGTTGGTCTCCACCGATCCAGAGAGTATCAGGCTTGGGGCGGGCGAACTTCTCAAAAGTCTGAAAGAAGCGTTGGAAGCCTATCAATTGCAGGACGAAGTCGACGTCGCCGAGATCAACGACATTCAGCGGACAAACATCCTGCCTTTTGTGGTGGTGTACCCCGAAGCCACCGTGTACGGACCGGTGAGATCGGGCGATGCGCGATATCTTGTGGAAGAACATCTGTATAAGGGACGCATTGCCGAGGATTTGCTTGCCCCATCCAAACAATTGACAGGACAGATCGGTTCTCTCCGCGCCCATAAAGGATACAACCCATCGGAGCAGCGCATTGTGCTGGAACGTGCAGGGCGCATCGACCCTGAGAACATCGAAGATGCGATTGCGCACAATGCGTATGAAGCCCTGGGAAAAGCGTTGACCGCAATGACTCCAGATCAGGTCATTGATGTGATTGAGAAATCTGGCTTGCAGGGGCGCGGCGGAGCAGGCTTTTCGACCGGACGCAAATGGAAATTTGTGAGCAAGGCAAAAGGCGAGAAGAAATATGTCATCTGTAACGCCGATGAAAGCGAACCAGGCACGTTCAAAGACCGCATCGTCCTTGAAGGTGACCCACACATGGTGCTTGAAGCGATGGCGATTGCGGGGTACGCCGTCGGCTCGGATGAAGGTTACATCTACATTCGCGGCGAATATGGCCATGCCTATCGCCGGCTGCAACATGCAATCGAGCAGGCGGAGGAATTTGGTTTCCTCGGCAAGAATATTTTCAATACGAACTTCAACTTCCACATTCATTTGCACGCAGGCGCAGGCGCGTATGTCTGCGGCGAAGAGACCGCACTGATCGAGTCCATCGAGGGCAAACGCGGAGAGCCGCGTCCGCGCCCGCCGTACCCCGTCACACGCGGCTTGTGGAACCTACCCACCACGGTCAACAACGTGGAGACGCTGGCAAACGTCCCTGCCATTTTGCGCAACGGCGCGGAATGGTATCGCTCGTTTGGCACACCATCCAGCCCTGGCACGAAGGTGTACACCATCATGGGCAACGTCAATTTTAGCGGTGTGATCGAAGTGCCGATGGGCATCACCTTGCGCGAGGTCATCAACATTTACGCCAAGGGCATGAAACCCGGCAGCGTACTGAAACTTGCTCAAACTGGCGGCAGTAGCGGCTCGATCATCCCCGCTTCGTTACGGGACGTTCCAATGGACTTCGAGTCCTTCCGCAAGGCGGGCGTCTCGCTTGGCTCGGGTGCATTGCTCATCTGCGATCAGAACACCTGCGTCGTAGACTTGGTAAAGGTGCTGTTGCAATTCTTCCGCTTTGAGTCGTGCGGTAAATGTACGCCCTGCCGCGTAGGTACACAACGATCCTACGAAATCATGGATCGCATTTCCAAAGGTCAAGGAAAATTGGAAGACTTGGACACGCTTCAACTCCTGATCACGGAAATGGAACGCGCCTCAAACTGCGGGCTTGGGCAGACAGCCATCGCCCCGATCCGCGACATGCTCAGGCATTTCCGCACCGAAGTGGAAGCGCACATCCAATTGGGAAGTTGCCCATCTGGCGTATGCGAGATGATGACGATTATGGATTCCTGAAGCAGAGCTTCAGGAGCAGAGGAAATCCGAAAGTAGAACTTTCGGAATCCGACCTTCAATAACGAGGATTACATGGTTCAGATAACGATCAACAAACAACAGATTGACGTCCCCGAAGGAACGACGGTTCTGCGCGCAGCAGAGACGGCAGGCATCCACATCCCGCGTCTGTGCGAGCACAAGGAACTGACCCCATACGGCGGCTGCCGCTTATGTATTGTAGAAGTACAGGGCGTGCGCGTACCAATGGCTTCCTGCACACTCCCGGTCAGCAATGGCATGGTAGTGGAGACTGAAACCGAAGCGCTCAAGAAATCGCGTCAGTTCGTACTTTCCATGTTGTTCAGCGAACGCAATCACTTCTGCCCGTTCTGCCAGGTTAGCGGCGGAGATTGCGAACTACAAAACGCCGCCTATCACGAAGAAATGACCCACTGGCCCATCCAGCCGGGTTGGAGCGATTTCCCAGTGGATACATCGCATCCATACTTTGTGTTGGACAACAATCGCTGTATCCTCTGCCGCCGCTGTGTGCGGGCTTGCGCCGAAATGGCGGGCAACTTCACCCTTTCCGTTGCAGAGCGTGGCACAAAAAGCATGATCGTTGCTGATATCAATGTCCCTCTCGGTGAGAGTTCCTGTATCAAATGCGGTTCCTGTGTGCAGGTCTGCCCGACTGGCGCACTCATTGACCGTACCAGCGCGTATCAATCTCACGACATGAATTTACAGGAAATCAAATCGGTGTGTGTGGGCTGCTCGGTCGGCTGCTCGATCAAGGTCATGGTGCGCGACAATCGCATCGTACGCATCGAAGGTGATTGGGATGGAACCGTCAATCATGGCGTGATGTGCGAACATGGGCGATACGACACGACAAATGAAACGCGCATCCGCCTCACGACGCCGATGATGAAGAAAAATGGCAAGCTCGAACCTGTCTCTTGGGACGAAGCTTTGAATGCCGTGCAAGAGAAAATGGCAAAAGAAAGCGTCGCAGCATTGGCATCCACGCGATTATCTGCTGAAACCTTGGCGGCTTTCAAAGACCTGTTCGAAATCAAACTTCACAGCAAACTTGTAACCAGCATTGAAGAAGGCGTGCCAACTGCGGCAGTGGCGAAATTCGCCGAAACACACGAAGATTTTGAAGGCAAACTCGATGCCCTGAAAACTGCGGATACAGTGCTGTGCGTCGGCGCAAACGTCAATCGCAGTCACATGGTTGCGGGATTTTTATTCAAACGCAATTTGAACGCTGGCGTGAACTTGATCAACATCGACCCAGATGAAACCTCATTGGATGAAATTGCCCGCGTCGCGCTCAAGCCGAAAGCTGGTTCTGACCATCTGCTGATCCTTGCGCTGCAAGCGGTCATTGCAAAAGAAAAACTGGAACGCAAGGCACTGAACATCAAGGATGCCGATGCGCGCATCAAGAAAGCCGTGGCTGAAACCGGCATCTCCGAAGCAGACTTGAGCAAAGCCGCGCAAATGCTGGCGCATGCCATCTCACCGATGATCATTTTTGGTAAGGGCATCACTGCCCAACGCGATGAAAAACTGATCGAAGCGCTGTACCAGCTCGCAGTCCAAGTAGGAGCCGTGGATGGCGAACGCAGCAATATCCTTTCACTAAAGGGTGAATCCAATAGCCAATCCGCATCGTTGATGGGGCTTGAGCAGCCATTCAATCCCAATGGCGAAAAGGTCACGTACATTGCCGTCGGTGATGATTATGTGGCGAAGAAGTTGGTGGAGAAAGCTGCAAAGTCGCCGTACTTGGTGGTACAAGCGAGTTATGAATCTAAACTTACTGAGCAAGCTGATGTGGTGCTGCCAGTGAGCATTTGGGCGGAGCAGGAAGGTCATTACATCAACCTTGATGGGCGCATCCGCAAAGCCGAGAAAGCCATAACCGCGCCAGAAAATGTGCGCGACAATTTGGATGTGCTAACCGAGCTTGCCAAACGAATGAAAGTTAACTTGGATGCGGATTGGACGAAAGCCATCCGTGAACGCAAATCAAGTGTGTCACTGAATTGAGGAAATTATGACGAAACCGAAGATCGCTTCTGATTGGATGTGCGGCTGTGCAGGCTGCCACATGTCATTGCTCGATATGGACGAACGCATTTTGAAGATCGTCGAACTCGCGGACTTACGATCCACACCCATCACAGACTTGAAAGAACCCGATGCCAGCGGCGTGGATGTGGGCGTTCTCGAAGGCGGCATCAACAATACGGCGAACGAAGAAGTGGCACATAAAATGCGCGAGCGCTCGAAAATTTTGGTAGCGCTCGGCGACTGCGCCGTCTTTGGCGGTGTGCCTGCCTTGCGGAATTTCTGCGGCGTAGAAGCGGCTTTGCGACGCGCCTACGTGGAAGCTGAAAGCAACGAAGCAGGCAGTCAGATCCCCAACGACCCCGAACTGGCGACCATGACTCAAACACGCGCCATTCATGAAGTTGTCCCAGTCGATTACAACGTGCCTGGCTGTCCGCCCGACCCCGATGTGATCTTTTATGTCCTTTCAGAACTGGCACAGGGGCGCAAGCCAGAGTTAAAAGATGAGTTGTTGCATTGGCATTAGAGATTGGTAATTAGTAATTGAGGAACAGATTATGACAACACAAAAAATTACGATTGAACCTGTAACACGCATTGAAGGTCATGCCAAGGTGACCATTCACATGAAAGATGACAACACCGTTGACCATGCCTACATGCACGTCAACGAGTTTCGCGGGTTTGAAAAATTCTGCGAAGGGCGGCTGTACTTTGAAATGCCGCAGATCACCCCGCGCATTTGCGGTATCTGCCCAGTGAGCCATCACCTTGCGGCAGCAAAAGCCAGTGACGCGTTGACGGGACAAATTCCGCCACGCCCGGCCAGCCTGTTACGCGAACTGATGCACATGGGGCAGATCGTGCAAAGCCACGGCATGCACTTCTTTGAATTGGCGGGTCCTGACCTACTGCTCGGTTTCGATGCCGCGCCTGAAATACGCAACGTCGTCGGATTGATCGGTGCGAACCCTGAATTGACGGTGAAGGCTGTGCAGTTGCGAAAGTTCGGTCAGGAGATCATCAAGACTCTCGGCGGAAGAAAAATCCATCCAGTTTTTGCAGTCCCTGGCGGCGTGAACAAGTCAATGACCGTTGAAGAACGCGACAACATCCTGAATGGTGTGGACACTGCCATTGACACCTTGAAGGTCGGCTTGCAGATCATGAAGGATTGGGCAGCCAAAAACATGGAAGACATCAACAAGTTCGCCGTCTTCCCCACTGGCTATTTCGGTCTGACCACTCCTGAAAACGGACTTGAACTATACGATGGCGACATCCGCCTCATCAGCCGCGAAGGCAAGGAATTGGAACGCTTCACAGGCGCGAACTACCTCGATCACATTGCGGAACATGTTGAGCCGTGGTCGTATCTCAAATTCCCGTATTACAAAAAACTGGGCTATCCGGGCGGCGTCTATCGCGTCGGTCCGTTGGGACGCTTGAACCTCGCCGAGAAAATTGATACCCCTCTGGCAAATGAAGAGCTCAAGTTCTTCAAGAGTCTCAACAACGGCAAGATGGTTGAAAATACGCTCTACTATCACTATGCTCGTCTGATCGAAGCCTTGTTCGCAACCGAGCGTGTTCGCGTGCTGTGTGAAGAAAAAGATATCACCAGCACCGACATTCTCAACACGCGCAAGAATTACACCGGTCATGGTGTGGGCGTCATCGAAGCGCCGCGCGGCACGCTCATCCACGATTACACAGCGGATGAAAATGGCAAGCTGCTCAAGGTAAATCTGATCGTCTCGACGGGTCACAATAACTGGGCAATGACCACCGCCGTGGACAGCGTCGCCAAGACTTACGTAAAGGGTCCAGACGTCCACGAAGGAATGCTCAACCGCGTCGAAGCCGCCATCCGCGCGTATGACCCGTGCCTGTCCTGTTCCACCCATGCAGTGGGTCAGATGCCCATCCAGGTTGACTTTATCGCCCCAGACGGTACAATGATTAAGACATTGAAACGCGATTAATTTTTAGAGTGTTGTCGTTCATTCCTCTTTGAAAGAAAAAGGAGTTAAACATGACGACTGTTCGAAAAATCATCGATGAAAAATCTCGAGCCGAGGTTTACATCATATCTGCTGACGAGACTGTAATGAGAGCATTGGAGGAAATGAGCAAATCCAATGTCGGCGCTCTCTTGGTAACAGAAGATGATAAGATCACCGGCATCTTCACCGAGCGCGATTACGCTCGACAGGGAGAACTCAAGGGCAGGCTGGCAAAAGATACACTTGTTCGTGAGATGATGAGTCGGGATTTGGTGATGGTCAAGCCGGAGACCTTGCTTTCTGAATGTGCGGAGTTGATGTATAAACACCATGTCCGTCACCTGCCGATTGTAGAAAAAGGAGAGGTCATAGGGGTTGTCTCCATCCGCAGGCTGGCAGAAGCCTTGATCAAACAGGAAAAAGGCAATATCGCCAAACTAGAACATTACATCCTCGGCACGGGGTATGGCGAGTAAATTTTGAGACTTCCGAAGTCTTGAAAACTTCGGAAGTCTGGTTGAGAAGGTTTTAGAGGTTGAATGAAAAAATTTTTACTGTTAGGCTATGGAAATCCCGACCGGGAAGATGACGGTGTCGCGTGGCACATTCTGCGGGCGTTGACAGTCAGAATGGGATTGTCTGCGCCTGATTCATACGAAGACGAATTCCCTGAAAACCCCCAAGTTGATTTTGCTTTTCAGCTACAACTGACTCCCGAAATGGCGGAAGAAATTGCCCAGTATGAATACGTCTGCTTTGTGGATGCGCACACGGGCAATATTCCAGAAGAAGTGAGGATGATCGAAGTGGAAAGCGATTTTCAGAAATCGCCGTTCACGCATCATCTCACCGCCCAGTCTTTGCTCTCCATCTGCGAAACGCTTTACAAAACCAAGCCTGATTGCGCCCTGCTCTCTGTGCGCGGATATCAGTTCCTGTTCTCGCGGGAGTTATCCGCGCCGACTGCCGCGCTCGTCCACGAGGCAGTGGACATGGCTTGGGCGTGGATCCATGCCCGAGAACCGCTGAAACAGGCTGGGGATTAAGAAAGAAGCGTCTATCGTTTTAGAGGTATCCAAAACATGCATGAACTTCCCGTCACCCAATCCCTTCTAAAAATCGCCCTCGACCACGCGGAAAAAGCCAACGCAAAAGAGGTCACTGCGTTGAATGTCGTCATCGGTGAACTATCGAGCATGGTGGATGACTCGATTCAGTTTTACTGGGAGACCATCGCCAAAGACACCATTGCAGAAAAGGCAAGGCTCAACTTTCGGCGCGTCCCTGCTGAATTGCAGTGCATGACCTGCTTCAACAAATATCACCCACAAGATGGCGAGCTGATCTGCCCGCAATGCAAAGGTGTGGGCGCAAAGGTCATCAGCGGCGAGGAATTTTTTCTAGAATCGATTGACGTGGAAAATTAACGTCATTGCGAGGGCGCACTTGCTCTTGCCCGAAGCAATCTCAGAAATTATGGAAGAAAATCATCTAAATTGTGGGAAAAAGAGACTACCGCCAAATTACAGGTAGGCATACAATACACTCATGACCCAAAGAATCCAAGTTGTTGAAAACATCCTTAACGCCAACGACCGCCTTGCGGAAGAAAATTTTGCGCGCATCGAAGCGGCTGGCGTTTTCTCCATCAATATCATCGCCTCACCTGGCGCGGGCAAGACCTCGCTCATCGAAAAAACGCTGCCGCTGCTCAAAGGCAGATTGCGCGTTGCGGCAGTGGATGGCGACATTGCCACATCCATTGATACCGACCGTGCCGCTGCCGCTGGTGCAAGCGCCGCTGTGCAGATCAACACAGGCGGCGATTGTCATCTCGATGCCGTAATGCTGCGCGGCGCGCTCGACCAACTCGACCTGACGCAATTCGACCTGCTGATTGTCGAAAATGTCGGCAACCTTGTTTGCCCCGCCAATTTCAAACTCGGCACGCATAAGACCGTGCTGGTCGCTTCCATCCCCGAAGGCGACGACAAGCCGTATAAATATCCAGGCACTTATCGCGGCGTGGATGCGCTCGTCGTCAACAAGATCGACCTGCTGCCCTACGTCGACTTCCGCATGGACTACTTCACGCAAGGCGTGCAAGTCCTCAACCCCAACGTCACCACCTTCCCGCTCTCCTGCCGCACAGGCGAAGGTCTCGAAGCGTGGGTGGATTGGCTGATCGAACATTCGAAAAAATGATGGAAGGCGTAAAGGTTCACATCACAGGGGTTGTTCAAGGGGTTGGATTTCGCCCGTTCGTTTACAACCTTGCGACCAACCTCAACCTCAAAGGCTGGGTGAAGAACACATCCGCTGGCGTGGAGATCGAAGCCGATGGGGATAAAAACACGCTGGATGTATTCCTGCAAAAATTACGGGATGACGCCCCAACCCTCTCGCGCATAGACGATTTCACCGCCTCTTTCCAACCCCGAAACGGGTTCGCCCAATTTGACATTATCCACTCTGAAAGCGTGGACGGCGCATTCCAGCCCATCTCGCCCGATGTCGCCATCTGCGACGACTGCCTGCGCGAACTTTTCGACCCAAACGATAGACGCTATCGCTATCCCTTCATCAACTGCACCAACTGCGGACCGCGCTTCACCATCATTCAAGACATCCCCTACGACCGTCCATTCACAACGATGGCGGGCTTCAAGCTATGTCCCGACTGCGAGCGTGAATACAAAGACCCGACAAACAGACGCTTCCATGCCCAGCCAGTGGCGTGTTCGGTTTGTGGACCGAAGATGTGGTTGGAGTTCTCGTCAAAGGCCGAAGGTCAAAGGTCGACCGCAGAACATAACGCGATAGTACAAACGCAAAAACTTTTTACCGAAGGGAAGATAGTTGCCATCAAAGGTTTGGGCGGGTTTCATCTTGCATGTGACGCGACAAATACCAAAGCGGTAACTGAATTGCGAACCCGCAAGTTACGCGTGGACAAACCTTTTGCATTGATGATGCCTGATCTCAAAACCATCGAAAGGCACTGTTTCGTCAGTAAAGCTGAAAAAGAATTACTGACCTCACCTGCCCGCCCAATTGTTTTACTGAAAAAGAAGCCCGAATCAACCATCGTTGAAGAAGTCTCCCCAAAACAAGACTGGCTCGGTGTGATGCTGCCTTATACGCCTCTGCACTATCTACTATTTGACGATGGACGGCAGACCACAGACGATAGACCATTGTCCACTTTGGTTATGACTAGTGGAAACTTTTCTGAAGAACCAATTGCAACTGGAAACGAAGAAGCGCGAGAACGCTTAGCAAAATTAGCTGATGCGTTACTGATGCACAATCGTGATATTCATATCCGCTGTGATGATTCGGTGGTGAGAGCATTTGACGATAGAGCATTGACCATTGACCATAAGCAATCGTCCATCGTCCATCGTCCATCGTCGGTTTATCCCCTCCGTCGTTCCCGTGGTTATTCCCCCTTCCCCGTCAAACTTCCATTTGACGTTGCGCCTCTCCTTGCAACTGGCTCAGAGCTAAAAAACACTTTCTGCATCACGAACGGAAATTACGCCTTCCTCAGTCATCACATCGGGGACATGGAAAATTACGAGACGTTGAAATCCTTTGAGCAGGGCGTGGAGCATTTCGAGCGGTTGTTCCGAGTCAAGCCGGAGGCAATCGCCTACGACATGCACCCCAATTATTTGGCTACAGGCTACGCACTGGAGCGTGCCGAGCGTGAAGGCCTGCCTATCATTGCTGTTCAACATCACCATGCTCATATCGCGGCATGCATGGCAGAACATGGACTGATCGAGCCTGTCATTGGCGTGTCATTTGATGGGACAGGGTACGGCGACGACAGCGCGATCTGGGGCGGGGAATTTTTGGTGGCGGATTCGCAATCCTATCAACGCGCGGCGCACTTGGAATATTTCCCTCTGCCTGGTGGGGATGCCGCGATCAAGAAACCCGCCCGCACAGCGTTGGCACTTTTGTGGAGCCTCGGCTTGGAATGGGACGAGCGCCTTGCTTCTGTTTTAGAGTTTTGCGCTGAAGATCGAGTGACGTTGCGCTTGCAACTTGAAAAGAAAATCAATACGCCGATGACGTCGTCGATGGGACGGTTGTTCGATGCGGTATCGGCATTGGCGGGGGTGAGGCAAAAGGTCAACTACGAGGGGCAAGCGGCGATTGAGTTCGAGGCAATGGCAGATTCGGCTGAGGCGGGGCAATATGTCTTTGGGGTTGAGTCAGGTCGAGTACGAGTCGGAAGCGTTGTTGAGGCGTTGATAAAGGATGTGATGGCGGGAATCCCCACATCCAAAATATCCGCTCGGTTTCATAATGGATTGGCAGAAGCAGTACGCGAGACGGTTCAGAAGATCAGTCGCGAGACATCGTTGCGAAGCGTGGTGTTATCGGGCGGGGTTTGGCAAAACATCACACTGTTGCAAAAAACGATTTCGTTGTTGAGCAAAGATGGTTTTGAAATCTATATTCATCGAGAAGTTCCGACCAATGATGGCGGACTCTCATTAGGGCAGGCGTACATCGCCGCGTCCAGATTGCGAGGTTGATATGTGTTTAGGTGTGCCTGGAAAAATCATTGAAGTGTATGAGAGCAACGGGCTGCAAATGGCGAAGGTCGATTTTGGCGGTATCTTCCGCGAGGCGTGTTTGAGTTATGTGCCCGAAGCGAAGGTCGGTGAGTATTGCATCATCCATGTGGGTTTTGCGATCAGTTTGTTGAGCGAGAAAGACGCAATGGAGACGCTGGAGTTGCTGCGCCAGATGGGCTCGCTTGAAGAAGAGTTGGGGGAAGAAGTGACATGAAGTACGTGACCGAATATCGTGACGCAGAATTGGTGAAGGGCGTGATCGATGAGATCCGTCGCACCGTGACGCGCCCGTGGACGTTGATGGAAATTTGCGGCGGGCAGACGCATTCGATTGTGCGTCACGGCATTGACCAATTGCTGCCGCCTCAAATCGAACTGGTGCATGGTCCGGGTTGCCCAGTCTGTGTGACTCCGCTGGAACTGATCGACAAGGCGTTGTCGATTGCGGCGCGACCCGATGTGATCTTTTGCTCATACGGTGACATGCTGCGCGTACCCGGTTCAAGCCGCGACCTGTTTTCGGTCAAAGCCAAAGGCGGAGATGTACGCGTGGTCTATTCTCCGCTCGATGCGGTGACGCTGGCGCAGAAGAATCCTGACAAACAAGTTGTGTTTTTTGCCATTGGCTTTGAGACGACTGCCCCACCGAATGTGATGAGTGTGTTACAAGCACAACATCTCGGCTTGAAGAATTTTTCTATTCTGGTTTCACACGTCCGCGTGCCACCTGCTATCAGTGCGATTCTGAGTTCACCACATAATCGTGTGCAGGGATTTTTGTTAGCGGGACACGTAAATGCAGTGATGGGGTATCACGAGTATCCGCCCTTGGTGGAGAAGTTCGGCGTCCCGATGGTGGTCACGGGTTTTGAACCACTCGATCTTGTGCAAGGAATTTTGAAGACCGTGCAATTGCTCGAAGAAGGCAAAGTAGAAGTTGCGAATGCTTATCAACGCGCTGTGACTCTTGAAGGACTGAAACCTGCGCAAGACGCTATCAATAAAGTATTCATGGAATGCGACCGCAAGTGGCGCGGTATTGGCATGATCCCCATGAGCGGCTGGGGCTTGCGCCCGGAGTTCGATGAATTCAATGCCGAAAAGCGGTTTGATGTGGAATCTTTGCGCGCAGAAGAATCTCCGCTTTGTATTGCGGGGCAGATTCTGCAAGGGCTGAAGAAACCACATCACTGCCCGGCATTTGGCAAGCAATGCACACCTGAAAATCCGCTCGGTGCGACGATGGTTTCGTCCGAGGGGGCGTGCGCGGCGTATTATCGGTATGGGCGTGTCGAATTGACACAGAGTGTGACATCATGAGCGAAGAAACAGTAAACATTGAAGGCGCGGTATGTGCTCCACCGCTCACCCACAATGAACTAATCGTGATGGGTCACGGCGCGGGGGGACGGATGAGCCATCAACTAATCCAGAAGGCATTTGTGTCTGCATTTCAAAACACCGCGTTGAATGCTGGCGATGATGCGGCGTTGGTGGAACCGGGACTGCGACAGAAGTTATCCATTAGTACAGATTCGCATGTGGTTTTTCCGCTTTTCTTCCCCGGCGGCGACATCGGCAAGTTAGCCGTGTGCGGCACTGTGAATGATGTGGCAATGCTCGGCGCAAAGCCGTTGTATCTCACCGCGGGCTTCATTCTCGAAGAAGGCTTGCCAATGGACACGCTCAAGCGCGTAGTTGAGTCTATGCGTTTAGCGGCGGAAGAAGCGGGCGTGCAAATCGTGGCGGGCGATACAAAGGTTGTCCAAAAAGGCAAAGCGGACGGGATGTACATCACCACTGCAGGGGTCGGCGTGGTGCGTGAGGGTGTCAACGTCAGCGGGGTGAATGCGCAGCCGGGTGATGTGGTGATTCTCTCTGGCACACTTGGCGACCACGGAATTGCAGTCCTCGGAGCACGCGGGGAGCTTGGATTCCAGTCTAGTTTGCAAAGCGATGTTGCGCCATTGAATCATCTAATCGCGGCGATGTTGGATGCATCCCCAAACATCCATGTGCTGCGTGACCCAACTCGCGGCGGCTTGGCGACGACCTTGAACGAAATTGCAGTGCAGTCCAATGCAGGGATTCTCTTGAAGGAAGAGAGCATCCCCGTTCACCCCGAAGTCAACGCGGCGTGTGAGATGCTGGGGTTCGATCCGCTATATTTGGCGAATGAAGGGAAACTGGTGGCAATTGTCCCGAAGGAAGAGGCGGAAAAGGTCTTGGCGGTAATGAAATCCACAAAATATGGCGAAGGCGCGGTCATCATCGGTGAGGTGGTCGCGGAGCCAAAATCCAGAGTTTTGCTAAAGACTGCGCTGGGCAGTACCCGCGTAGTGGATATGCTGGCTGGCGAAATGCTGCCGAGAATTTGCTGATAATTCGCCTCGATAAAAAGGGATGAACGTCACGCGAGAATAGGAAGTTTTCCGTGTGACGTATTGAATTCTGTATGATAAAAACAAGACCAAGGAGACGAAAATCATGACCACTGTCCGAAATCTTTTGGAATCTAAAGAATCTGCCACGAATTTTTCCGTAGAAGCGTCGGGAAGTGTGCTGGATGCGATCAAGGCGATGGCAGAAGCGCACATTGGCGCGGTATTGGTGAAAGACGGCGGAAAGATCATCGGTATTTTTACCGAGCGCGATTACCTCATCAAAGGTGAATTGGAAGGTCGCACCGCAAAAAATACCAAAGTCGGTGATGTAATGACTTCCAAAATGATGACCGTCACCATGGATACCTCAGTGGAACAATGCATGGGATTGATGAACCAGTACCGCATCCGCCACCTGCCCGTGGTGGAGAACGACCAACTGGTCGGCTTGGTCTCCATCCGCGACGTGATGGTCGCCGCGTTGCAGAACCGCGAGAGCGAGATCCGCGGGCTGGAAAATTACATCATGGGCTCTGGCTTCCAGTCGTAAAAAGACTTTCGAAACAACAAGAGACGCAAACACTGCGTCTCTTGTTGTTTTTCTGCTTCTCGCTTCAGGCTTGCCGAAAATGGGAATTACGGTGAAAATTCAACGCGCTGTAAGGACAGCACATTATTCCTAGGAAAGGCTACCGATAATTTATGTATTCATCTAAAAACGCCGTCTCATTATTGATCTGCACAGGGTGGTCATTATGATCGTCACAGCAACTCAATCGGACGGTGCTCAAATTCAGGAAATTACCGCCAGGGCTGGTGTTTTTAATCAAGAGGAAATCGATTGTGTCCGTGAGATATGGGAGGATTATCTTTCCACAGGGCCAGAGGAATGCGGATATCACTTCATTGTGGAGCGGGGGGATGCAGAAAAGGTACTCGGCTTCGCCTGCTACGGTCCGCGTGACCTGGCTGATGGGGTTTATGACTTATATTGGATCGCCGTTAACCCAGACACCCGTCGCGGCGGCGTAGGTCGCAGGTTATTGACTGCCAGTGAAGAAGCCGTCCACAGCATGGGCGCGCGCATTTTGATCGCAGAAACCTCAGGAACACCACTTTACGAGCCTACCCGCAAATTCTATCTTGGCATGGGGTATGCCGCGGAAGCAACGATCAAAGATTTTTATTCCGAAGGTGACGATTTGGTTATCTTCACAAAACACTTGTAAGACCACCAACAGTGAAAAATACCAACAAAAATGCAGGCGTGTGCCTGCGTTTTTGTTGGGGAATGCATCTATATTTTCCTCCAAAGCATTTGGTAGAATGGCACTCATGTCTTTTCAAAAAATCAGCCTCCTCCTCTCCATTGGTATTTTTCTAACCTCATGTGCGCCTGCTAAAGAAACGCAGGCTGTCTTCCCTACCTATGATCCCTTTTTACCGTTAAACGCAGACGCATCGCCTATTTCCCCATCCATCGTGGAAATACCCAACACGAACACGCCCGTCCTGCCGACTGCCACACGCCCGCCGACACCGACCCGCGTCCCATTGAACATTCTGTCATTATTGGGTGTGACAAATCAGAGCGTCTCCACACCAACACCAGACCCTGCCCGCATCCTGCCAACTCCGCGCCAAAGCATTGACGAATATATCGTCCAGGCAGGAGATACACTGGGCGGCATCGCTCAACGATACGGGATCAGCCTTCAAGCACTACTGGAAGCGAACAACATCACCGACCCGAATCTCCTCGAAGTCGGTATGACGTTAAAAGTCCCCGCACCAAACCCAATTGGATCTGGTACGGCTCTCAAGATCATTCCCGACTCTGAATTAGTGAACGGCCCCGCCGCAGCCGAATTTGAAATAGGTCAATTCATCCGCAGTCAAAATGGGTACCTCGCCAACTACACACAGGATGTTAACGGTGTGCTGCTAAGCGGCGAGGAGATCATCACCCTTGTTTCTGAGAATTTCTCCGTCAACCCGCGCCTTCTGCTTGCCTTGCTGGAATACCAGAGCGGCTGGGTGACCAACCCCACCCCGTTCAACACATCCTACCCAATGGGGCTATTGGACGAGAATCGCTACGGCTTATATCGTCAACTGGCATGGGCAGCGAATACACTCAACCGCGGATATTATCTCTGGAAAGCCAACGCCCTCTCCACTTGGATATTAACCGACGGACAGGTCATTCCCATTGACCCCACCATCAATGCAGGCACCGCCTCGGTGCAATACTTTTTTTCGCAATTGGACAACCTTGAAACATGGCAGTTGGATGTCAGCGAACGCGGTGTGGTTGTCACGTACTATGTCTTTTTTGGAAACCCATTCAGTTACGCAGTGGAACCGTTGCTTCCCGCCACATTGACACAGCCGCCCATGACCCTGCCTTTTACCAAAGGTGATACATGGTATTACACGGGCGGACCTCATGGCGGCTGGGACTCAGGATCTGCATGGGCAGCACTGGATTTTGCGCCAGCTGGCAATGTTGGAGGCTGCGGAGTTAGCCCAGCCTGGCTCACTGCCATGGCAGACGGCGTCATCGTCCGCGCTTCGGATGGCGCAGTCGTGCAAGACCTTGATAAAGATGGCTACGAACAAACAGGCTGGGTCGTGCTTTACATGCACGTCGCCGCAGAAGACCGCGTTCAAGCTGGCGAATATCTTTTCGCGGGTGAAAACGTCGGGCATCCCTCCTGCGAAGGCGGCGTTTCCAACGCCACACATGTCCATGTAGCGCGCAAATACAACGGAGAATGGATCTCAGCAGATGGCAGCCTGCCTTTCAACCTCGACGGGTGGGTCTCCAGCGGCACAGGTGTCGAATATAACGGCTATCTCACTCGCGGCTCGCGAACCATCGAAGCGTGGGACAGCGCCAACGACTTTAACCTCATCTCACGCTGATTCATCCCCGCTTAATTTATGCGGATATAATCAATCAAATATGCTTCGCATCCTTGCAATCTTCATCGTCATTACATTGACTTTATCCGCCTGCGGCACATCGCCTTCGATCTGGGGAGTGGCGTATACCCCCACCCCCAGCATTTTGACGGAAGAAACCCCGCTTCCCTACGACCCGATCGCTGTTCAAAACGACCCGATCATTTTCCCTACCTCGACCACGCCCCCGTTCCTGGTAACTGAATCAGCGGCAGAGCAAACACCTCCAGCGATAGTCCCTGCCGAGGGCGAAGTGACCAACACTCCGCTTGCGAATGATGCGGCGCCTTTCCTTTACTACGCCCAAAGCGGTGATATGCTCTCCGCCATCGCGAAGCGTTTTAACGTCAGCGAAACTGAGATCATTTCAGATGCCGATCTGACAAGAACCACCCTGATCGACCCCGGAACCCTGCTCGTCATTCCGAATCGAATCAATGAACCAACTACGCCAAATATTCAACTTCTGCCAGATGCCGAATTTGTGTATTCCGCCACCGCCCTCGATTTTGACACCGAGAAATATGTAAAA
>Ga0209835_1000935_pt1 | contig 17198 bp, 16 predicted proteins | sample LakKivwa52mmetaG_FD_184138 | JGI IMG/M metagenome (GOLD analysis project Ga0209835, IMG submission 184138) | Anoxic lake water microbial communities from Lake Kivu, Rwanda to study Microbial Dark Matter (Phase II) - Lake Kivu water 52m metaG... | ecosystem: Environmental > Aquatic > Freshwater >...
AGTTTAGGAATGACAGGCAGCGCAAGGAAAGCCAGTGCGATGAATGGATCTCCCATATCGATTTGATATCCCATCTCAACAATAATCTTTTTCATTCTTGATAAAGACTGTTCAACCACAGATTCTTTTTGATTCGTCATAATACCAGAAATTTCTACTTGTAGGTAATCAACCACTTTTTGGTCTTTAACAACGACTATTCCACCTTGTAGTTCTTTAATTTTTAATGCAGCAAGTCGCATTTCTTCATCTGATGTACCTACGATGATGAGATTATGAGAATCATGTGCAATTGTCATCGCTATCGCACCATGTTTGATATTAAATCCTTTCACTAATCCAACAGACATGGAGTTTTTTAAGTGATGTCTTTCAATCACCGCTAGTTTTATAATGTCTTTTTCTGGATTATATAGGAACTTGTTATCTTTTACGTCAACTGTTTCAATGAGATGATCTGTAATAATATTTTGTTTAACTAAACCAATCACATGTGCTTGATTAGATGAAAGTGGTAAATCAAAATTAAGTGTATAATCATTAAATCTGACTGTATTTAAAACTTCATTTGGAATTTCATTTTCATGTGTAAATAAAGGAATACCATTTTTTGCAACTAATTTAGCTTTTTTATAGACTAAATGTGGTTCGATATTGTTCAAATCTTTAAAAACAATGAGATCTGCAAATTTGCCTGGTGCAATTCCTCCAACATGTTTTAACTGATAGCAATTAGCAGCATGTAGTGTTGCCATCGATATGGCATCGATTGGATGAATACCTTCCTTAATGGCTAAATTAACATTGTAATTGATGTGTCCTTCAAGACGAATATCTTCTGGGTGTTTATCATCTGTACAAAATAGGGTTCTTGGTAGATATTCTTTTTTTAATCCTTTAAGTAAAGGTGTAGTATTTCGTGTAGCAGATCCTTCGCGAAGTAAGACATACATCCCAAGTCTGATCCGTTCAATCATAGAAGTTGGATAAGTGCATTCATGATCTGTTTCAATGCCTGATAAAATATAAGCATTTAAATCCTTACCAATGATATCTGGAGCATGTCCATCTATCCGTTTATCTTTCATGACACTTATTTTCTTATGAATGTCTAAATCACCTTCAATCACTGAAGGATAATCCATCACTTCACCTAGTCCAATCACTCTTTTATGTTTTTTTAATTGTTTAATATCATCTGCTGTAATGATAGCTCCACTATTTTCATCCTTAGTTGCTGGAACGCATGATGGAATCATCATATATACATTCAATGGAATATCTTCACTATGATTAAGCATGAACTCAATACCTTTTATTCCGCTTACATTAGCGATTTCATGGGGATCAGCAATGACAGTTGTTGTTCCTTTTGGTACCACAATCTTAGCAAAACCAGATGGTGTAAGCATAGAAGATTCAATGTGAACATGTCCATCAATAAACCCAGGTGCAACATATGCTCCTTCTAAGTCAATTTCTTGAATACCTTGATATTTGCCAATACCTATAATGATACCTTGATGGACTGCAATATCTTTTTCTTCAATTTCTTTGCTGTAAACATTTACGATTTTTCCATGTTTAAATACTAAAGAAGCTTTTTGTAATCCGCGTGACATGTTTAACATTTTTTGTTTATTCATACACTCACCTCTACTTGAAGAGAACATAAAAAATCTTTGAGTAGATTTATGGCTACTTTTTTACGATATGTTTTAGTTGATCTCAAATCATCAATAGGTTGAATAAATGGTTCATATAAACCAATGAATTCATTTACTTTATTCTCTAAATCACATATGGAAGTATTTAATAACATGGCATCGAATTCTGGTTTATGAAGGACAGTCTTATAGATTGCACCAAAAGATAATGAACATGAAGTTATCTTATGATCTTCAATATGTGCAAGTCCGATAAAAGAAACTTTTGAAATAGCGTCCGCTTTTCGTGGTCCTACTTTGACCCATTTTTGATGAGAAAAAGTTTTTACAGGTATTAATATTTCTTTGATGATTTCATTTGATTGAATGGTTGTTTTTCTTGGACCTATAATAATTTCATCAATTGTATTAATTCTGTTTTCTTTTAAGCTTTCAATTTGAACAAGTGCACCAATCGCATAAAGATATACCAGTGAATCCCCTGCAGGTGATGCATTTGCAATATTACCTGCAAGTGTTGCTAAATGTCTTATACCAGGAGAAGCAATCTCTTTAATCACTTCTTTAAAAAGAGCAGGAATGAGTGGAGATTTTAATAATTCTTCAAATGTAGTCATTGCTCCTATATGAATAAAATGCTGGTCTTTGGTGATGTATTTAAGTTCTTTTAAATGAGCAATATAGCATACATTTTTATTAAAGTTGGGGGGTAGATTTGCTGAGGAACGATGCTGAATCATCAAATCTGTTCCACCAGCTAATAACATATATGAACCATCATCAATAAGTGTTAAGACTTCATGAAGTGATTTTGGAATGACGTGTTTTACCATAATCCATCACCTCGCTTAGATGCTCTTAAGATTGCTTTAACAATCATGTTATAACCCGTACATCGACATAAATTCCCAGATAATGCAAAACGAATCTCTTCTTCAGTAGGATTTTGGTTTTGAGACAATAAGCTTTGAGCGGCTATTATTATTCCAGGAGAACATATGCCACATTGTGAACCACCTTCTTCTGTCATGGCTTCTTCAAGTGCTTGATATTGAAGGGTTTCATTAAAACCTTCAATAGTCATAACCTCACGGTCAGATAAATTAGCTATAGGAATTAAACAGCTATTTGCAATATGTCCATCTAAAAGAACTGCACAAGCACCACATTCTCCTTCACCACATCCTTCTTTCGTCCCTTTTAAATGAAGTTCCTCTCTTAAAACATCCAAAAGTCTTAGACTTGGATCTAGGTCGAGTTCGATGAGTTTTTTATTTAATATAAACTTAATCTTCATGATGCATCAACTCCATTATCATTTCAGGTGTTGCAGGTATGTTGCATATGGATTTTTGAATGGCCATTTCGATAGCCAGTGCAACCGCAGGTGCTCCACCAACTAAAGTCAGTTCACCTACACCTTTAGCCCCATATGGACCAAATGCATAAGGATTATCAAAGAAGTGCGTTTCGGTTGGACAAACATCTAAAGCGGTTGGTATGATATAATCTGTAAAATTCTTATGAATGACTTTGCCTTCTTTGACTTCCATTTTTTCTAAGTATCCATAAGCGACCCCTTGGGCAATACCACCATCAGCTTGTCCTAAAACAATACGTTCGTCAATGACTTTTCCGATGTCATAGACACTCCATATATGTTTTAAGTCAACTTGATAAGTTAGTGGGTTCAATTCAACTTCAACGACATTGACTCCCCATGAATATGCTGGATATGCATCACCTTTTAATAAATCTTCATCCCACTCCATATATTCAGGTTGAACATAAGACTCGATGATTTCCATCGCTTCTTTTGGTTTCCATGTCTGTTTCATGTTTAACGCTGCTCGTGCTAATAGTCCACCAACAATCATGGTTGTTCTAGACGCAACCGTAGGTCCAGAATCTGGAACATCTTTCGTATCAGGTGGAAGATAGTAGACTTTATGATCATCTACTTCTAATATGTTCGTGACTATTTTTTTAAGTGTTGTGAATATGCCCTGTCCCATATCTACTGCTGCAATATAAATATAAACATCATCTTTTTCATCTTTCGTAAGTTTTACTTTTGCATGAATATGCTTCGCTTCTCCACTACCTGTGAAACCACAGCCATGCAAGAAGAAACTCATACCAATGCCTTTATTGCTGTTTGGTTGATTATATATTGCTCGTTTATGTGTATAATCAGAAATTTCAATCGCTTTTTCTATCATTTTAGGCATAATGATTGGATCTCTAAAGAGACCACTTGTAGAAGTTAAGTCATGCTGTTTCGCTAGATGAGAAAGTCTAAATGATAAACTATCGACTTTTAGTTTCTTTGTGATATGTTCCATCATCATCTCAACAGCAAAAATCATTTGTGGTGCACCAAATCCTCTAAATGCACCAGTAGGTACTGTATTTGTCAGATAAACATCTCCTGATACATCTAAATTGGGTATCGTATATGCAGATGTTGCAGCGATAACTGCCCGAGACAAAACAACTCCAGATAGTCCAATATATGCACCACCATTAATGTCGATATGTGTTTTAAATGCTATCACTTGATGATTTTTAATCGCTGCTTCGATTGTGACAGATGAAGGGTGTCTTTTGGTTGATGAAATCATATCTTCTTCGCGTTCATAAATCATTTGAATTGGAATATGTAAATGATGAACTGCAACAGCAAGTTGACATGCCATCATCGATGGAAATTCTTCTTTTCCACCAAATGCACCACCAACAGCTGGTTGAATGACACGGATATGACTTTCTTCATATCCAAGTGCTTCAACAACAGCATTCTTCACATAATAAGGGCATTGCATAGAACCAATCAATGTGATTTCTTGTTCATTTGGTATAGCTAAAAATCCTTGTGGTTCAATATATGCTTGTTCCTGATATCCAGTTGTAAATGTTTCTTTTAGTATAGTATCTGCTTGTTCAAATGCTAAATTAGGATTCCCTTTTTGATATGTTTTATGAATAACTTTATGTGATGTATCAAACACCGGTTTTTCTTCCTTATAAATCACTTGAATTTGCGAAAGAATGTTTTGAATGACTTTTTTATCTTTTCCGATAACGATTAAAATAGGTTCACCTATATAACTTACTTCATCATCTGCAAATATCTTCCAATCTTCAAAAATCATTTTGACTATATTTTGTTTTGGAATATGATGATAGTCGATGATAAAATAATCATCTGGTAATTCTGGTTTGATGACTTGAATTTTTGCTTTAGGTGATGTTGATCTCAACGTCTTTGCGTAGTAAAGATTTGGAATCTCATAATCACTCACGTAAAGAGCTCTTCCTGATAGTTTTTCGGGATTATCTACTTTAGGAATTGATGTTGAAATATCCTTCATCAAATCACCTCTCTAGTCTTCCATTAAAATGGCATGTGTTGGACACTTAACGACACATAATCCACATTCAAAGCATTTCTGTGCATTAAATGTGATTTTATCTAGCATATCAATAGCGAAGTATGGACATATCTTGACACATAAATCACATTTAATACACTTTTCTTCAATCAGTGTAGGGACACTTCGTTTATACTTAACTTCATTTTTTAAATGCGTTTGAATGACTTCTTCAATACTGCTAAATCCATATTTTTCAAGTCTACTTGGGAGGTCATCAATAATCTTTTTATAAAGTTGTTTTCCTTTGATAAGTGCAGCAGATAGCATTTGAACTGCGCTTGCTCCTGCAAGTAGAAATTCAATGACATCATCTGCTGATTCAATTCCTCCAACTCCAATCACAGTGAGTGAAGGTTCTGCTTGTTTGATGGTGTATACCGTAGCTAAAGCAAGATTTTTAATAGCTGGACCAGATGTCCATACAAATCCAGATTCATTTCCATAGATAATCGATCGAGATTGAATATCGATTTTCATGGTTGGTCCTAAAGAATTAATAGCAACTACTCCATTTGCTCCATTTTCTTTAATCACTTTTGCAAATCCTGCTGGATTAGGAATATGTGGACTAATTTTCATGTAGAGTGGTTTATTAGTATATGTTCTTATCGTTTTAACTGTATCTGCAATTGTATCTAGATTGCTACCTACATAATGAGTTGAAACTTCAAATGCATCAGCAAACGGATCAAGTAAAGGAATTAAAACTTCCATATCTTCTTTGGTGTAACCTACACTAACAATAAGTGGTATTTGTTTATCTTTGTTATATGCAGGTAAAAAATGATTAATCCAAGTTTCTTTATTGAACTCACTCCATAGTTCACTATTCATGACATAGTTCTTTTCAGAGTAAATGCATGGTTTAGGAATGTGTGCATCTTTAGTAGAAATTGTTTTTGCTACCATAGCTCCACAACCTAACTCTTCTAAATATTTCATTTTTTCATCGTCACCAACAAGAGGCCCAGCTGCTGGCATCATCGGATTTTTTAAGATAAGCCCATCGAATTTTGTTGTTAGGTCCATGTTACACTTCCTTACTTAAGTTGTCCCAAAGTCTTTTTGAAGACACATGAGCACTTCGATATGATTCTTCCATTTTTTTACTAGCTTGATAATTCTTTATTTTTTGTTTACCTTCAATAAAGACATGTTTTGGTTTAAAACTATGAAATAGTCCAAAGAATAGATGACCAAATATATTACCTTCATCAAGAGGTGTTGGTGGTATATATGGAACCATTAAAAGATCTGCTTGATAATCTTTTTCAATTTTCCCAAGTTTAATTTCCAATATTTGACTTGCATAATCATATGTATCATGAATCATTTTTAAGAGGTGGGATAGCTGAAAAAGATTAGGGCTTTGATCTTGGTGATGCATTGCATAATAAGCCATTAAATATTCTGTAGTCATTGCTTGAGAAATGCCATCATTTCCAATAATGACTGGAATATGTTTATTCATGAAACGATGTAGATTAGGTGTGCCAACACCATTATTCATGTTTGAACTCATATTGATTGCAATCACAGCTTGATGTTTTTTGATTAAGTCCAGTTCATCATCAGTAATATGTATAGCATGTGCAATAATGCTTTTAGGATTTAAGATGTCGTGATCAACTAATCTTTGTATGATTGTTTTGTTGTATTTTTTTAGTGAGTCTTCTTCATCGTCTTTACTTTCAGCAACATGAATATGAATAGGCATATCGCTTAAGTTTTTCTTCACAAGTTTAAGTGTTTTATCAGATAAACTTGATGATGCATGTAATCCAAATAAACCTCTTATATAAGGGCTTTGATTTGATTTTGCAAAAGATATATTTTCTTTTATACATGCATTCACATCAAATCGATCACTTGTTTCAAAAGCATATATACCTCTTAATCCGACATCTTTTGATACTGCTTTACTCAGTGTCTTAAGAGAACCTTTGATATCAATACCACTAGCATGATGATCAATTATTGTCGTTACACCATTTTTTATGAAATCAAGAGCAAAGACAATTCCACTGTGATAAATCATATCTAAATCTAACTTTCCATCGAGTTTCCACCAGAGCTGATCTAAAATCTCTTGAAAGTTTCGTGGGTTAAAAGGTAGGCTCAATCCTCTTGCAAATGCAGAATAGATGTGTGTGTGACCACACACTAATCCAGGTAGAACTAAATGATCTTTTCCATCGATGATGTCATATCCTTTATTCGTGAAATCGCTCATTGAACCTATTTCTAGTATTTCTTTATCAAATAAGATATATGCATTTTCTTTATACGTATGAAAATCATAGAGTGTTGTATGTGTGATTGCTTTAATCATGTATAGGTCCTCCTTCAATCCATTTTCCTTTGCTTGGAATGAGTTGTCCTTGGTTAAGAATGACCTCTCCTCTACGCATAACGATAATAGGTTTCCCATGGACTTTCATCTGTTGATAAACAGTGTAATCAGAAGTTCCATGGTGTTGATTCACTTGATAATCGATTGGATTGTAAATGACAAGATCTGCGTCATACCCTACTTCAATTTTTCCTTTTTGCTTTAATCCTTGTATGGCTGTAACTCTTTCACTCATTTTATGAATTGCAATATCTCCAAGATGTTTGCGCATTATGGGTAATGAAAACTCAATACCACCTATACCTAATGGTGTTTCTGATAGTTTCGTTTTAATCTTATCTTTTTTCATAAATGCACAATGGTCTGTACCGATAGTATCGATATGATGTTGTAATTGAAATAAAAGTTTTTGATCTTCTTTTGGTCTTAGAGGGGGAGCGAATGTATATAAATATCCATGTTTAGAATTTAAAACATCTTCAGTAAACGTGAAGTATTGGGGACATGATTCTATGAAAAAATGTTGATGTAAAATATCTCTATAATTTTCAACAAGAGCTTTTAAAGTCTTTCCACTTGAAAGGTGAACCATATATAAATATCCTTTGGTTTCCCTTACAAATTCTGCAAGTTTTAAAGCTTCAGTAGTTTCACTTTCTCTTGGTCTACTGATGGTTAAATCTTTATATGTATACTCATCACTCAGTTTTATTAAGTCATCATTTTCGACATGGGCAAGTAATAAAAATCCATATTTTTTCGACAATTTTAAAAGCTTATAAATATCTTTATCATAAGTTCTTCGATTTGAATCTGAATAGGTAGTGAAAAGTTTTAGTGTATACATACCTAGTGACATCATCTTCTTAACAAATACTTCGAGATTGCATTTAGGCTTTTTAATGGTTGCATGAAAAGTGTAATCAACCATTGCTTTTTCTGCTAATGCGAGTCGTTCATGATATGCTCTTTCTAAGTCTATTTCATTATCGACAGGTTCTAAGAAATCAATGATGGATGTCACACCACCATAGATAGCTGCTTCACTTCCAGAGTAAAAATTATCAACAGATTTTATCCAACCTAAATCAAGTTCAAAATGAACATGGGGATCAATCATTCCAGGAAGCACTTCAAATTGGCTTGCATCTATTACTTTTTCTGCTGGAAAAAGATCTTTAGATATCGCGACAATTTTCCCATTTTCAATGTAAATATTTGTCTTTTGAAATGCTTGATGTTGATATACTTTTCCGTTAAGAATAGCTAACTCGTACATAGAACCTCCTAAAAAATTAGTTACATAAAACGAACATCTTTCATTTGATATGTAGATACAACATCATGACGCAAACTTTCTCTAACTACTAAAATCAAATCTAAATCTGATGCCAGCATCTCACACAAAATCTGATGAAATCCTTCTCCTTTAAGTTCTAACATGCCAATCTCATCAAGATAAATAGGAGATGTTCTTTTTTGAATCATCTTTCTAATCTCATCTTCAACCCATGAAAATGCATCATAGATGAGATAATACGGCCCAATTTTTACAGTTCCTTCTTGATCTTTGTTTAGATAATCGAGTTCATGGACCATGATTACTTTCTTTTCTTGTGTTGATAATTTCATTGTTTCATAGTGGTTGACATGATCTATATCCATAATTTTGAGTGAAACAAAACCATCACCTTTTAGATGTGTATGATAATGTTCAATCATTTTGGTTGTTTTTCCTCTATTTATACTTCCAGTAATGATGGTTATCATCGACTAATTCCCTCATATGTTTAATCTCATGTTTACCATGCTCAATAGCAAGTATCTCAGATGCAATACTAATTGCAATCTCTTCAGGTGATCCTCCACCTAAATTGAGTCCAATTGGTGAATAGAAATTGGATAAATCGATATCTCTTCCATATTTTTTATAGGTTTCTGCTAAATAATCTTTAAGTTTTTCAAGTGAACACATCATCCCTATATATTTCGGTTTTAATTGTTGCTCTATGATTTGATTAATCACATGATAATCAGAAACATGAGAGGGTGTGACCACAACGACTAAGCTATTTTCTTTAATCGAATACTCTTTAATGAAACTTGCAAAGTGCATATGATACTTCTCATGTGCATCTTCAAATGCATCAACAATAGGTTTTCTTTCATCAATCAATGTGATATGAAATTGAAGGGGTTTTAACACACGAGCTAGTGCTTTTCCGACGTGTCCCCCTCCAAATAGATAAACATAATTCTTAAATCCAATAAACTCATAATAGAGTGTTACGGTTCCACCACACACCATAGGAAGTGTTTTGGTATCTTCAATAATCTTTCCTTTATCAAGGACATATTTTTCAGTTAAGTGACTACGACTTTTAATAAGTGATAGAGCTTTTTTTATCGCATAATGCTCTAAAGCACCACCACCGACTGTACCAAAAAAGATGTTATCGTCTACGACAAGCATTTTTTTACCAACTTCGACAGGTCCTTCTCCTTCTTTTTCTACAGCAGTTACTAAAACCATGTCTTTATTTTTTTGTTTAAAATCTACAATCTTTTCATAAATGTCTAACATAACATCAGCTCATTTTCTTATGTTAATTTAACATTTGAATATAAAAAGTCAACGTAATAGCTAAGATAAGCATAGCAAGTGATACATATGCTTTAGGTCGATATGAAATAATAAAATTCATATTAACTAATTGAATCACACCATATAAAAGAGTCGCAAAAACTGCTCCCATAATGCCATAAATGAAGATAAATTCATTTGTGGCTGTTGAAGATACTAGTTGCGGAAAACGAAAACCTGTTAAAGCATGATTAATGGATATATTAACAAAGAATAGGACTCTCCATATGATGCTCGCTCCTACTAATCCTAAGAGATGATATGCGCGATTCTTTAAATCATAAAGATAACATACACCAACCATGACTAATGATTGTAGCATAATAGCAATCATCGGATTATATGTTTTTATAGGAAGTAAGCCTGGCATGAAGAAGTTAATGGATTTAATGGTTGCAGCAATCACGCCAACCCATAGAATGCTTTGTTTGTTTTTTGTGTTTAAATAGGTCAGTGTTAATAGGGTTGCGCCTATTGGAAACATAATCGAACCTGATACAAGCGGTGGTAAAAATTGTAATAGATAGCCAAGTGATGCTTCTAGAATGCCCCAAATAGCTCCGAAAAAGATGGTTGTTAAAATGATGTTTTTATTCATAATTTCTATCTCCTTTAAGTTTTAATATACCTTCTAATACTTTTTGTGGTGTAATTGGTAAGGAAGTGATTCGAACTCCAGTTGCATGATAAATCGCGTTAGCGATGGCTGCAGGAGGTGTATCAATACCAATTTCTCCAACTGATTTAGCACCATATGGTCCCGATGCTTCATATGATTCAACAAATTCAGTTGTCATTTTCTTAACATCTTGAGCTGTTGGAATACGGTAATCTACAAATGAATTTGAGATTAAATAACCTTTCTTATTGTATTTAACTTCTTCAAACTTAGCCATACCTATTCCTTGAACGATTGCTCCTTCAATTTGGCCTTGTGCTAGTTTTAAGTTAAGAGGTGTTCCACAATCAACAGCACTGACATAATGTGTGACATCATATTCACCTGTTTCCATATCAACTTCTACTTCGCAGAATCCCGCCATAAAGGGTGGGGGTGATTTATGACCTACATAACTTGCTGTTGAAGTTAATTGTTTTTGTTCATGGCTATAAGTGATTTGATTAGCTAAATGACTAAGTGTAATTTGTTTATCATCACATGTGAAGATGGTTCCATCAAAATCAATATCTTCAGGTTTTGATTCTAAGATTCGAGCTGCTTCAGTGATGAGCATATCTTTAAGTTGATGAGCTGCTTTTAATACAGCATTACCTGAGACATAAGTCGTTGATGAAGCATATGCACCTGTATCAAATGGTGTTAAATCAGAATCTGATGAATAAACAATGACTTTATCAACGGTTGTCATGAGTGCTTCAGCTGCAATTTGAGCAAGTACAGTATCTGATCCTTGACCAATATCGGTTGCACCTACCATAAGGTTATAAAATCCATCATCATTGAACTTAATGGTTGCTGCTCCCATATCGATATATGGAATACCACTGCCTTGCATAGCAATCGCCATACCTACAGCTCTTACTTTATGTTCATTTAATATTTTTTTAGGATAGGTATCATTCCAATGAATCAGTTTTAAACCTTTATGAACACATTCTTCAAGTTTACACGTGTCCATATTCATGGCTGTTCCTTCAGTTCCTTCACCCATGATCTTAAAGATTGGACTTGTTTCATTTTCCTTCATCATGTTTTGTTGTCTTAACTCAATGGGGTCCATATGAAGTTTTTCTGCAAGGATATCAATCGCTGATTCAAGAGCAAAGTTTCCTTGAATCGCTCCATATCCTCTAAATGCACCTGCAGATACATGGTTTGTATAAACGACTTCTCCAGTAAAACGAACGCTTTCTACTTTGTTATAAAGTGGAAGTACTTTAGATCCTGTGACCATAAATACGGTAAGTGCATGTTCTCCATAAGCACCTGTATCTGATAAGACATGACAATCGATCGCTTTAATCATTCCATCTTTTGTAGCACCGATTTTCATCTTTAATCGCATCGGATGTCTTGTATAAGTTGATTCATAAACTTCTTTCCGTGTATAGACAAGTTTTGATGGTTTTTGTGTTCTCCATGTGACAAGAGCAGCAAACATTTCACCATGAAGTGCTTGTTTACCTCCAAAACCTCCACCTACACGTGGTTTAATGACTCTAATTTTACTGATAGGTATATCTAATGTTTGTGATAAGATACGTCTTACATGAAAAGGGGTTTGAGTTGCTGAGTAAATCGTTAATCGATTTTGAAAGTCTAAGCGAGCATTAACGGTATGTGGTTCCATCATGGAGTGTGCTTGAGCTTGTGTGTAAAAAACTTCATCGATGATGACATCACATGATTTAAAGGTTTCATCGACATTGTTGATATGCATATGATATGAAGCTGCAAGATTACGCTTAGGTTCAAATCCGATTGGGAACATCTCATGAATGCCTTCTTCAGGGTGAATGATGGTTGAATGATCGATTGCTTGTTCAAAATCTAAGATAGGTTCTAAAACTTCATATTCAACTTTGATTAAAGAAAGTGCTTTTTCAGCTGTTTTTTCATCTATTGCTGCAACACATGCAACCTCATCACCAACATATCTGACATATTCATCTAAAATGAATTTGTCGTGTGGTGATGGTTCTGGATAGCCTTGTCCAGCACGTGTAAAGGAATTTCTTGGAACATCGTGATGTGTTAAGATAAGTTCTACTCCCTTTAACTTTCTCGCTTCATCAATGTGAATAGATTTGATTCTCGCAAATGCATAAGGACTTCTTAGTATTTTAATGATTAAAGAATCTGGTGCTGCAAGATCATCTGTAAATGCTGGACGACCCATCATGATACCTTTTCCATCTATGGATGGAATCTGTTTCTTCACGACTTTCATTTGGCTCCTCCTAGATATCTTTTAATGGCTAAGAATTGAGCTTGATATCCTGAACATCTGCACAAGTTACCTACGACATAGTGTTTAATCTCTTCATCTGTTGGATGTTTATATTCTTTTTTAAGTGCATAAATGGTAAGTGCTAAACCTGAATTACAAAATCCACATTGATCTGCACCTTCATCACCAAAGTAATGTGCTATTTCTTCGATTTCTTTTTGAAGACCATCAACGGTTGTTATATTTTTCCCTTCAATGCTTGCTGTGAGTAATGAGCAAGAAAGAACAGGTTTATCATTTAATAAAACAGTACACACACCACATGTTGATGAGTCACATCCTCTTTTGACACTGACTAAATGATTTTTTCTTAAGGAATCGAGTAGGACTTCACCAGGATCAACTTCATAAGTTACTTCTTGGTTATTTAAGATAAAGTTAACTTTCATGGTTTAGTCACCTCCTTAATTCCACGCATCACATATGTTTTTGCTAGAATTTCACGATATGCTTTTGATCCTCTATCATCACTTGAAAATGGAATCGTCTTTATGATTTCATCCCCTGCTGATGAAATGAGTTCATTTGTAAGTTGAGATGACTGATTTAACATGTGCATAACATGGGTTGCTAAAATGGGTTTAGCAGGTCTTGATCCAATAGCAATCATAAATGCGTTATCATAGTAACATGCTACATTAAGTATCGAAAAATCAAGGATGGTATTCGATACTTTTTTAAAATAGCCTTTACCTTTGGTTTTTTTAATGATGATGTGAGTTAAGATGCCTGGATGTTTATGTTTTTGATCGAGATATTCAGATAACTTCATCTCTTCATCTGGAAAAAACTTAAGTGTGACATTAAGACATAACATGGGTGTAATTAAGTCTGAAAAAGGATACTTACCGGCAATTGAGCCTCCAATAGTTGCTACATTACGAAATGCAACCCCTACAATCGATCCAATGGCTTGTGATAAGAAGTCCGTACCAAGATTTTTAATGGCTTGATTGATTTCTAAGTCTCTTAATGTGGTTTGAGCACCAATAATGACTTCATCTTTCTTTTCAACAATCTGATTAAGACCTAAAAGAGATAAATCAATCATGGTATCGACTTTTCGATTGGCATACTTCATCCAAACGCCACCGCCTAATAATGCATTTTGACCAGATGTTGTTAATAGATCGTATGCTTCTTCTAATGATGAGGGTCTGGCATAGTTTTTAATTTCCATTATTTTTATCCTCCAATATAATCTTTTGATAGTCGATTAAGGTATCTATATCATCTAAAATGTGTGAGTCAGAAACATCAATTGTTTCAAACTCATATCGATTGCGAAAAGTTTTTAAAGATGAATCTATAGGTTCATCTAGTAGCTTTTTTTTAAGCGAGTAATCCATCCAAATCGGATGACCTCTTTGTTTATTAAAGCTTGGAACACGAATTAAATGATTCCCGTTTAATAGTGCTTGATAGGTTTCTTTTTGAACAAATGGACAATCTCCAGGTAAAATAAAAAAGTCCTCGTCCACGACGAAAACTCCTGTCTTGATAGATGAAAACATACCTTGTTCATAGTTCGCATTATAAATACAACTCACGTGTTGATCATAAGATAGTCTGTCATTAATTTCTGTATGAAAATGTCCTGTAACAACATATATATGAGATACAAATGGTTTCATTCCCATAATCGCATGCTCAAGGAGAGAAACCCCTCGGATCTCCAAAAGCATTTTATTCGATTTTGCTCGACTGGAAAAACCAGCTGCTAAAATAATACCTTGTGCCATTTTTTTAGCTCCTTTGTCGATATGTGGATAGCAAAAAAATAGAAATAAAGTCTTACAAATGCGTTTATTTAGCGTTTAATTGATGTTGTCTTTCTTATAGCATAGCACTAAATGAAAAAATACACAACACTTTATTTAAAGTGAGAAATGCTTTTTGACCATAAAAATGTGTTTTATTTATGTGTTATAATATAAGAAAAATACGGAGTGAACTATCTATATGAAAAAAGTACTTAAATTTAATTTTAATGAGCAAGAAGGTTTCCTAAGTGTTGTTGAAAAACCAGATGCTTTTTATGCGTTAGTCAAAAAAGATACACCAAAAGTTGAAACGATTACGCAAACACATCATTTACTCATATCTTATGAACTAAAAAGCCCGGTCTTTCAAGAGGTTTTTGTTGATGTTGTTTACAATCAAGATGTTATCAAGTCAATTTATCAGACATTAGAAGCGGAGAATAATCTATACTTTAAAGAACTTGATGATTCACTATGTGTTTTAAAGATTGAGAAAAGATAAATACATATTTTGTTTAGATTAGTTTCAAATATTTATTACTCATAATGCATCTTTAAAACAATATTACATGTTGTTCGAAATGATATCCAAAGTTTACTTGGATTATTTAATAAAATATAGGGCTGACTTTCATGTGCAAGTTCACTCACTCGAATTGAGAAATTAAAGTGACACTCAATGCTACCTGATAATGTATTTTTTGCTATATCTGGATCTTGTTCTTCAAGCCACATAATCACTCGAAATAGTTTAATCTCTCCCGGTTTTAAATCCTCAAATGAGTTTCTAAAAATCATCGTATTTGATTCAAATTCTATCGCTTGAGGTAAATTTTCATATTCAATAGGTTCATCATCGATATCGTCACTTTTTTGATACATCTGATATATTGTATCATCTTGGATGACTAAAACTCTAACATATTCATTCATAAAATTATATGTCGATATGATACGCATATAATAATCAACAGTAATTGTTTCTGTTCCTGAATTTTTAAAATAGAAACTGTATGCCATATATGTATGATCAGTATCTATATATTGACCTTCACTTAGTAATATCTCATCTAGTTTAATATCTGTATATGTCATACCTATTCCATCTAGCACAAGATTAGCATTAAGCATACCAGATGATGACTCAAAACTCATATTATCTGCGACTTCAATATTAGGTCTTATAGGTAAGTGATCTGTATTGAAATATCCTGAAACATATTGAGAGTAAATAATGATTCCAAGTGTCATGAGTAAACCTAAACAGATTGCTGAAAAGACAAAAAAGTAAACAGATTTTATCCTCGCGTTTGTTGGATCGACTTCATGTTCAATTCTCACATCAATACCCCCAATCGATATCTATAAAATATTAAATATCTACTTATTTACCAAACTTAAAGTTCCCATCCTTATCCCATAATCCCCAATATGCTCCATATTCACCTTCATGACTAATCTTCCATGCTTCATCAAATGAAGAGAAATAAAAGAGTTGGATATTTTCTTTTTGAGCCCATTCAAACGTATGAATGAAATAGCGCATCGCGTTCTCATAAGAAGGGAGTGCACCACCGTATTGTTCACCTTTTGTTGGCCATCCAGTTTCACTGATGACAACTGGTTTTCCATTAGCATATTTAGATGCGAGTTCATACATCTTTTTCATGTATTCAACCGATATTTCTAATGCACAATGTTCCCAAAATGGATAGCAATTAGCAAAAATAATATCGCATTCGTCAACAATTTCAGGGAAATTAACAAACATATAATAGGCATCTACATATCCCACTGGGATATGGGGAACAGCTTGTTTAACACGTTTAATGTATGAAATAAGATCTTCAACTTCTAAATCATCTCGAAGTAAAACTTCATTTCCAATAGCAATCATATCAGCATAACCTGATTGTGCTATTTTGATGATATTATGAATTTCTTTTTCATTATTCTCTAAATCTGAATCAATCCATGCACCAACGAGTGTTTTAATCCCTTTTTCATGTGCAATACGTGGGACTTCTTCATTACCAAGAGTAGTTGAAAAGGTGCGAATCCAATGTGTATAAGGGCGAATAATTTCTAATCGATCAGCGATTTGTTGTTCAGTAATTAATGATTTAGAACCTGGATCCTGTCCTTCTAAATATGGACTAAAACTTATTCCTGAAATTTTTTGATCTAAGATTTCTTTCACTCTTTTTTCAAGTAGCGTCTTATCTTCGCTGATGATAGGTTGTTTGTGGAGCAAATAACGATTAACATTTAAATAACGCATTTGTTCTTTTGGTTTAGACATGAATTTCACCCCTTTTTTATAGAATATCATAAAAAATTCACTTTATATGACCCCAAAAAG
>Ga0209835_1000936_pt1 | contig 17183 bp, 18 predicted proteins | sample LakKivwa52mmetaG_FD_184138 | JGI IMG/M metagenome (GOLD analysis project Ga0209835, IMG submission 184138) | Anoxic lake water microbial communities from Lake Kivu, Rwanda to study Microbial Dark Matter (Phase II) - Lake Kivu water 52m metaG... | ecosystem: Environmental > Aquatic > Freshwater >...
TGTATCTTGATTTTCAATCATAGTTTACCCCCGTTTTTTAAAATTTGTGTACCTGTCAAACAATAATAAGGCGAAAACCCACAACCTAGGATACTATATATATACCTTGGACTCCCTTGGACTGCGCTTTCTTTTTTATCAGTATATGTATAGCCAAGGTTTTCGTTAACTCCAGAAATATATTTATTGTCTTTTATAGCATAGTAGACGCTTGGTTTTAAGCCTGAGCTCCTTTGCGCTTTTACTCCCAAGCAAATGGGGCAAGTGATGTATTTTTCATCACTTGAGAAAAAAAGGTTTAGCCCTTTCCTTTTTCCTTCTGTCACTCTGTAACATTCGTGCCCATGCTCATGTACTTTAAAAAATACATCAGCTCTTGTATATGGTTTTTCTTGTATAAAAATCTTGCCGGTTTGTTTAAAGTGATATTTGGAAAAACACTCAGAGCAATCCACTTTTGAAATATCATCGGTAGAGTTCGGGCTTTTGCACTTTTTTCTATATCGACAATCAATCCCATCAAAATGTAAAGTTTTATTCTTCCAGGCCATACTCACTCCTTAAAGTTTTTAAGTTTTTGTTTAAGTAATTCAAGCTCAAAGCCTGCGAGCTGTATAGCCACGCCTATTTTATCAAGCGAAATTTCTGTTTTCTTTTTCATTTTTTACTTTCTTCTATTAATTTTTCTATTAAACTTATAAGATTTAAATATTCTTTTTTATAAAGTTCGTTATTTTCATGTGTTTTTAACACTTCTCTTTTAAAGGCTTCTAAATCACCTCTGAAGCAACCGCAAACAACAAGGGTTTTCTCATCTGTCCAATAAACTGTCGTTTGGCTTTTCCTTGATCCTATTTTTCTTGAAGTGAACCTTTGCGGGTTAGAGTGAAAATCAGTGCAACAAGAGCACCTAGTGCAACCAGTACAATCAGTGCAATAAGAGCAACCAGAGCAATCAGAGCAATCAGAGCAATTATAGCACCTAGTGCACCAAGAGCACCTAGTGCAACCAGTACAATCAGTGCAATAAGAGCAACCAGAGCAATCAGAGCAATCAGAGCAATTATAGCACCTAGTGCAATTCAAAAGAGACTCACTTTTAATTCTCGCTTCCTCTTCTGTGTAAATGTTCGCACTCCAATAATTTTCGTTTTTATCAGTCCATTTGTTGTTTATAAGTATCATTTTTTACTTTCTTCTATTAATTTTTCTATTAAACTTATAAGATTTAAATATTCTTTTTTATAAAGTTCGTTATTTTCATGTGTTTTTAACACTTTTCTTCTAAAGGCTTCTAAATCACCTCTGAAGCAACCGCAAACAACAAGGGTTTTCTCATCTGTCCAATAAACTGTCGTTTGGCTTTTCCTTGATCCTATTTTTCTTGAAGTGAACCTTTGCGGGTTAGAGTGAAAATCAGTGCAACAAGAGCAGCTAGTGCAATAAGAGCACCTAGTGCACCAAGAGCACCTAGAGCAATCAGTGCAATTATCGCAATAAGAGCACCTAGAGCAATCAGAGCACCTAGAGCAATCAGTGCAATTATCGCAATAAGAGCAGTGAGCACAATCAGTGCAACAAGAGCAGCTAGTGCAATAAGAGCAACTAGTGCAACAAGAGCAACTAGTGCAATCAGAGCAATTATAGCAATCAGAGCACCTAGAGCAATCAGAGCACCTAGAGCAATCAGTGCAATTATCGCAATAAGAGCAGTGAGCACAATTAGTACAACCAGAGCAACTAGTGCAATCAGAGCAGTCAGAGCAATCAGAGCAGTCAGTGCATCTAGTGCAATTCAAAAGAGACTTGCTTTTAATTCTCGCTTCTTCTTCTGTATAAATGCTCGCACTCCAAGTATTTTTGTTTTTATCAGTCCATTTGTTGTTTATAAGTTTCATTTTTTACCCATTTTTTTAAGTGATAGTGCCAGGAAATCGTCACAAGATTTTTTGATTTTGATTTTAGTAAGTTTCATTTACTGCATCTCCATCTTCAACAAAGTGCATTACAGATTCCCTAGCGTCATATTTAATAGAACGCCGAACAGCTGTTTCAATGAAGTTTGAAAGCCTTTTTATGTGATGTTCTTTTTCAAGATCAAGTAAAATTTCAATAAAAGTTTGCACATACTCTGCCCAATGCTTCCCTGGATCTGCGCTTAACTTCCACCGGCCTTGACGAAAAACCTTATAAAAGTCCTCTGGGTTTTCTATAATTTCTAAAAAAGTGAAAGTGTCAATCTGGTTTTTTAGGTTGAGGAAGAGTATAACACCCTCCCCACTCCTATTTTTGCTTATGAAAATTGTTTTTCTCTCTAAGTACATTTTATTCCATCCTTTTTTCATACTCAGCAACTTACTGAAGTATAAATACAATATAACACGGGTTAAACAAAAAAGCAAGGGTTTTATAAAAAAATATTTAAAAAAGTTTTGGAGTTCACTTTTGCGGACAAAAAAGGATGAAAAAAATGGTTGACAAACGCACGGGAATAATTATTTTATCAAATGCTAGTTAGTAACATTGTTGAATTTTTAAGTTTGTATACTGGGAAAGGCTACTACTGACTAGCATCACCGGCCTTTTTCTTTATATAAAAACACCTGCTGTCCACCTTGGCAACTCAATGCCAACAGGTGGCGGCACAGTAGGTGGGCTTGAGTATTCAAGTTTCTACTCGATTGTGTTTTGGTTGTTATCTCGATGCTGTAAGGCATCCCGTACTGCAACCAAAAACAAACATCCCGCCACTGGTCGCAAGACCGGATTGGCTTGCATAGGGTTACAGAGTGACCGAGGCCCTACGATTGCAAGCAACTTTTAACGCTCGACGACCGACAAAAAGTAATATCCCTGAAAAAAAGGGATTACTATATCCAACTCTCAAACCTCTAAAAAGTATGGTTTACTTAGCTTATTGAAAGTAAATTACTTAAAGTATAATGTTAAAAATTAAAGCTATTTATAACACTAACTCTCAAACAACTATCAACATGTAGAATAAAATGTTAATAGTTTGTTGACAAACTGTTGAAAGTAGATTATATTTTGGGCATGTCGGGTAGACCGCTTGAATATGGACATCATATAATTGAAGGTGCTAAAGATTACTTAGCGCAGTGTAAAGACTCTTTTATAGTCGAAAATGGAACTCCTGTAAACCAAGTAAAGCTACCTTCAATCGAAGGTTTGGCTGTTTTTCTACATGTTGGACGGCCAACGATTTATGATTGGAAAGAAAAATTTCAAGAATTTTCTTACATCGTTGAAGAAATACTGGCAGAACAAGCTGATAGACTCTTAAATAATGGCCTTTCCGGGCGATATAACGCATCTATCACTAAGCTACTACTAAACAAGCATGGTCATAGTGATAAGCAGGAAACTACTATAAGCGGTAATCCTGACAGCCCCTTGGTTCACAGAATTGAGCGGGTTATAGTCAAAAATGCTTAATACCCTGCAAATAAAAACGCCAGAATGGGCTGAACCACTTTTACAGCCAAGCCGGTATAAAGCCATTCACGGTGGGCGAGGATCTGGGAAATCGCATGAAAGAGCTGAAGCTTTAATTGAAGCTCATATCATTGATCAAAATTGCCGTTCTGTTTGTATCCGTGAAGTGCAAAAAACTCTCAATCAGTCTGTTAAAAGGCTTTTAGAGGTGAAAATAGAATCCCTTGGTGTTGGTTCTTACTTTGATGTACAAGAATCTTGTATTAAAAATAAAAATGGTGGCGGGCAGATAATATTTCAAGGTATGCAGAATCATACTGCGGATAGTATAAAGTCTTTGGAAGGTTATGACATCGCTTGGGTAGAAGAAGCCCAGTCTTTAAGCCAAAGATCACTTGACATTTTAAGGCCAACTATTCGCAAGCCAAACTCAGAAATTTGGTTCACATGGAACCCTAATTTGATTACAGACCCAGTTGACCAGCTTTTCAGGGCAAACACACCGCCTCAAAATTCAATAGTTCTTGAAGTAAACTACGATCAGAACCCTTGGTTCCCAGATGTACTCAAACAGGAAATGGAATATGATAGAGCGCGCGATGTAGATAAATACAACCATGTTTGGTGTGGGAAATATCTAAGTAATAGTAATGCTCGAGTATTTAAGAATTGGCGTGTAGAAGAATTTGAAACGCCTCCTGATGTTGTTTTTCGCTTCGGTGCAGACTGGGGCTTTGCTAATGATCCCACCGTACTTGTTCGCTGTTATATCGTAGGCAGAACCTTATATGTAGACTATGAAGCATACATGATTGGATGCGAGATAGTTAATACACCTGATTTATTCCTAACGATACCACAAGCCGAAAAATGGCCTATTGTGGCGGATAGTTCAAGACCTGAGACTATATCACACATGCGTAAAAATGGATTCCCTAGAATAATGGAATCTATCAAAGGTGCGGGAAGTGTTGAAGATGGAATAGAGTTTTTAAAGAGCTATGATATTATTGTACACCCAAGATGTAAGCACTTAATAGATGAACTGACACATTACAGCTATAAAATAGATCAATTAACCAACCAAGTCTTACCTGTTCTAGCAGATAAAGACAACCATGTGATAGACTCTTTGCGGTATGGACTAGAGGGCGTACGCAGGGTATCAGTACAAGAAAAAAAGAAATACACATATATAGACTATGTAAGGCGATAAATGATAGACAATGAAAAAATAGTTAAAGAAGCGATGAGCTTTCAAAAGCATGTTGAGGAAAAAGAATCTAGGGCGCGCTCTGATATGAAATCAGATTTGGATGCTTACTACGATGATATTTGGGAAGCAGTGGCACCTGGCTGGCGTGCAATGTTTAAGCAATATGGCCGACCTGTTTTAGAAATGGGCCGAATGAATCCAATAGTGCGCCGTGTTATAAATGACATAGTCAACATGGAACCAGAGATAAAGAACATTGGCAGGAATCTGGAAGACAAAGAAAAAGCAGAAAAACGCCAAGGACTTATTCGCCATATCATGTACAACTCTGACGCACAGGATGCAATAGGACTAGCTGCTTTACATGCTTCAATCATGGGTCGTGGACATTTCCGTATTTTAACAGACTACGAAAATGATTTCAGTAGAGATCAGGAGATTAAATTCACTAAGATCGAGAACCCTTTGAATGTATACATGGACACAGAAAATAGGTACATGGGTTGCCAAAAGGGCTTACTTATTGACCGCATGTCCAAGGATGATTTTAAAGAAACCTACCCCGAAGCTGACCCAATAAACTGGGAAGGGTCTTTAGATAGCTGGACAGACACAGACACAATCGCAGTAGCAGAGTTCTATAAGTTTAAGACTAAAAAGCGCAAATTGATTGTATTTGAGGATGGTTCAAAAATATATGAAGATGAGTTGGACAAGGATTTTAAAGATGATGCAAAACTTTTAAAAGTAGATGAGAGAGAAGTTAATACTAAGGTTTTGTGTTGGTATAAACTTACAAGTAAGCAGGTGTTGGACTGGCAAGAATTACCCGGGAAACTTATTCCCATTGCAACTGTCATAAGTGATGAAGGTAAAACAAGTACGGGTGAGATTATCATTTCAGGCGTTGTGCGTAAAAGCAAAAGCGCATCTTGGATGTATGATTTGACCTGTTCGCTTGAAGCTGAAAACATGCTTCAGAACTCTATTACACCATGGACAGGTGATCCGAGACAGTTTGAAGGATTTGAAAATTTATATGCAGAAGCTAATAGCGTTCCGCGCGCTTATTTACCACATAATACGGTTGTCGATGAGGTAACTGGGCAAATGTTGCCAAGGCCAGACCGAGTTGCGCCCATACCTGTAAGCCCTGTTCTATATCAAGCCAAAGCAACATATAGAGATGATATGCTGGCCTCCAGTGGCATGAATGAAGCAGGCATGGGGCAGATATCTAATGAAAAATCTGGTCGTGCTATTATTGCAAGAAGTCAAGAAAGTAAGGTCACTAACTCGCATATAACTAGAAGCATTGGAAGTGCATTAACTTATGCTGGTCGAATTATAAACCAATGGCTCCCTATTTATTACGATACAAAGCGCATTATCTCTATTCTTGATATTGAAATGAAACCGGGGAATCTGGAGATCAATAACGGCCAAATAGATCTAGGCGATCCTTGGGATGATATTATAGTGACTATGGGGCCAGGTTATCTATCTGGTCGCATGGAGTCAATGGAAAGCATGATGCAATTTATCCAAGCGGTTCCAGGACTTGCACCTGTTATATCTGATTTGATAGCTGAGAATTCGGATTGGCCAGGAAGCCAAAAGATCGCTGAGAGAATACGGACTACTATGTCTCCAGATGTATTGGCTGCTGGTGGTGGAGCTGATCAATTAGCTACAAAACTACAAATGGCAATGATGCAATTAAAACAAAGCGGAGTTGTTATTGAGCAGTTACAAATGGCTATGGAGCAAATGAAGCAAAGTGCTGGCGATAACGCTGTCAAATTACAGCTAGAAGAAATCAAAGGCCAACAGGCGTTGATGTTGCAACAAATGAAAAACCAAAACGCTATTGAAACGGAAATGATTAGAGGGGATGTAGCTATACAAAAGCAACAATTAGCTAACCAAGTACAGATGCCAAGTGTAGGTGAAGAAATCGAAGGGTATATATATAAAGGTGGAGACCCTGCCGATCAATTTAACTGGGAACCTGTAAATGGCTGAGCCTTGGATTAAATACCAAAACCAACCCTATACATACGATAGGGAGCGCGAAGAAGCTGAACAGGCTAGGCGTACGGTTGAAAATACAGTTTATAAACAGGGCAATGCGTTTGATCCGTATAAATACCAAGGCATAGAGGGCCTTTTAGGCACTTTAGAGACTGTTGATTACTTGACAGCCGCACCAGTTCGCTATGGTGTTATGGAGACGATAAGAGGGTTAAAACAAGGTAATTACGGGCCTTGGAACTTCTTTAAGGGTGCGAAAAAGAGTTTTGCTAATCCTAGAACTGCTCCAAGTGGTAAGGATATATCTAAAGAGTTGGGATTGAGTGAAAAAGGGCTGAATAGAATTACAGGCGATCAATACGCACCTAATGTAAGCCCTGCTGGCCTTGCTGGATTTGCTTTGGAGAATGTACTAGACCCAACCAATTTAGTTGGTGCTGGCTTGTTTGGTGCTGGAATAAAAGCAGTTGGCAAAGCCGATGATTTACTTAAGCAGGCAAAGAATTTTAAGAGTGCTGATGAGTTTATAAAAAGTCTAAATGATTATAAAATGACGCACAGGCCGACAGAGGGTGTAAGAGCTTTTAATTTAATTGAACCTGTAAATGGTGAAAATATGATCCCAAAAGATATGTACGAAAGATGGTATGGCTCTAGGGGAACGCAAGAAGATTTGGAAAGTATAAAAGCTTTAAAGCAAATAAAAGACAAGCCAGAAGCAGAAGTTACAATATACAGAGCAAGCCCAAAAAAAGAGTTTAACTATGGCGATTGGGTGAGTTTATCAAAAGGGTATGCAAAACAACATGCAGAAGCTAATGGGTTAAAAGTTTACTCTCAAAAAGTAAAAGCAAAAGATTTGAAATGGGCCATGGATGATATAAATGAATTTGGTTATTACCCAGATTCTTATAAGCAAAATCTAACTGATATATGGAACCAAGCCAATAAGGCTGATGATGTACTGCCAAGGAATAGCAAAGAGTATACAGAGAATTTCAAAAACTGGTTCGGTGATAGTAAGGTAGTGGATAAAGATGGTAAGCCTTTGGTTGTTTATCATGGGACAACTGGAGACTTTGACATGTTCTCTAGGGATAAGGGTGGGTACAACACAGGCGCACAATCCGCAAGAAAAGGTATATTTCTTACCGAAAACCCGGAGGTGGCGAGCGGGTATGCTAATATTGGGGGAATGAGAGTACCTGATGATTATGTGTACCGGGGGCCTAAAAGAAGTTATAAAGATGTGGATGATCTATATCGTATCGCTATTAAGGGTGGGCCTAATATTTTTGACAACCCTGTTACAGGTGTTAAGGATATGTTTGCGATCAATGTTGTCAGAAACGCTAGTAACCTAAAAAAGATACGAGACGATATGCTCAATGGTGATTCTTTTGAAAAAGCAGTGGCAAATCATGGTAGCGCTGATCTATTTGGCGGAGAACTTGTTTCAATAGAAGGGTTTCATGGGGGCAATGTAATGCCCACCTATGTAAACATAAAAAACCCATTAGAGTTTGATTTTAAGGGGGAGTCGTACAGAGAAAGGACATATAGCGAACTGATAGATCAGGCAGTATCTGAGGGTAGGGATGGGACTATCTTCTACAATACTTTTGATGAAGCAGTACCTATGGAAAACCCTAAACCACACACAGTATACATGGCATTCGATCCTGCACAAATCAAATCCGCCACAGGTAATCGCGGTACATTTGATCCCAAAGACCCGAACATATTAAAAGGACTGGCCCCAGTTGCTGGCCCTTGGCTGTACTTCCAAAACACCCGTCAAGAAAGGACGCAAAATGAGTATTGAGATTCAAGATGAATTAAACGAGGTTCTTAATGAACCCGCAGTAGAGCCTACACAAGATGTAGAGACTATTGAAGAGCCTAAAGAAGATATACAAGCAGAAGAACCCACCCAAGAAGAGGGACCTGCTAAAGAGCCTGAAAAGCCGGTACAGCAAGAAAAGAAAAAACTCTCTTTTGAAGAACGCCAAGCCCAGATTGCAAAGCAAATAAAAGAGAAGCATGAGGTTCTAAGAGGTATCGAAGCAGAGCGCGAAGCACTACGAAAAGAACGCGAAGAAATCGAGAAGTATAAAGCGCAATATGCACCTAAAGAAGATTTACCACCTGATCCCAAAAACTATGATCCTGAACATCCAGAAAAATATGTCGAAGATTTGGCGGAGTGGAAGGCTTCTCAAAAGCTAAAAGCTGAAAAACAAAGGTATGAATCTGAAACAAAACAAAGGGAATTGCAACAAGAAACACAAAAGCGTCTAAATGATTGGGAAATAAAAACCAAAGCCCGTGTAGCTAAAGACCCTGCTTTTACGGAAAAAGAAAACCTTGTTGTGATGGTCTTACAGCAGAATCCCAATAAAGAAATGTACAACGCTATCATGGACAGCGAAAATAATGTAGATTTAGTAGACTATTTGGGGCAAAACCCAGAAGAATGTTTAAGAATTGCTTCTACTCGCGGAATCCGCGCCGCCGTTGAAATCGGCAAACTTGAGGCAAGAATACAGGGACGGAAATCGCAAGCCGTATCCAAAGCACCTGCGCCGATCAATACTATCAAACAATCTAATTCCATGGGAGTTAGGAATCCTGAAAGTATGGATCACGGTTCATATAGCGATTATATGAACAAACTACAATTCGGGCGTTAGCCTGCTCAAAACAAACAGATCACTCAACTTTCATTAAGAAAGGGGTAAAGTATGGCAAACACCATTCTTACCGCGGATCTCGTACTCAAAGAAGTAGGGCGCAGATTCGACAATAAAGTTCCGTTCCTTAGCTCCATGACTCGCTCGTATGATAATTCATACCAAGCGTATGGTGCAAAAGGTGGGGAATCAATCCGCATCAAGAAACCTGGTAAAGTAGTAGTAGGCGAAGGTAAAACACTTGTTGAAGCCGATGCAACAGAAACCAGCGTAACCTTAACCAAAGCCACCCAGTTAAATGTTGGTATGCGCTTCTCTTCTAAAGAGTTGACTACCGATATTACTGAGTTTGGCCCTTTACATGCTGAACCTGCTGCTGCTGCAATAGCTTCAAAGGTTGAGAAAAAAATCCTCGAAACTGTTTATAAGCAAGTATACAACACTGTTACTTTGCCTGTAACTTCAGTTGACAAGGATGATGTCCTTAATGCTACTATCAAGCTCAATCAATTTGAAGCGGCTGGTAAGCGTTATGGTGTTATCTCTCCTAAGGTTAATGGCCAGTTAGTGAGTGGAAACGCTTCACTATTCAACCCAGTTCCTTCCGTTTCTCGCCAGTATATGCAGGGTGAGATTGGTGAAATCTATGGTGTTGATATGGCTTGGACAAACAACTTGCCTGCACATACCACCGGTAACTATAACGGTGCGCATGTGATCGATGGCGCAGGCCAAACAGGTTCTACACTTACCGTTAAAACTGGTACAGGCGTACCCACTGCTGGTGATGTGTTTGTAATTGCTGGCGTGTATGGTGTTAATCCAGTGACTCTCGAAGATACTGGCGAATTACAACAATTCGTTGTTGGTGCTGGTGCTTCTGCTACATCATGGCCTATCACTCCAGCTTTGAGCGTTACAGGTAATACAAAAACTGTTACAGCTCTTCCCGCTGATGGTGCGGCCATTACTGAAGTTGGTACTGCTTCTACTGTTTACCCTCAACAGCTTATCTATACCGAACAGGCGTTTGCCTTTGGTGTAGCCGACTTGGAACTCCCTGGGGTTAGCAAGTTTGAAAGCCGTTTGGTAACAAAGGGCGGTATGTCAATGCGTCTTATCAAAGATTACCAAATTAGTAATGACGATTGTATCTATCGTCTTGACTGTTTGTTTGGTATCGTAACCGTTTCACCTGAATTTGCTTGCCGTATTTACGGCGTATAGGAAAGGAGCAAACAATGAGTAACGAATCTGGCGTAGAATATATCGGTATTGGTCGTGATGGAAGTTCATTAGGTGCTGATACATCTGATAAAATTTCCCTTTACGGAAAAACCCCAATTATACAACGAAGCGGAGCCGCGCAAGCTACCTCCCTCGTTGGTACTGCATCTAGTGCAGATGTGAATACAGATCTCAAGGCTGCGGTCATTGAGATTATGAATACACTTACTGCGATTGGTGTTTGGAAGGGATCGGCCTAGTGCTGGTTGCTTTTTGTGTACCCTCCTTAGTGGGGTTAAACAAAATGTATGTGGAGGCGATGGAGAAATCCATCCCTCTTTTACATGCAAAAGGTTATAAAGATATTTTCATTCAAGAAATTGGATGCCCATATATATCACATGCTAGGTCTAAAATGCTCAGAAAAGCAATGGACAGGGGTGCTGATATAGTTGTTTTTACAGATTACGATTTAAGCTGGAAGCCTACTGATTTACTTGATTTAGTTGAATCTGCTGGTGATGTCGTGGCCGGCATTTATCGGTTTAAAAAGGACGAAACCGAATACATGGGAACAGTAAAGTCTGATGAAAATGGCTTCCCAATAGTGAAAGATGGTGCTTTATTATCTGATAGAGTTCCCGCTGGATTTTTAAAGCTAACCAAACACGCAGTGAATAAGTTCATGAAGGAATACCCAGAATTGTTATATGGTGATCCTATAAATTATTCTGTGGACTTATTTAATCATGGGGTAATTGATGGTGTTTGGTATGGTGAGGATTACGCTTTTAGTAGAAGATGGACTGAAAAATGTGGGGATATTAAAATCCTGCCAGATTTAGATATTTGCCATTGGAAGATAGATTTTGCTGGTAAAAAAGACCCTATTCCTTTTGAGGGGAATTACCACAAGTTTTTATTGAATTGTCCGAAATAATAAAGTATATTAGTAGCATCTCGCCATAGTGCGCAAAATTTCCTTTTTGGAGGCGAGAGTGAAACAAGAATACCCTAAAGCACTATATAAAACCCGCGAAAATTATATAATTGTCAAAGACCTAGCAGCGCATGAAGATGCTAAAGCAAGGGGATTTTATGAACATTGGAACGATGTTAAAACTGATTCCGTTTTTGGAAGTGTTGATTCGCTTGATAAAAGAATTGCGGAGCTGGATGAAAAAGCCGAAGCGGTTAAAACGGAAATTAAAGAGTTAAAGCCAAGGAAGTCTATCCGTGGCAACGGTTGATAAGGTTATTAAACGGGCCTTAAGGCTTATCGGTGCGCATACCACTGGGGATGATGTCTCTAGTGAGGAAATGATAGACGCTTTAGATTCTCTTAACTCCATGCTTTCGGTGTGGAATAATAAAAAGTTGCTTGGGCCTAATTTAGTAAGGGCTGGAAAAGTTATCTCTGCTGGCGATGGTGATTATACCATTGGAACAGGTGCAAATATTAATGTAGATCGACCAGTAAGGGTTGATTATGCTTTCTTGCGGGATGGTTCTTTTAGTGATGAGACATTGTTGCAAATAGGAAGATCGGAGTATTCGGATATTAGTGTGAAAACAGAGCAGGGAAGACCAACTTGTTTTTTCTATGACGCTACCCTTCCAACTGGAACCATTTATTTACACCCTATTCCAGACCAAGAGTATACTTTGCTTCTTGATCTATTTTATCGTTTCCCTAGTTATGACAACCCTGCTGATTCTTTCGCTTTACAAGATGGCATGGAGGATGCAGTAGTCTATAACTTGGCTATTCGCCTGGCTCCAGAATACGGTAAGCAAGTACCTCCTGATGTAAGGCAAATTGCTTCTGAGGCTTTAAGGGCTGTTAAAATGACAAATTCTTTAGACATACCGATTGTTACTACTTGGTATAAATCAAATTTTAGTATTGAGGCTGGCTAATGTACAATTACACTATACAACAGCCTAGGATGCCTGATTTAGCTGAGGCTTACCTGCGAGGCTTGCAGATTAGAAATGACCGCCAAGACCGTGCTATGAGGCAAAGAGCTTTTGAAATTGAAGAAGCAGATCATAAAAGAAGAATAGAGCAAGAAGCACTAATGAATCCTTTGCAGATACAATTAGTGAAAGCAGACATTAAGAGAGCGCGAAACGAGAATGCACAAGCTATCCTTGATCGAAAAGCAAACGCCGAAAAAATAAATCAAAGCGATATTAACAGGAAAATATTTGTCCAATCATTAGAGAGTGATCCTCTTAAAAGGCGTTTTGGTATTGAACAAATAGCTGGCCCAATGCCTAGAAATAAATACGAAAGTGGTATTCCCATTGAGGGAAGCCCAGAACAATTACGCGCCTATGCTTTAGGCCCAGAAGAGTATACTAAAAACCTTTTAAATGCTTCTGGTGCGTCTGATATCCCTATGGATGTACGAACATTTGAATATTGGCAGTCTTTATCGCCAGACGAACAAGAAGACTTTTTCAAAGTAAAACGCGCCCAACAAATTATAGACCTTGGCGGAACAACTGGCATTTTAAACCCTATTACAAATGAGGTAGGAACTCAATTTACCAAAACACCTAAGCCATTAGAAGGTGAAAAATTAACTATTGATCAAGAAGAGTTAAGGTTAAAACAAGAAGAAGCTGGAAGAAAAGCAGATGACGCACTTAAAAAACATAATCAATTTAAACTTGCTAAAGAGGGCGAGTTAAGTAGTTTAAAAGAATTTGCCAAAAGTGCAAAAAACCTTTCTACTAAAAATCTTGGTCTTAATTATGGTATAGGTAAATATGCTAGGATAGTACCAGGAAGCGATGCTGCCAATGTTAACGCTCAAATAAACAAGCTGGTTAGTTCTGGCGTGATTCAAGTTATGGCTAAAATGAAAGCTGAGTCACCAACTGGTGCAACTGGTTTTGGTGCTTTAAGCGAGCGCGAGATGGATGTGTTAAAAAATTCTTTTTCAATTTTAGCGGATAGAAATATAAGCCCAAAATTAGCTAAGGAAGAATTAGAGAACATCCATAAAATAATGAATGAATATATGGGTAGAATTGAAAAAAACTCCAGTTTACCTAGTAGCGGTCAGAATAAAAATGTTGACCCTAGGGAATTAATACCAAGTTTTGGACTTGAAAGGCCTACTGGCAAAAAAACAAGCACTAAAAAGGGTGATCCACTAGGATTAGGTTTATAATGATAAACTATAAAGATTTTGCCACAAAGATAAAAGCGCAATATCCAGAATATGCAGATTCTGACGATAAAGAACTAGCTAAAAAAATTATAGAAAAATACCCAGAATATAAAGAAAAAGTTTCATTTCTTCCTAAAGCCGCTACAAAAGAAGAATTAGCTCAAAGAATATTAGAAGCTAAGCGCGAAGAGTACGCTAAAATGCCTTGGTATGATAGGGCTTTGGCTGGTGCTGGAAAAATTGCTTATTCTAGCTCTATTGGATTAGTTAAATCTTTACTTGGCCAAGGTGATGAAGTACGCGATACTATGGGAGAATTTGAGCAAGCATCACAAGGAGACGCAGCAACTTTTCTTGGTGGCATTGGTGCTGATCTAGCTTTAACAGCTATCCCAGTGTCCAAGGCTGGAAGTTTAGCTCGTGGCGCTACTAACTTGGGGCGATATGGAAAAGCGGCTATTGGTGGCCTAGGTGAAGGTTTGGCAAGTGCCAGTATGCACCAATTACAGAATGTTGGACAAGGTAAAGATGTAAGCCTTGGTGCGGCTGGTTTAGAGACTGGTTTAAGTGCTGCGCTACCTGTTGTCGGTACTGCTATGTCTGACTTTTTCAAGGCTGGCGGTAAAGAGGTATTGAGGGCCGCATCCAAGCCAAAAGACTATCTGAAAAGGAGTATTAATCCGCCAGATTATAAATATGCTCTTGATAACAAAACAGTATCATATTTTGGTGGCCCTCAAAAGATGTACGATAAAATAAATGAACAGATCACACGAAATTCCGGTATAAAACAGGCAATAGGGCAAGAATCTGGTGTTGTTGTTGATTACGGGCAAGTTTTGGCAGATGCGAGGAGAAACTTATCCAAAAATGTTGGAAAGAAAGGTGGGTTATCGACTGACGATTACCAGCTCGCGCTAAAGCATGAAGATGACCTAGTAAATACCATTATCCAAACCGGGCAAGATTTGCAAGCGGATGTGGCAAATGCTACAACTATTCGGCAATTTGCCGATGGGCGTTCAAATTTTACCGATGACATTAAAAAGACGATCACAAACGAAAGCCATTACTATAAGGCTGTAAGAGATGCAATTGAGGATCAGATAGACTCAAAAGTGGCAAATTCTGGCATGGATAAGGCAAAAATTTCCCAGTATCTAAAAGCAAAACAAGACCTTGGCAAGCTAATGCCATTAAAAAACAGTACAAAGGATATGTTAGAGCGTAAAGCAAATACCTACCAGCGTATTGCAATTATGAATGGCATACCTACTGGCATTGGGGCTACTTATGGGGCTATGAGTGCCGAAGAAAACAAGGGACAAAACGCTCTAAAATATATGGCGCTAGGGTATGGGGTTGGAAATTTACTTTCAACCCCTGGCGGTGCTAAAATGCTTTATGATGTTGGTCGAGGTATTGGTAATCAAGGCTTACAAACTGGCCTGGGGCAACTAGGAAGAAGCGCGGCCTTTGCACCATGATAACCACCATTCCCATAACCGCAGGCAACGCCACCACAGGCTTAAAACAGGCTGATTCAAGGCGTTTAGTCAATATGTACTCTGAACCAACTATGGGCAGGGTTGACTATGCTGTAAAGAAGCGTGCAGGCTATGGGTTAGAATTAACTTTAAGCGGTTTATGGGCTATCCGTGGCCTTTATGAGACAAGCACAAATAGGTTGTTTGGAATCCGTGGTAGTTCTCTTTATGAAATTGATCTGGATAATGTGACCACTTTGCACGGGAGTATTGGCAGTACATTTGGGCCTGTTTCGATGACTGATAATGGCATTGATTTAGTTATTGCTGATGGCTCCACTTTATACACTTTTAACATGGACACAAACACCTTAGAAGCTATTACAGATCCAGACGCGCCAAGCAATACGCCTTTGGTGGATTACATTGATGGATATGTTTTCGGGTTTAATCCTGACGCTTCTGAAATTGGTGAGTATCAATATTCTGATCCAAGCAATGTAAGCACTTGGTCTAACTTAGATAAAACCTATGCTGAGAAGTCACCAGATAAACTTATATCTCTTATTGCAAATAATGGGGATTTGTGGTTGTTTGGCTCTCGCTCTTATGAAGTACATGGGAACACTGGTGCGGCTTTAAATACATGGGCGCCTATTGGTGGGGCTAATAAAGATATAGGTTGTGCAGCTACCTACTCAGTGGCAAAGCTAGGAGGAAGTGTATTCTGGCTTGGTGCAAGTAAAGAAGGTCATGCACAGGTGTTTATGTCTGTTGGATACGGTGCGCAAAAGATTAGTTCTTTCAATGAAGATTCTCGAATCTCTGAAATTGACGATATATCGGATGCCATTGGGTTTACATACCAATACAAAGGCCATTCATTTTACATGCTCACTTTTCAAAGTGGTAATTTAACTTTGGTTTACGATATTGTAACAAACACTTGGCATGATGAAACTTGGTATAATTCAATTTTAAACATCCAAGAAAAAAGCAGGGTGTTTTGCCATGCGTTTTTTAATGGTACGAATTACTTTGGCGATTACGCAAACGGGAATATTTATACTATAAGTGAAGATACATACACTGATAATGGTAATCCTATTATTTGTGATATGGATTTTCCATACATAGATAACCAAGGCCAGCCAGTGACATTTTATAGCATTATTTTAGATGTGCTTACAGGTGTTGGGCTAGTTGGTCAAGGTGAACCAAAACTACAATACTGCCATTCTGATAATGGGGTGAATTACTCTCATTGGCGTGATGTAGGTATTGGTGCAATCGGTGAGTATTTCAAAAGGGTTAAGATAAACAAACTTGGTATGGCCCGGCATGGGAAGAGATTTTTCCGTATTCGATACAGCCAACCAACAAAGTTTTTGGTTATGAATAAATGTATAGGAGAGGTTGGTTAATATGGCGGTACCAGGGTATTTGGTAGAAAGAAATGCAAAAAGAATTGCAAGTGATATAGGAGACGCTGTTGGAGATGTTTATAACGATTTATCGGGGAAAACAGCTGCTAGGGCGGCAAGAGATGCGGCTAGAACCCAAGCAGAGGCCATCCAATATGGCATAGATGTACAGGACAGGCAGTTTAATCAGTCTCGTGCTGATATGATGCCTTGGCTTGAATCTGGCAGGGCTAACTTGGCTACACTTGGCGAGCGCATGGGTCGCGGTGATTTTGACATGCCAGATATGGACTTAGAAGGGCCAGCATTCAACTTTAACATGCAAATGGATCCTGGTTATCAGTTCCGTATTGCAGAAGCTGAAAAAGCTCTAGGGCGTATGGCGGCAGCTCGTGGTAATCGTTTATCTGGTGGCTCTTTGGCTGAATTGTCTGATCGCATAGGAGATATGGCAAGTAATG
>Ga0209835_1000937_pt1 | contig 17161 bp, 15 predicted proteins | sample LakKivwa52mmetaG_FD_184138 | JGI IMG/M metagenome (GOLD analysis project Ga0209835, IMG submission 184138) | Anoxic lake water microbial communities from Lake Kivu, Rwanda to study Microbial Dark Matter (Phase II) - Lake Kivu water 52m metaG... | ecosystem: Environmental > Aquatic > Freshwater >...
ACGAACACCTTCCACGGATGCATCAACTATCCAGAATATGGGGGTCATGACTTTTACCGATTGCGGTCAGGCCCCTTTGAGGGGCCAGCAATCGTAATACCTCCGGCTCTGCCGGAGGATACTTATTTAAAGGAATGGGAAAAATGATTAAACAATACGAAGCAATTTACAAGAAAGGACAACTCCAGTGGATAGGTTCGCCACCTATGGTAATCGAAAACAGACGTGTCATGGTATCGTTGGCCGACGAGGGAGATGAGCCGAAGTCAATCAACGTTCCCAAACTATTGAGTGAGACGCGAGGGATTCTTGGCGATCGTATGACTATGGAAGATATTGATACAGACATCCGTACCATGCGGGACGAATGGACACGGAAATGGGACCATTCGTGAACGCCTGTGTAATCGACACCAATATCCTCATCTATCACCTTGCCGGGGTTCTCACTGATCAAGCCGAAGCATCTCTGGCTGATGCGCTGGAAAGCGGATCTTATATCTCAATCATCACCCGTATTGAATTGCTTGGGTGGCGGAAGCACTCTTCGGATTCTCTGAAGGCGGCCGAAGTATTGCTCCAGTCCGTCTCAGAAATCCCCCTGCATGAAGAGATCATTCGTCTATGCATTAGCTTTCGACAGAATTATCCCATAAAGTTACCCGACGCCATTATTGCAGCGACAGCTCGGTACGCAAAAGTTCCCCTTATGACAAGAAATATGCCTGACTTTGAACGAATTCCAGAGCTGAAAATGGTAGACCCTCTTTCACAAACGACACATCAATAAGAATCCCTCTTCCGCCAACGATCTTACGTTTGTTTCTACCTAACCAGATGAATCAATGCATGATCAAATAAAATATCTTTCCCTATCCGAAAAGCTTACGGCATGCCAAATCGCAAAGCAGCTCCATGTAAGCAAGAAACTCGTCCTAAAGACATTAAAAGAAGAAAATTCCTGTCTACGCTACAAATTTCGCATTGAATATTTGGGGCAAGGGCATACAAATAGCGCTGCACCTATAGACGGGGGCGCTATTGAAAGATCATCACTTGAAATGGGCAAAGAGATGACCGGAAGAAAGAAAAGCGTTTGTAGGGCAAATTTCAAGGCGATCCCCTGGCTATCATGGCCAGGGTTTTTTTATGTCTGCAAAATTTCTAAAGCGGTAAAGGAGCGGTAAAAATGGCCTGGCAAAGAAAAATTTGGCTAAGCTATTATTTGCTAACAATCCGTTTTTATTTGGTGCCCCTGCCGCGATTCGAACGCGGGGCCTGCGGATTAGGAATCCGTCGCTCTATCCTACTGAGCTACAGGGGCGAGGGTGCTGGTCTGAAAGAGGAGTTCGTCTAACACGCTTTACGGCGTCTGTCAATACGCGATGTCCGTGATTGTCCGTGATGTGATGTCAATGCCGAGAATCGCCCTCAAACCTTATAGATTTTCCGGGACGGGAATTCGATGCAGGTCAGGGAGCCGCCGTAAACCGCCCCCGTGTCGATGCCGATCTTGTTCCTTTCGATGAGAGGCTTTTTGAAGGGGGTATGGCCGAAGACGATGGTCTTGCCGAAATCCCAGTGTGCATCGATGAACTCGGAACGGATCCAGAGGAGGTCCTCCGGCGACTGCCCGTCGATGGGGATGCCCGGTCTGAGCCCCGCGTGGACAAAGAGGTATTCGTCCGTTTCATGACAGAGGGGAAGGGAGACGAGAAAATTCAGGTGGCGCTCCGGAAAACCGATCCCCGCCCGGGCGTCGGCAAGGGTGAGGCCGTAGGAGTCGAGGGTGATCTTGCCGCTGTTGTAAAGAAAGAGCTCCTCATCCTGCCCCCTCAGGTAATAATTGAGGAACATCGATTCGTGGTTCCCCTGGAGACAGATCAGATTCGGGCAGCTCTTTTTGAGGTCGAGGAGCGTATCGATCACCCCCTGCGCATCCGGGCCGCGATCGAGGTAATCGCCGAGGAAGATGAGGGTGTCGTCGATCGGGTCGATCCCTATCCGGTCGAGAAGCCGTTTCAGCTTGCGATTGCAGCCGTGGATGTCACCGATGGTCAGTATCCTGCCTGTCATCTGAGAATCCCCCTTGTCGGTGTCTCATCTGGGTCTCCGGATGGAGCGCGTCAGCGGTCGTTCTCGGAGAAGAGCGCGTCGACGAACTCCCCGGCTCTGAATGGCCTGAGATCGTCCACCTGCTCGCCGACGCCGATGTAGCGAAGCGGGATGTTCAGCTCCTGGGCGATCCGGACGATGACGCCCCCTTTTGCCGTCCCGTCCAGCTTTGTCAGGATGAGACCGGTGACGCCGATCTCGTCCTTGAACATCCTTGCCTGGGCGATGGCGTTCTGACCCGTCGTCGCATCGAGGACAAGGATGACCTCGTGCGGCGCCCCGGGGAGCTCCCGCCCCATGATCCGCTTCATTTTCTTGAGCTCGTCCATCAGGTTGACTTTCGTGTGGAGTCGCCCCGCCGTGTCGACGATGACCGGCCCGGGGAGGCCTACCTTTGCGGCGCGGATGGCGTCATGGACGACGGCTGCGGGATCGGCGTTCGCCGCTTGGCGGATCAGCGGGACATCCACCCTTTTTGCCCACACTTCGAGCTGTTCGATCGCGGCCGCGCGGAAGGTGTCCGCGGCGACGAGCGTCACCCTGTGCCCCTCCGATTTCAACCGATGGGCCAGCTTTCCGATCGTCGTGGTCTTCCCCGTACCGTTTACCCCGACGACCATGATCGTATAGATCTCTCCCGGCGGGATCCGGAGGGGGGCCTCGTTACAAAGAAGGATCTCCCGCATCGTCTCCCTGAGGACCTTCCGGAGGGTTTCGGGGCTCCCGAGTTCCTTCCGGCGGACCTTTTCCTTCAGGGAGGAGATGAGTTTGCCGGCGAAGGCCGGTCCCACGTCGGCCACGATGAGGGTCTCTTCCAACTCATCGAAAAGCGCCTGATCGATCTCCTTGCTCCCGAGGAGGAGGTCGTCGACGTCCGTCAGGAGGAGTTTCCGGGTTTTGGCAAGCCCTGACTTCAGACGGTCGAAGAGACCTTTTTTTTCATTGTCCTGTTCCATGCATCCGTTCCTGAAATGGATTGGGTCCCCCGCGCTTCCTTGTCCGGAGCAAGGGGGATCGACCGCGGCGTCAGCTGAGGTTCACGGATACCAGTGTGGAGATCCCCTGCTTCTGCATCGTAACGCCGTAGAGGCTGTCGGCGATCTCCATCGTCTTTTTGTTGTGGGTGATCAGCAGGATCTGGGACTGCGAGACGGTCTCCTTGACGAGGCGGTTGAAGAGCGCGATATTCGAGTCGTCGAGCGCCGCGTCCACCTCGTCGAGGAGGAGGAAGGGGACGGGGCGATAGAGGAGGATGGAGAAGATCAGTGCGATCGCTGAGAGGGATTTCTCGCCGCCGGAGAGGAGGGTGACGCTCTGGGTCCGTTTCCCGGGGATCCGGATCTCGATGTCGACGCCCGTTTCGAGGAGGTCGCTCTCGTCCGTCAGCCGGAGCTCGGCGCGGCCGCCGGGGAAGAGGCGGGTGAAGACCTCCTGGAAGCACTTGTTGACCCCTTCGAAGGTCTCCGCAAACCGTTTCCGGGAGATGGCGTTGATCCGGGCGATCGTCGTCCGGAGCGTCTCCAAGGAAGCGTTCAAATCGGCGACCTGGGCGGTGAGAAATTCGTAGCGGGTCTTTAGTTCCTCATGCTCGCTGAGGGCCAGGAGATTGACTTCGCCGAAGTTCTCGACGGCCCGACGGTCTTTTTCCAGCTTTGCGGCAAGATCTCCGATCGCCTCTTCCTCCAGCGGTTGGAATCCGGGGATAAGCTCCGTGAGATCCGTCGTGTATTTTTCCTGGATGTTCCGCCGGAGGTTCTCCGTCTGCATGACGATTTCCCTGAAAGAGACCTCCAACTCGCTGCCTTCGCGGAGCTGACTCTCGAGGGTCGCTTTGACCTCGCGGATCTCCGACTCCCCCGCCCGGAAGCGGACCTCCTTTTCCGAAAGGGAGTTTCGCTTTCCGGAGAGGGAGGCCTCCAGCCCCTCGCATTCGGCATAGAGTGTTTTCAGCGCCTCTTCCTCGGCCGCGATCTGGGCGGTGAGCGCCTGCGCCTCCCGGTCGCAGGCCATTGCATCGGCGATCCTGGTTTCGATCTCACGGGAGCGGTCGGTGAGGGAAGTCTCCAAGCGGGCCAGGGTCTTCAGATCGGCCTCCCGCTTTTCCTCGAGAGAGGCCAGCCGGATCTTCTGCTCCGTGAGGGCGTTTTCCCGCTCCTCCAGATCGGTCCGGAGCGCATCCGATCTTGTACAGGTGACGGCCATTGCCTCGTTCAGCGCCGCCTCGCGACCCTCCAGGGTCTCCATCTCCGCCTTGTGCCGGGCGATCCTCTCCCGGGCCTCGGCCGCTTCCGACCGGAGATTTTCCCGATTGAATTCGAGGACCTTGAGCCGATCCGCGACCTGGCGCATCTCTCCTTCGTATCGCTCGACATCCTTCCTGAGTCCGTTCATACGGAGCTCCGTGAGGTGAAGCTGGGAGCGGAGCCGGAGGAGCTCCTCGTCCCACTGGGCAATCAGAGAGGCGGTCCGTTTCCTGCCGCTTTGTTCTTCGCTCAGCCCGGCCGTCAGCGTTTCCACCTCTTCGGCAAGTTCGACGATTTCCCGCCGGTTGTACAGGAGGCTTTTTTCGCTGCCGTTTCCGCTCCCTCCCGTCAGGATGCCGCTCGGGCTGATGATGTCCCCTTCCGGCGTGACAAACGTGCTGCAGAAACCGTTCTGCTTCCAGAGGGAGATGCCGTTTACGAGGTTGGGGATGAGAAGGACGTCGCCTAAAAGCTCATTGACGACGGCCCGGTAGTCTTCCTGGACGACGATCCTCTCGATCAGAGGCACCGCCTCCCTGAGATGTTCGAATGTGGACGCGCCGGACGCGTGCGGCCGGACCTCGAGCGGGACAAAGCTTCCCCGTCCGAGGGAGGAGCTCTTGAGATAATCGATCGCCCGGATGCCGTCCGTCTGGCTTTTCACAACGACGTACTGGAGTTTGTCCCCGAGAACCGCCTCGACGGCCGTCTCGTACTCGCGCGGCACCTGGATATGGTCGGCGACAAGCCCCAGGAACAGTTCACCGGAGAGCTCGTGACGGTCGGACCCCTTGCCGCCGGTCATCAGGGATTTGATCCCTTCGTTGCACCAGGCGTAACCCTCATCGAATTCCTTCAGCGAGGCGAGGCGGGCCGCCTTCCTGCCGCTCTCCTCGCGAAGTTCGGCGATTTTTTCGTCCTTCTGCGCCGCTTCGCCCCTGGCCCTCTCTAACTCGTCGGCTATCTCTTCCCTTCTCCCGCCGAGCTCGGTGAAGCTTTCCTCCTCGGAGGCATGCCCGGAGCGGAACTGCTCCAGCGTCCGGCGGAGCTCCGCCGACCGCTTCCCGTTCTCCTCGATCTCCCGGCTTTCATGCGCCTCCCGCTTCCCGAAATCTTCGATCATCCGGGCGAGGCTTGCCACCGTATTTTTCAGCTTGGCCTTTTCGGTCACGATATCGATATAGTGGATCTTCTTCTCTTCCTGGTCATGCCGACAGGCCCGCTCCATCGTCCGGAGTTCGTCGAGGGCCTGCGCGCTTTCGGCGACGCTCCGTCGGAGGCCGTCTATCGTCCCTTCCGCCCGGGCCGCGGCGGCTTTCAGGGAGACGATCTCCTCTCCCGTCTCGCCCTCGCGGAGCTTCAGGGCCTCGCCCTCCGCGTGGTCTTTCTGTCTTCTTGCCGCCAAATCGGCGATCTTCCGCCGGGCGAATTCTATACCCTGCTCCTTGATATTGACGGTGTTCTTCGTTCCGTAAAGTTTTTCCTGATGGGCGGAGATGAGGTTATCGTCTTCGAGGAGCTCCGCCTTCAATGCCTCCAGGGCGGCTTCGAGGCCCCGCATATGCGTCCTGACTTCTATATCCCTGTTGTTGAGCGCATGTATCGCCTCTTCCCGGGAGGACCGTTGGACTGCGAGGTCGGCGAAGCTCTGGAGGGCGACGGTCAACTCGGCCTCCTTCACCGCCTTCTTCAGGGCCTTGTACTGTTCCGCCTTTTTAGCCTGCCGGGAGATGGCGCTGAGCTGCGTCTTGACCTCGCGGATGATGTCGTTCAAGCGGATCAGGTTCTGCTGGGTCGCTTCCATCTTCCGGACGGCCGATTCTTTCCGGCTTTTGTACTTGGAGATGCCGGCGGCCTCTTCGATGAACTGCCGCCGCTCCTCCGGCTTCGCCTCGACCAGGGAGTAGACGCTGTTCTGCTCGACGAGGGAGTAAGTCCGGGCGCCGACCCCCGTGCCCATGAAAAATTCCCGGACGTCCAACAGGCGGCAGGGGATCTTGTTGATCGTATATTCGCTCTCTCCGTCGCGGAAGAGGCGCCGGGTGATCATCACCTCTTTGAACTCCGCATAGGTTCCGGGGAATTGCTCTTCATCCGCCGTGAGCGACATGGAGACCTCGGCCATTCCGACGGGAGAGGCCTCTTCCGAGCCGTTGAAGATGACGTCGTCCATCTTCTTCCCGCGGAGCGTCCTGACCCTCTGCTCGCCCATGACCCAGCGGATCGCATCGGCGATGTTGCTCTTGCCGCAGCCGTTCGGGCCGACGATGCCGCTGATCCCGGGGGAGAAATCGACGGCGACCTTTTCCAGGAAGGATTTGAACCCGGTGATTTCCAGCTTCTTGAGTTTCATCTTCTATCAATCCGTCGACAGCAGAATTTTGGCGGATTTTAACAGAAGAAAAAGGACTTGTAAAGAAAAAAATACAATGGAATGTGGAGAAGTGGAAATGAACCACAAGATATAGTATTAAAAGCGAACAAACCGTAAAGGACAGGATTAAGATTGAAGGCTTCGTAAAAAGGCCGGATGCGGCGTTGCGCTTCCCCTTTACGCCTCAAATCAGCTTCGCTGATTCCTTGAATTCTCAAAGCGTTATGCCTGGATGTATTCGTCGCAGGAGTATTCAGGGTCCCGATAGAGGTGACAATAGGGTGATCGTTCTTTCTCCTTGATACTCGGCAGCTATGTCCTCACTAACCCCAGTCCGATCAATGTCAACCTGACCATTACGGAAATGACCAGAAGGGTAAGAAGCGTTGGAAGGATGCGTTGCCGCTCCATTTCATTGGCGATCAATCCCGGGATGATGAATCCGAGGATGTCCGTTTCCATCGTCAGAACAAATTGCTGGATTACGACCGCCTTGAACAGCCACTGCCAGGCAAAACCTGTGAGGACCATGAGGATGAAGCGGCGGCGGCCGTAGAGGATAATATAGCGGGATGCCGCCTTAACGGAGAAGTAGGTCAGCAGGCTTGTCGTCAGTGTTCCGGCCAGCAGAAGCGGGCTGCTCAATTGCAGGGCGATATAGCCCGGAACGACGAATCCTCCGGCAGATAAGCCGACCCATTCATAGAAGAAAAATCCAAAAACAAGGCCGATGGCAATGGATTCGGCGAGGTTCATCGCACAGATGCCTCCCCAAAATAATTCGACAAGAGACGACCTGGCCCCTTCTCGTTTCCCATGCCCACAATCGTGCACTCCTTGCCGGGAATTTTTGCGGACAATTCGTCCAGCATCTCCGCAGGCGTCTTTCCCTCAAGTACGAAGATCTTCTCCTTCGGAGTTTTCCGGCGGATGTAGCGCTGTGCCAGGCGGCGGCAGTCCCCGATCACGGCAACATAATCGTAATGCGGATCGCCGAGCAGGGAGAGGGCAAAGGACTGCATCCGCAGGGGCCGATCCGCCCGGTTGTTGAAAACCGCGATTCGCGGCCGGGGGCAGGGATAACCTGCAAAGGCTCTTTCCTGGATGATTCTTGTGGACTCGACATCGTTCGCGGAAAAGGCATCCACGAAATGCACTTTTTTATCTTCCAGGCATGCCTGAGAAACCCCGGCGCTTTCCCCGATGATGATCCCGTCATCCAGGCATGAGGAAACTACGGCTGGATCGTGTCCAAGCAAGTAGACGATCGATCGGACAATCGCGATATTCTCACGAAAAAGGAACCGCTCTTTCGGGGAATCCGCTGATTCAGCGTCCGCGCCGTCCACAAGAACCGCCTTGGATCCCCGCCCGGAAGCGACAGATGCAAAAAAGGAATAGTAACGGCGGTCGCCGGTAATCAGTGTGCCGTTTTCAGGAATGGTCTGGGAAAGTGATTCCGCGATATCGTCGAGACTGTCTCCCATCACTTCAAAATGGTCAGGGCGAACATTGGTGATGACGCCGATGGTGGAACGGATCATCTTCTTTTCGGAAATGAATTGCAGCATGGGATCGAGGGCCATGCACTCGATTACGATAGCGTTCACTTTCAATTTGTCCGCGATTGCGACTGTTTTGATCTGTTCGATAATATTCGCCGGCGCCCATCGCCGGATCGTTTTTTCGTTTCCGTCGGGAAGGATCAGACGGGGAATCGTCCCCGTCGTCTTGCCGAGGGTGCGGATGCCGGACCGTCGCAAGGCAGCGGCGATCAAACGGGTCACGTTCGATTTTCCTCGCGTTCCGTTCACGTGAATGCGGATGGGGATTCGATTCAGCCGCCGCTCGTGACGGATTCTTTCAACAGTAAGAAAAACGCTGATAACAAGCAGGAGAAAGAAAAAAACCATTTAATAATCACCGAGATGATCGCGGCCGGCGCGGCATGCGGTTCTTCGCATTAAGACAAGCAGAACAAGAAGCAGAAGCGCCAGACCTGTGAAAGCGAAAGGCTTGGAATATCTCCCTCTTGTCGGCGTATCCGGGAAGAAACCGGCCTGTGTCAGTACGGGATCGAAGAGTATCCCGTACTGCGCTGCAATTTTTCTGATCTTGAGAAGATGAAGAACCGGCACTCCCCGTTCGCCCATAAGGAAGAGTATCCCCCTATCGGTGTCACGGAAGGCAGGAACTTTTTTCAGCAGCCCTGTGGGCATTCGATCGATTCCCCGAACGTTTCCCAGGGACGTCAACAGTCCCCCGACATTGATAAACGTCGCAGGCTTTCTGCCTCCCAGTTCCCGGTCATACAACTCCATTCGTCTGTGGATATCCGCCCGCAACGTATTTCCCCCTCCCTCTTCGAGATAGGTAACTCCATTGCGGCGAATCGCACGGACCCCCGTATCGATCCCCGTCCCATCAAGCCCTCCCCTGGTATCCGCAATGCCTCCCAAAGAGGCAGCGATCGAACGATAAGGAAGCATACCTTTTTCCAACAGCACTCTCTCCATGTCGAGCCAGGTAAGATTCGGAAAGTTGGCGCCGTACATGGAAGCCCCAATGGAACTGATGACGACGGGTTTGAGTTTCATGGCATGCACCGCCGACAGAACGGCAATATTCAGGGCGGGAAAGGAGCCGGAAAAACTGACGGCGACGGAATCTCCCGGATGGACGCCCGCCTCGGCAAGCATCTCCACGACGACTGCGGCAAATTCAGGATTTGTCGATGTGCTTTTGGATGAGAGAGACCCCGCCGTTGTGGTCAGATCGTTGTAGGCTGCTCCGATCAAGCCCGTATTGCCGGGATCAGTCATGGGATCGATGGGAATGCCCAGCCTCCCCCGTTCCGCCTTGATCGTCCGCATGGCGGCTTTCATCAGATCCCTTGCGGCCATTTTTTCGGACTGTCGCGGATCCCCTGAAATATTTCTATCCGTTTCCAGCAAGAGCATTACGGCGATCGAGGCAACGGTCAGAATCGCCAAGGCCCGAAGCGGCATCTTTCCTTTTCTGTAAGGATCACGGTTGGATTTAGGATTGATCATCTCAGATAGGGGCCAAGGCCTTCGGAGGCAATCTTCTCGAAGGGGGGAAAGTCCCTGATCTCGATGGGTTTGGCGGGATTTTCCTCCTGGAAAGCCTTCAGGAATTCTTCGATACCCGCCAGATGGCGGGCAACCCGTTCCCGTTCGAGAGGATGGCCGCCTTCGTCGAAGTCCACGAAAAGGCGTCCCGCCTTCTTAGCTCTCACGTACATTTTATCTTTGCCTTCGACGATTAAGTCGGCGGTCGTCCGGCCGCGGAGCCTCCCCTGTGCCGGGTTGGCCGTCTCCATGAGGACCGCCAGCGCCTCCGTATGATCGCCCAGCTCCCGGTGCGTGAGGCCGCGCAGGTTCGTCGGCGACGGTTCGAGACCGATCTTGATGCCGCGCAACTCGAGATTCATCACAACGGCGACGGCGAGCGGCATCGCCCGTTCATGCGCGACGACGGCATTGATCACGGGGTATTCCGGCGAGGCCTCGTGAAGGTCGATGACCAGGTCGACCTTTTCGCGCTTCACCAGTTCCGTAATGGCGAAGGCGACCCGTTCCGTGAAGTTGCCGTCCGGGCGGCCGGGAAAAGACCGGTTCAGGTTCCTGGTCTGGTTGCCCGAGAGTGTCTGGCCCGACGGATGATGCAGGTAGATGTCCGGATCCGGCCACTGGTCCATAGGGTTTGTTACCCTCGATCCGTAACGGAACCAACGTTTTCCGGATGGCGTGTCGATACTGAAGAAATGCGGACTGGCCTCCTGGGGGTCACTGGCGGTGAAGCCGCTGGCGTTGGCCCGCGGGATCACGAAGAGGCGCCCCTTTTCCGCTATGGCGTTCTCGACAATGGCCACGGCAGCCAGATGACCCGCCGGCTCGTTGGGATGCGTTCCCCCCAGAATCAAAACCGTGCCTCCGGATTGCTTTCCCGCAAGAAGGAAAACTTCCGTATCGCCGCGCGTTTTTGCAAGCGGTCCGAAATAATCACGCAGATGGCGGATTTCCGTAACGCCTGGACCGGTCTTGACGGGGAAAGGCTTGCGGTGATCGAGAAGAGAAATCGCAGCGGCAAGCGCCACCGCCCCCACGGCGAGAAGGAGTAGAATGCCCCGGAACAATTTGCTTTTCATCAGATCGCGTAGATTCGGCATGATCAGCTCATTTTATCATCAGCACGCGCAGCAGAAGCGGCACGATCAGGAGCGCCGCCGTCATTTGAAAAGGTCCGTCATCTTCGTCCAGGACGCTCCAGACCGTCAGGCCCAGGATGAAAAGGACGATCAGGCGGTAAATGATGACCATAGCACCGTCGATCATAGGAGTTTCCCTATCCAGTTGGCATAAACCAGCGCCGCGACGCCGACGAGATCGATAACCAGCGCCGGCCAAAGGCAGCGCCGCAATACGCTGTAGTAATTATCCACCTGCAGCACCTGGGCGGCAAAAATTCCCGCCAGGGCTGTCGGCGGAACGAGATCGCCCAGGCTCGCCACAAGCGATAGAGCCGAAACGGCAAGAATCTGATCCTTTCCCAGCAGCGCGAGCGCGATGGGCACGCCGAGGACGCTGGCCGAGCCGATCGCCGAAACGGCTCCGAAAATGGGGATGGCCGTGGCGACGGCAACCAGGAGCCATGCTTTGGGCAATGTCAGCGACGTTACGACGAAGGCGCCCCTTGCCCCCGTCAGCGTCATCACCTGGATGAACATTCCGACGCCCATCAGGATTCCCATAATCGGGATGGCCTCCTTCATGGCCGCCCTCGCGGTCTGCAGAAAGTGGATTCTCCGCCCCGTGAAGAGGCCCACCGCCGTCGAAAGTATAAAGGAAAAGGAAAGGCCGGGATCGTAAACGTACTTTGGCGCCGCTTTCGGTACGATCATGAGCACAAAGAGGACGGCAAGCGGAAGATACAGTTTCCAGCCGTAGTCGGCGAAAAGGGACGGAGGCATGGAAGCCGAAAGTTCGGCGATGTCGATGTCGCGACGGACGTAGCGCCTCCCCATGGCCAGCACGAAAATCATGGCGAGAGGCACGGTAAGAAGGGTCAACGGCCAGAAGAACCCGACATAGGGCATGTCCAATCCTTCTCCGATGATCATGGCGGGCAGGCAGACCGGAGGGGCGATCATGCCAAGCATCGATCCGATGGCGAGGATCGCCGCTGTCTGAACGCGGGGGATGCCGAGGTTCATCATCACCGGTGCCACCAACGCCCCTGTCGTAAAAATGCAGGCCGTCGAGGAGCCGGTGATGGCGCCGGGGAAAAGTATGAGCAGCATGAGCACCATGAGCAGTAGGGAAGGCTTTTTATAAAAAGCCTCCGTTACCTGCCGCCCAAGGGTGTCCAGCACGCCGGTGTGTTGGAGCACCTTCATATAGATCATCGCCGTAGCGATTACGATGATGAAGTCGAAGAAGCTGAACATTCCCTCCACGAGATGCCGGACGGGGATGCCCTCTCCGGCGATCAGTGTTCCGGCGACGGAGGCTGCTGCGAGACCGAGCGCGACCGGCAGCTTCAGGCCGAAACACCCGGCCGCGAAAACAGCGACCATGGCAATCAGAGTCAGGAGTTCAAAATCCATTGCTTCGATCCTTCGATGTGAATCGTGGGATAAGGAACGGATTTGCCGAGGCGGGGACGGAAGGTTTATCCATCCCCGCCGCCGAAAATTCCTTTAATACCCCTTCGCAAAACCGTCGCGCCTGGGGTCCGCGGCTCCGTAAAGCTTTCCCGTCTTTGCGTCCACCATAACGCCCTGTGCGCCGCCAAAGTACAGGTCCATTGCACCGCGGACCGAAATCTTGTGCCCCTTGGCCTTCAGAGCCTCCTGGACCTCCTTGGGGATGCGGGATTCCATGAAGATCTCGCCCGTCATACAGTGGATCCTTGGGGCGTTGATCGCCTGCTGCAGGTCCATCCCGTAATCGACGATGTTCATGAAGATCTGCGGCATGGCGGTAAGGATCCGGGTTGCGCCGGGTGTGCCGAAGCTCAGGACAGGCTTGCCGTCCTTGAGCACGATCGACGGCGACATGCTGCTCAAGGGTTTTTTTCGCGGCTGGATCGAGTTGGCGTTGCCAGGAGTGGGGACAAAGTCGTCCATCTCGTCGTTCATCATGACGCCGTAGCCGGGAATCACCACGCCCGATCCGAAGAACAGGTTGATCGTCTGGGTGAGGGCCACCATGTTGCCGTCCTTGTCCACGTAAGACGAATGGCTTGTCCCGCCGGATTCATAGGCCTTGGGGTTTCCCGCCGGCACCTTTTGAGAAACGACGTCTTCCGAAATCTGTTTGCGGATGTTCGCGGCGTATTCTTTCGACAGAAGTCCCTTGGTGGGGACCGACACGAAATCCGTATCTGCCGAATATTTGGCACGGTCGGCGAAGGCGAATTTCATGGCCTCGGCCATGATGTGAATTGAAGCCGTCGTATTTTGCCCCATTTTCGCCATGTCGTAGCCTTCCAGGATGTTGAGGATCTGGATGATGTGCGTGCCGCCTGAACTCGGGGAGGGCATGGAGACGATCTCATGGCCGCGGTACGTTCCGCGGACCGGATCGCGGAGCGACGGCTTGTACAGGGCAAGGTCGGATTTCGTGATAAGGCCTCCGCCCGCCTCCATCTCCTTGACCAGCGCGTCGGCGATTTCGCCCTCGTAGAATACGGACGGCCCCTTCTGCGCGATCAGGCGGTAGGTCTTGGCAAGGTCATTGAGGACGATCTTGTCGCCCACTTCGTACGGCAGGCCGTTTTTGAGATAGATCTTTGCCGCTTCAGGGAATTTTGTCAGCTTGTCGAAATTGTCCTTCATCATGCCTTTGAAGGTTTCACTTACCGTGTAGCCTTCTTCGGCGATACGAATCGCGGGGGCCATGACGTCCTCGAGCTTCATCGTGCCCCATCGCTTGAGGGCCATGTCGAGGCCGGCGAGCGTTCCGGGAACCGCGACCGCCCGGTGACCCACGGTCGTCGCCTTGTCGATGACCTTGTTGTCCGGCGTCAGTCTGTACATATCCGGCGTGGCCTTCAAGGGCGCCACCTCCCGGTAGTCGATGACTTCCACTTTCTTTGTCTTGGCGTTGTAGAACATGATGAAACCGCCGCCGCCCAATCCCGAGGCGTTGGGTTCGACGACGCCCAAGGCGAATGCGGTCGCCACGGCCGCGTCAACGGCGTTGCCGCCCTTTTTCAGGATTTCGACGCCCGCTTCCGTAGCCAGCGGATGCGCGGAAGCCACCATGCCCTTTGCGGCCTCGACGGGCTTTATCGGGACGGGATTGTCCGCTTGGGAGACGGTCGCGGCAAGGAAAAACGAAAAAAAGAAAAGAACGAGGATAACCGATTTCCACATACGGTTTTGTACGGCGCTCATGACTTACCTCCTTATTTCTTTCCGAATATGGTTTTTAAGAGTTCTTGGGTTTGGGATATCTTTTCGACAAACAATATGGGCGCATTGCCCTTGGCGGACGTCTTGGTGATGAAGCCGTCCTTGTCTCCATCCTTCAGAGCGATGACGCAGGCCGAAACCGGCATCACGAGGCCGATGAAGCGATCGGAGAGTTCCCCGCGCTTGGCGGCTCCTCCGATCTGCAGTGACAGGATCGGCACGCCCATCTCTTTCGCTTTTGCGAACAGTTTCTGAACACGGGCCGCCTCCTTGTCCGCGTCGACGCCGGCCGCCCCGAGGCCCTTGGCGCTTCCACCGACGGCCACAACCAGGGTTTTTACGCCCTGCAGGTCGCCGGGATCGGCCAACGCGCTCATCTTGACGGCTATCTTGCTCCTCTCAAGAAGCACCTTCACCATCTGAACGTCGGCGCTTTGACCGGCCGATGTGAGCAGGACCGGCTCCTCGGCAAAAAACTTCACGTTCTTTTTCTCTTCGCCCGCTGCCGAGAGGACCGACGGCAGAACCAGGAATAGACACGCCACTATCAACCACTCTTTTTTCATAACGCCTTCCTCCTTCCGCATACCAGTCTTATTAAAAAACCGTGGCCCTTAAAACACGGTCCCTCCCGCCCCGGCGGAATGGACCGTGTTCTTATTTCAAGAAGGCGCCGAGACCGGCTGCCTTGATCTCGGGGAACCCCGGCACATCGGCCAAATCTACTTTCTTCTCCGGGGTGGCAGCCTCATTGTACGCATTCACCACCGACAGAAACGTAGAGAGCTGAACGCCTACCCTCCTATAGAGTGGCAGCACAGCGTCGTTGACGGGATCCGCGCCAGGGTTGCTTCCCCCCGGTTTGGTGGAATTCATAAGGGGATTGGGCGTTTCGAAAAGAAATGCCATGGCTTTGGTCTCATCCCCCCACTCCCGGTGCGAAAGCCCACGGAACGTTTTTGAGGAAGACTCCAACTTCATGGAGATGCCCGCTTCGTCCAGTGTGAGGACGGCCAATGCCCCGATGCCGACATTCTTGGGATTGGCGACGATCATCCACGCCAGATTGGATTTCGGGCCCGATTCGTGAAAGTCGAAGGCGACGTCCACGGATTCCCTTTTCAGGAGCTCGACGATCGCAAAGGCGATTTTCTGCGTGAGATTGCCGTTCGCCTTGCCCGGATAGGCGCGATTCAAGTTGCGCGCCTCGCTTCCTTTGACTTCTTCCGAGGAATTCGGAAGATGATATTTAACCGGATCCGGTTCACCCTGGTGAGCGGGATGGGTAAGACGAAAACCATAGAGGAATTCCCGTTTCCCGGATCGGGTCTCGATGAAGATCGATGGAGGGCTCGGCAGACGGTCACCGAAGCCGACAGCCGAATTGTTGGCATGAGGAATAACGATGAGCCTGCCCTTTAGCACCTGCGCCTTTTCGACCAAGACCGTCGCCGCGATGATTCCCGCGATCTCATTGGGATGCGTGCCGCCGGCGACGAAAACAGTCGCGCCGGGCTCCTTCCCCTCCAAGAAATAAATCTTCGTCTCGCCCAGCGTTCCGGCCAGGGCCGGCAGATAATCGGAGAGTTGTTTGACAGCCGTCATGCCCGTCCCGGGCCGGATATCGTGCGTCGGCGTTTCTTCAGCCGACGCCGAAAACGGGATAAAAAACAGAAGGGCCATTGCCGCAAAGGCCGATTGCATGTTTGTCATTTCGGATTTTCTCCATCCCGTTTAGCAGGCTGTTGAAAAACGACCAGCTGCTGCGTTTCCCTCATCCTTCGCCGTTCAACGTACCATACAGTACGCCTCACGGCTCAGGATCTCGGGGGCCTTGCATCTGGCCATTTTTGAACAGCCTGTAACAGAGTCTTCATCAACAGGTTCTCAGTATCCGACAACTGCGCCGTCGCGCCGCGGATCGGCGCCCCCGATCTTCTTCTTGCTTTTCGGATCGATGACGATGCCCTGGGCGCCGCCGAAAAAGAGATCGTAGTCCTTCTTCTTCTTGAGCGTATAGCCCATCCGCGCCAGTGCGGCGAGGGTTTCCTCCGGCAATCTCGTCTCCACATGAAGATCCTTCGGGTTGTCGCGCGCGAAGAAGCGCGGCGCTTCGATGGCCTCCTGGATCTGCATCTTGTGGTCCACCAGGTTCGAAATCAGGATCGCCATGGTCGAAATGATGCGCGCCGCCCCGGGTGTCCCTATGGCTGCATAGGCCTTCCCGTCTTTGAGGAGAATCGTCGGAGAGATGGTGGTCCGCATGCGCTTTCCCGGGGCCATTGCATTGACCCCCTTCGCGGAAAAGTTCTTCATTTCGTTGTTGAGGATGATGCCCGTGTCGGCAATCATCACCCTGGCGCCGAAGAAGTCGGAGTTCGTCTGGGTCAGCGCCACGACGTTTCCCTTGCGGTCCACCACGCAGAGGGCCGTTGTGCTAAGGCTTTCGCGGGAAGGTTCGCCCGCCTCAATCTTGGCGCTGATGGCGTCTGCCTTGATCTCGGCCGCCCTTCGTTTGGCGTATTCGGATGATAGCAACCCCTTGACGGGTATCTTTTCGAAATCGGGATCACCGATAAAGGCTTCATAATCAGCGAAACCCTTTTTCATGGCTTCCGCCGTCAGATGCACGTTGATTGCAGAGGTCGGCGAATTCTTTGCGAGGTTGAAGTTCTCCAGGATCTGCAGGATCTGGATGACCGAGAGGCCACCGACTGGAGGGGGCGCGGAGATCAGTTCATAGCCGCGGTACTTTCCCCGGACCGGCTCGCGGACAACCGCCTTGTAGGAAGCGAGGTCCGCTTTCGAGATGAAGCCTCCGTTCGCGGCCATTTCCTCGGCTATCGCATCGGCCAGGTGGCCCCGGTAATAGACATCCGGACCTACGGCGGCGATCTTACGAAGGCTTAGCGCCAGGTCCGGATTTCTCAGGATGGCGCCGGCCTCCAAAGGAAGGCCGTCACGGCAGGTGACGGCCTTCCTTTGGAG
>Ga0209835_1000941_pt1 | contig 17093 bp, 15 predicted proteins | sample LakKivwa52mmetaG_FD_184138 | JGI IMG/M metagenome (GOLD analysis project Ga0209835, IMG submission 184138) | Anoxic lake water microbial communities from Lake Kivu, Rwanda to study Microbial Dark Matter (Phase II) - Lake Kivu water 52m metaG... | ecosystem: Environmental > Aquatic > Freshwater >...
AGGCATCGCTCTGATTTATTGCCATTTTTAATTCATTATGATAGAAACGTATTGTAATGGAGGAAAAGATTAAACTTGAAGCAGAAGGACTTCTCATTAAACCAGAACCAGAAAGAAAGATTGATGGGGCAACTTAAAGACATATTGAGGGGCTATCCGGAAGTTGCGTTCGCCTATCTCTATGGGTCCTTTGCGGAAAATCTACCCCTGCATGATATCGATGTAGGTGTCTATCTTGCAGGGATCGGAGAGACAGAATCCGCTTCTTATAGTCTTACCCTGAGTCAAACCTTCAGCAGGGAGGTTCAAGTTCCCGTGGACGTCCGTGTCTTAAACTTTGCGCCGATCTCATTTGTGTACCAGGTGATCCGTGGGATTCTGATTTCCGATAGAAATGAAGATTTACGCGTTCATGTGGTGGAAGAAACGGTCTGGAAATACCTCGATCTAAAACCAATCATCTATATAGGGATTAAGGAGGCTTTGGGCTGATGAATCTGAACGACCTTCGTCAATTCTCCAAAGCCATCGTCGCCCTTTTATAAAAAAATTGGGTCTTCGTGGAAGTGAGTGGGTAAAATTATATCTCTTTGAGCATGGAAGTTAGAATCTTAAGTCGGAGATATTCCTCATCCCGAAGACCGTATGCTCTTCTCTGAAGGACTCGGATCTTATTATTGAGTCCTTCCACAAACCCTAAGAAGACTTTGTTCTGAGGTTTACTGTATGCGGCAATCCCATCCCAATGCCTTTCGATCATCTCAGCAAATTTCTCATAGGGTTTTAACCGCTGCCATTTCAATGAATCCTTCCAGTTGTCAAAAAACCGCCGTGCCCATCCCTCCGTCTGGTAACTCCATAACTGACCAAAGGATTCCTTTAACAAATAAGCTGCATGGAGTCGTTTGTTGGCCTTCAAGAGCTTTCGTAAAGCCCTCCGCCCATCCAGCGTTAAGTTCTCTTTGCTTGAAAGAAGGGTGTACTTTTGTCCCTTTATATAGGAACGATCTTTCCCCGAAAGCCGTGCATATTCCATCTTGCGCACCTTGTCCAGCGCCTCTGCCAAATGTCTCATCACATGAAACTTGTCAAAGAGAATGGCTGCCGAGGGAATGTTGTTTCGGGTCGACTTCTCAAAGGCCTTCCACATGTCCATCACGGCCAAGCGGATCTTCTTGGCCTTCTTGCCTCCAAGCCATTGGTAAAATCGATCCATACTCTGCTCGGATCGATCCTCTCCCCCATACCAGATCGGGCGTCTTCGCTCCAGGTCACTCACCACGATCCGATACCGATGCCCCTTGCGCAACGCGATCTCATCAATCCCAATCACCCCAGGAGCAGCGACAGGGCTCCGCCGGAGTTGATCCTCCATATACTCCCGGTCCAATGCCTTCACCGTGTGCCAATCCAATCTCAACTCCTTGGCCACATCCTTTAGGGTCATGGTGCGACACTTCCGACCCACATAAAGCGCAAACCGCTTGGTGTAAAAAGGATTGTTCGCAAGCCAACTCAACCTCTCTTGCTTCACTTTCCCACACCTCCGGCACTGGACCCGCCGCGCCTCCACCTCCAGATAGATCCGGGCATCCCCACAGGACAGATCCCGCATCCAACGCACTTTCTTGTCGTAATAATTCCAATGGATCGCTCCGCAACAGCCGCATATCGTTTTTTTTGGTTCCGCTTAAGCTGGATCACCCGTGCCCGGGAATCTCCAAATACCCCTCGAATTCCGGCTCTTGGACGATACCCGGGGAACCGATACTCGTCCAACAAGCGCCTCTGTTTTCCCATCCCGTTATCATGCAAGATTTTTTATCCAAGATAAAGTACCTTTTAGCCTTATTTCATGGTATCTTGAAGGTGTTCAGGGGTATAATTTTACCCACTCAGTTACGCGAAGAGCCAAAAAATTCTATTTATGAAAATCAGCCGGCCCCGTTTTCCTTTTGCCTGGCTCATTACTCACTCTATTTTTTTAGTTTAGCCTTGTTTGGTAAAGATTATACCAGCCAAACGATCGATGAGCTTATTATTTTCAATTTTCAAACTATGTGCCTGGGGAATACTTCCCAAATACCCCCAATATAATAGTATTTCATTTTTCTTAACTTCCCATTTCTTACCTCTTCTGCCAAAGGAAAATGACAAAGCAGCAAACGAGGGCGGGAGATTTATTTCCCAGGTCCCATCTCTCCTAATTTCCAAAGTCCCACTTTTATATCTGGGTGGACCAAACGCTGTAACATTCACTTGAGACCCATGTACCAACATATTTCTCTTTACCTTGGTTCAAACTAATGACCACAAAAACTATGCAAACCACAGCTATCAGTAATAAGATTCCACCAACAAGCTTCCCATATTCGGATTGCCAGCCTCTTTCTTTTTTTAAGCCGTTTGATTTCGCAGGAAATACTTTTTCAATACGCGTTCCACAATTAATACAAAAGCTGTTATCCTCATCTAATTGTTGGCCACATTTAGAACAAAACATATTCTCTCTCCTCAGCTTAATTTCTGGCTACAATTATGGCAGAAAATGTCATCTGCTTCAGATTTTGATCCGCACTTTGAACAAAATTTGAATTTAGAACACTAAATGTTTTCTTTCGGGTCATTTCGGATACTTTTTGAGATCAATTCTGTTTTATAAAGGTTTCACCCCTCCAATCAATGAGTTTGTTCTTCTCAAGCCTCATTATATAGCTTGGAATTCTCGACTTACCTGAGTACAATGTTATCCCATCTTTATCAACTTTCCATTCGCCATCAGGCGCTGCCCCCAGAGCTGGAGAAATTGTCCATGTGCCGTCTTTTTTAATTTCCAAAACCTGCTTCACATTCTTCATTGTGGATGTGTCAAAAACCGTCTGCTCAGAAATATACTTTCCCAAATATTTATTTTCACCTTCGCCACACCCAATTATTGTTCCCAAACCCAGAATTGCTATCATAAATAATATTCTTTTCATCTTTCCCTCCTGAAACGTGTATGCCAATTGACCGTTTCTGCAATTTTCTACCCAAATACATTTACCTGGAATTACATAATAACATCCACTTTGACGATTTATCTGTGTTTGATCTTAATAAAGTCGCTTATTGTAATTTTATTGTTTTGGACAGGTCCTATTTGAAAACTTTCCTGGATCTGACGAGATATATCTTTACCTTGAGATCTACCCTCGATTATCAATGTGGCCAAATAAGGCCCTGGAACATCACCTCCCATGAAAATTCCTCCGAATATTCCATCTCCTGCACTGTAGTCATCATGGAAGCCATCATCAAAAAGTTCAATCTCTTGCTGCTTAAGTAAAAGTCCAAGCAGAAACTTGATGGGATCCAATTCAAACCTTCCCTCTCGAACTTTTTTAAGGAGTTGAGGAGTAGGTCCTTCGATTTTTGCTTTAACCTTCACATTTTGTAAAGGTATTTTTTGATTCCTGGAAACATCAGCTACCTCAGCTCTTATAATGATTTTCTGGCCTTTTTGGTATTCTGGTTGGAAAGTGAAGAAATTAGAGTAAATTTCAGATTCTCCAGAAATGGAAAGATTAACCTGTTCGCCTTCTCGGGGAAAACCGAATCCTCTTAGTTTCACTTCCCAAAGACCTGGTTCAGCAGGTATCTTGAAGATGCTGTAGGTGTTGCCTTTGTGGTAGGACCCAGTTTTTAATGAAGGTTCAATGATAGAACCGTCTGGTTTAACAATGGAGGGTTGGACAAAGCTTCCCTGCCAATTAGTAAAAAAAGTTATATTTTTGAAATCTGAGGGGACATTGACTTTATATCTGAGCTCTTTTTCGGACCTCAACCAATCACTGGTTGCCAAAAGAGTTGACTTATTTTGAGCATAATTATTGACCTTATGGTATACATGAGCGAGGTTCCTCAGCCCAGCGGGAGAACAACGACCCCCTGTCTGCTGAGCAATTTTGCAAAGGGTTGCCTGGTCGGCATCATTGCCGAAAGCAATAGTATAAACCTTCACATTTTTTTGACGGCACTTTTCTACTGATGGCCAGAGCTGACCAGTATTATGCATACCATCTGAAAGTAAAAGAATTATTTGCTCTTTTGGCTGATGCTTTGCTGAAAAAAGCTGGTTTAAGCCTACTTCTAATCCTGCTCCAATATTTGTACTGGTAGATGCCGAAAGAGTGAATACCCCTTGCTTTAGTCGCTCCTTTCCCGTTTTAACCTGAAGGAGATTGACAATTGGACGTCCAGAACTTGAAAAAGCGCCAATTGAAGCCCACTCTTCATCTGAAAGGGAATCAATGTAACACCTTGCTGCTTCTTGAGCTTTCTGTAATTTATTTTCGGAACCCATACTACCAGAATGATCAATAACCAAAGCAGTGGCCAGTTGCCCATTAATCTCAGTATCACGTTTTTTGGGATTGCTACAGAAATAAAGAATTGGGTCGCCCCATCCTTTTTTTGTTATGACATCAATACCCTCATCTATGTTTGTTATGGGCTGGATCCCCCACCCACGATTAGCTTTTTTGTCATAATAATATTCCCCATTAATATTTACACCTAAATGAAGATGGTTACACTTCCATGCATCTTTATGTGTAATAGGCCCTATGACAGCTATTTTATGACCTTCCTCAACTAGTATAAAGTATCAATAAAACATTGACATTAAAAGTTAGGTGCCAAATTGAATTTTTTCCACCGATGCACGACAGGATGTTCGTTGATCTCTTTAATGCCCAAAAGAATTCTCTCTTTGAGCTCCTGTTTGGAAGTGACTCGGATATGTTTCAAGAAGGTCCTGGACATTTTACCAAAAAGTGTTTCAACCAAATTGAGCCAGGAACCATGCTTGGGGGTATGCACATATACAAATCTCCCCGGCCGGGTGGCTAAATATTTCATCGTCTCCTTGGAGATGTGGGCCGAATGATTATCCAGAATGATGCGAAGGGTAGAGTCCGCAGGATAGTAATCATCCATTTCCTTAAGTAAGGAGATAAACTCGGAGCTTCGATGTCTATCATGAAGCTGGCCAATCACATGACCGTCATGCAAGTCCAGAGCTGCCAGGATCGACAGGGTTCCCAACCGCTTGTATTCATGATCCCTCATGATCCGGGATTGTTTCACCGGATCTGGCATGATATCCGGCGCAATATTCTGAATGGCCTGGACCCCCGGTTTTTCATCCACACTGACACTAATCACAGACGGGCTGTGCCCAGATTTCATGGTTTCGTTTTGGAGGTGAACCTCTTTATATACACACAGCACCTCCTCCATTTTATGATCAAATTCTGGATCACGCCGCTCCAAATAATAGGCCACCTTATGAGGGCGTATCGGATGCTCGCTCAGAATCCTCTGAATCGTAGCCTTACAGGCTTTCTTCAAACACTCATGTCCAAGCCCAGGCCCGTGTTTTCTTGCGTGTTCCGCCAAAGCCCTACGGCTCCATACTTCAGCGGCATAACCCAAATCCTTCGGTTTCTGGCAAGCAAGATGAATGACCCAGGCCTTGGCTTCCTCGGTAATCACAGGCTCTTTAGGCCGATGATACTTGTCCTTCAGGCCTTCCTCCATTCCCATGGCCAAGGCTTTCTCCATCCATTTGTAAATCGTCGGCCTACTGACATGAGTCATCTTTTCAATCTCGGTGATGGGTATGCCTTCTGAGTACCTCAACAGAATATTGGCCCGCTGGACTTCTCGAATAGGAGCCTTTCGTGATTGTACGGTCTTTTGTAACTCTTCTTTTTGCTCTTTGGTCAAAATCAACCTGGCTTTCTGGCTCTTTCGTGGCATTTTGGTTTCCTCCTTTGTTTTTAGAAACCTTTATACCACAAAGAGGTTTATATGTAAATATATTAATGAAACTTTATACTAGGACGCCTTTTTTAATCTCTTCATCATCGTTGGGTGGGTCTTTCACATGTCCATATATAATAACGGGGCCTTCGTTACATTGCACAGCCATAAATGAATGGTAAACGTCTGTAACATTTTTTCCTGTATTAAATTTTTCTACCACTTTCCCTTTACATATGGAGTAAACGTAAACGGGTTTATCCAGAGGGATACATTTATTCTTTTCCCCTAATAAATCAACCCCTAAATGCTTCAGTGTTACGGTTTCCATTTTCTCTTTAGTTACTATTGTTTCCTTCGCATAATTTTTATCTAAATATCCGCCAAAAGAGGAAAGATACATATATTCAGGGTCTATAGGATTCTTCCATCCCCATTTGGTAAAATCTAATTGAATTTTTTGGTTAATTTCTGAGGATTTTGGGCACACAGAAAAATCTGTAGATGGTTCTGCTTTTTTTGTTTCCTCAACATAAATATCCTTAGTATTTGTCACTTCTGGGGCTGTTGTGATATTTGTATTCCAACCATCTTTTGTCTTGTAGGCGGTAAAAAAATGGTGATCGCCGGCGCTCTCTAGTTTTATTTTTCCTTTGTATGTATAGGACTCATTTGCTTTCAGAGTAACATCGCGTTTCCACTCAAAATCAGGGCATTTGTCATTGGGACAGATGTCATTTACTCGCCCCCCTACAGTCAAAACGTCAAATGAAATAGAAGAATTACTTTTATTAGCAATATTGAATTCTGCAAACAGAACGTCCCCCTCCTGGTATTTATTTTTATGAGGGGTTATTTTGAGGGAAGAAGTAATTTGTGGTTGAGCAACGTCCTTAACCTCAACTGCCTCAACCCTTGCCCAGCTCTCTGACGGTGCACCAAGAGTATATTTAGTAAGTATTCCTATAAGAGTAGCTTTCATTGGGAGATTAAGAAAGTCCCCGAGGCTTCCTACGAATTTCCTCGCCCATTTTTCGGCCACCTCTTTAGAGAAAAGTTTTATCAGCCAGTCTTTGATTTTTTCTCTAATAGGAGCTTCCATTGTACAGATAAGAAATTTACCCAGTGCTTCAATAGCTTTATCCGCATCTTTCATAGTAATAGCTTTACTCAATACACCCAAGGTTCCTGAACAATGAGATGTTATGGTATAGAATAATGGATCTATCGAAGCCATCCCAACTTCTATCGGGAGCACCAAAGGACGATCAAAGGCATTGGGTGGAAGTTCTTTACTGAAGAAACCACGCATCGCCAGATCGATTGCTAATGCTCCTAAAAGCATATTGCTTTCTGGACTTCCGAGTCGGTGTCCAACGCCAGTTGCAGTTTTTGCATTAAACTGAAGAAAGGACCCTTTTGAGAACTCCACGGTCCCAAGATTTTTAGTATATCCTGGACCCAGTAGATAAGCACCTTGAGTGTGGACAGGAAATTGTCCTACCTTATTACTATTAAAATTTTGCTCGATAAATATCCAAGTCTGTGTACTATTCCATAGAACGACTTCTGCATTAATTTTATCTCCTTCTTTTTTAACATTTGTAGCTTTGAGTCCAATGACCAAATCCTTTGGGTTTCGGCTACTCAATGAATGCTCAAGCTTGAGGTCTGAAGCATTAGAAATGCTGAAAAACAGACCAGTTATTATTACAAGGCTGATAGGAAACGCTATAATATTTCTGTCAAACTTCATTTCTCACTCTAACTTTTACATTCTACAAAAAATTAATATCATAAGAATTTCTACATTTACTCTATGAACCGTAATTTTCGATATAAAGTATTCGGGTCAGCCTGCTATTAATTACTTTGTAAAGCCTTTTACTCCAACTCTCACAACGTCCCTCATGGATCACTAATTCAGCAACACCATCACTGTTTAGACCTGCCCCAAAGTCCAAAGATACTTGTTCTTCGCGAGGATGAATTTATTTATACCCCCCACTGACTTCTCCTTAAAAATTCTAAGGAAAGCCATTTTCGCATTAAATAAAATATCTCATATTTTCATTTTTTGAAATATAAATCTCTTGAACCTCCATCAACGGTGATTAGTTCCCAACCCTCTCTCCCGTACTGATTCAATAAAGCTTCTAATTGCTTCCCTCCAATACCTACGTAACACACAACCTTGTATTCATTTCTCTTTGCCGCATAAGAATCTGACGAGGTCATCAGTGATGCGATAAGATTTGAAGCAATTAATACGATGGCAATTACCAACAATATCCTATTTAATAGATCTACCTTCATTTTAGCTCTAACTCCTTTTTGTAAAATAATATTATCTTATCCTGATTCACCTAAAGTATTATCATCCTGGACCTACGTATTCCGTTTATAGAGTATTTCAGATTTATCTCTAATTATTATCTGATAACCATCAGAACATCTTTTACCAAAATAGGATTTAACTTCTTTTATCGTATTCCTCCGAATATAAATATTTCAGGGTAGAGAATAGTTTAATATTTTTTAGCTGGAGGTTTGGGTGCTGGTCTTGATGGTTGTGATTTCGGCTTTCCATCACCAGGTCGATTATCGCCTGTTACTTTCCATAACCCCTCTTCTTTTATTAAAGGGACCCTTTTTTCGTGACGGAGGAACTTTCCATCTATCCGGTACTCATTAAAAGACACCCACGCAAACGTACCTTTTATTTCAACTTCAGTTATTTTAATGCTATGACAATCAGATATTGATTTTGTAAGGGTATTTTTACATCCTTCTTCGAAAGTATGAAACCCATCTTTTCTAAATTTGTTTTCTACCTCTCTTAATGCTTCATTGGCAAAGTATTTCTTTGCCTCCGAACAATTTCCAGACTTTAAAGCTTGGAAAAGGGCCTCCACTACTTTATCGGGGGTATCTGGGTATTTTTTTGGCTTTGATTCAACAAGGATGCTTTTCGTATTAGAAACATCTGCCGATATTGTAGGAATTGATGTATTCCATTGGCCATCTTTTGTTCTATAGGTTGTAAAGAAATGGTAATTGCCAGGGGATTCCAGTTTTAGCTTACCCTTATAATGATAAACTTCATCTGGGCGAAGAGTGACATTCGTTTTCCAGGTAAAGTCAGGGCATTTGTCATTGGGACAGATGTCATTTACCCGCCCTCCAACCGTTAATACATTGAAGGTGATAGGTGCATTCCCTTTGTTGGCAATAGTAAATTCAGCAGTTAAAATATCCCCCACTTGGTATTTATCTTTCTTCGGGGTTATCTGTAGTGAAGAGGTGATGGTTGGTTGGGTAGCACTTTGAGTAACACAATCTCGATCTTTTCTTGGAGATTGTATCATTTTAACGTCCTCCAACTTTGGCACGATTTCTTTCACCGCAGCTTCAGGAGGACAAGTTAACCCTGCCCATGTCGCAGGACAAACATAGGTACCCCATGGGGTTTTCTTCGGTTTGAGCTCTATAGGTACAATTATAAAAACATCCTTGCAAGCAGGTTCCTCTAAACTTGCATTAACAAACACCCTATTTGCAGAACGTACGTAAATTATCTCCATTCTACCAATCTTTGCATATTCCAATTTGGCAGAACTAATGCCCCTTAACACCAAATATTCACCAAGCTTAAAACCCAATACTTTTGCACCTTCTCCAAGAAAAGGCGCTGGAATTCCAGTCAAGAACTGGACACCTGCTCCAGCTATTCCGCCAGCAAAACTTATAAGGAGTTCCTGATCTTCTGAGAGAGCATTTTTTCTCACTACATCTATTTCCTGCAAATTTTTATCTTTCTCCTTGGGATCTAACTGGTTTATTAGTACATTGAGATGGTTGAACAAAACATCTTCATACCTTCCCTCCTTCTTTGCCCTTATTCGTTCGGCATCAAGCACATTCTTTAAGTGTTTATACAATTCACTCCTGATCTGTGAATCTAAATTTGCAAATTCTAAAGTAGGAGGAGGGGATAACTCTTTTAAGACTAACTGTGCTTGAGGGGCATCGCTGGCAGGAAGGCAGGTTAATATTATTACTATACAGATATCGAAGGCTTTAGATTTCCTACTCATTTTCATCTTCCTACCTTACCTCCACATTGGCCATAAAATAAATATCATGGCTAATATTAAATTTTTTCTATGAACCGTAATTCCCAATATCCAGAACTTTCGTTAGTTTTCCATTGAGCACTTTATAAAGGCCTTTTTGCCAGCTTTCCCAACGTCCTTCATTGATGATTAATTCTGCAACACTATCCCCGTCTATATCTCCAACTAAATTTACAACAAAGTGATCATCCCCTATACTTTCTCTCCCGGGGCATTCGGCTAAATAAGTAGAGCGTCTCAAAATGCTCCATCTTCCACTCCATAATGCAAAAACCGATGCATACATCTCACCGCATGGCGTCCCTCCCCAACGGACATTTCTATAAACAGCAGATGAGCCACCTGGCTTCAGAATGAAAGTATTAATACCACTACTTTTAGGAGTTTTCCCTTCGAGATGTTGATCGTAATTTACCCCTAATTTGTTATACCACTCTTTTGGTCTTATTAATGTCTCTCGGATAATATTATCAAGCCCCGACTTTTGATCATCATTCAATAATAAATTTTTAGGATAAAATGGCTGTAATATTTGTTGGCTAAGTGCAATGGTATTCTCTGCAATTGTTGCCAAATCGCCACTAGGTTTTGATTCCCAATTAACATTACCAGTGAAGGATGGCATACCATTTTCTAGTTTGCCTAGAGGTCCAGTTATGCTAAAAGTTCCGATGCGAATTCCTTTATGATAAAGCCAATATCGTTTAGTATTTAAGATTTTTTGTTTCAGTGGATTATCTGATCTCAGTAAGGCCCAGGCTGAGTAATATTTTCCGCCTGAAAACATTACCAAAGGTATGAGGTTTTTAATTTCTTTATCACCGTAGTTGAAAAGAAGCCCACATGCTACAGTCTCCTTCTGATTTTTCACTACATCCTTTCCAATCTCGGATTCGGGTTTTTCCCCAGTGCGCTTGAATAGTCTTTGAGATTGAATCTTAAACGATACCGCATCAAGATGGACCACGTAAGTAGCCAAGATCATATTACGACCACAATTCGGATTTTCATAATAGTTACAAAACTCGTCTACCACGAAGCTTAATACATCTGATGTTCCGATCCAGTGCGGTTTATCTTTTATTAGCCAAATCTTATTGGATGGCCCAAGGAAAACACCCTTTCTAATTTTTTGGGTGTAGAGGTCAATACTTACAAACCACTGCCCCTCATATGAACATAAAGTAACCAAATACTTTTGAGATGGACTCCAAAAAACGTCTAACGCAGCACAGCCAGGAACCAGAATAGAAGTTCCTTTATTCAAATCTATAAAAAATAATTTATGTTTCCCATCATTATCTACCGCTATGGCAGCAGCTAAGCCTTTTGGTCTTAGAATGGAAACTTTAAATTTCCGAACATCATTAATGTTAGCTATCACTGAGGGGTTAAATTTCCTCCCTTGATAGATCAAAATACCACCTTGTGTATAAGTAAATTCATAAAATATTTTATTAATAGGTATTTCAAAATTTACTATATCAGTTATTTTAGCCCCATCTTTGGAAGTGGGATATGACTCTACTACTTTTATATCCACTGTATTTTTAACTCCCTGTGCTGTTGGAATAGATGTATTCCATTGGCCATCTTTTGTTCTATAGGTTGTAAAGAAATGGTAATTGCCAGGGGATTCCAGTTTTAGCTTACCCTTATAATGATAAACTTCATCGGGGCGAAGAGTGACATTCGTTTTCCAGTCAAAGTCAGGGCATTTGTCATTGGGACAAATGTCATTTACCCGCCCTCCAACTGTTAATACATCGAGATTGATAGTATTTGATCCATTGTTTTTTAAAGTAAATTCTGCTGTTAGAGATTGGCCTAATTCATACGGGGGGGGGTCAATAATTCTCAATGAGGAGGTTATTTGTAATCTTGGACTTATATCTTGTTTTTCCCCATAAAAAGTTACTCGAGGTCCCTGAATTCTTCCACCCCAAGTTTCGTAAGTTTTAACTTCTCCCATCTCATATACAGTTCCTCTTATTATGATCGTAAAGGGCCTTATAATACCCTCATCTGGAAGTAATCGTAGTTTTTCACGTAACCCTATTGGTGGGGCGTACATTGCTAAATGACCGCCCCCTTTGTTTACTTCTTTCTTGAGATCTTTGAGAGATACTGAATGAGGGGAATAAAATACTATTAATGCTTCTCCGTCAACCCTTCCATAACGGCCATCTCTATTTTTATAAGGGAAGTATATGGGGAGAGCACCAATATTCTTCCATTTAAGATCAACGACCTTACCATCGGCTCCGTTACTTTTTTCAAATTTGTTTTTTATTTCTTTAATTATCTCCTTTATTTTCTCTACCCCCACCTCTATTCCAGCAGAGATAATTATCTGTACCGCCTCATCTAATCCAGACACGATTAGTTTTTTGACAATCTGCCATTTAATAAAATCAGTAATCCACTTTCCTGTCTTTTTTGAAACGAGATGACTAATAAGAACTTTAGCTGCTTCTTCCTCATAATCATTGCAATTTTGTTTTGGGCATTCTAACAGCGCCCCACCCACCCCCTGAAGTAGCGTATTAATATTATTAATTTCTGCTTGATATCCCGCAATTTGTTGCTCCGTTTGTTTTTTATCTTCTGAAGGACTAACTGTTTTAGGAATTTCAACATGCGCCTTTTTATATTCTTCAACCTTCCCATCGGGCAGGGTCAAAATGAGGGTATCTCCTGAAACAGACACTTTACAGACCACAGGCCCAACTAAGCTCCAGATACCAGCCAGATTAATTCTTATGCGATTCTTATCAATAAATTTGTAATCTCCCCCTGCAGACATTTTTAAACCATCATGAAAAGTAAATACGGTTCCGTCTTCGAAAAATTCAAAATATTCCATACCACCCAATTTCTGGTCATATTGCCCCCATTTACCGATTATTGCCTTCTTGATGTCTACTTCTCCTAATGCTATGGAAATTAGTAGATTAGGAATAATTAGGATCACACACAATGCTAATACTTTCATTTTTCCTTTAATTCTCAATTCTCTACCTTACTCCCACACTGGTCACAAAAGAGGGCATCAATGGGAATATTACCTCCACAATTCGGACAGTATTGGGTCTTGATTACACTGGTTGGTTTTGCTTCGATTGTTATTGACGCATTTCCGCAATAAGGGCAGACAGTTGCAAACCTGAGCTTTTTGTTTTTACATGTTTGGCAATAAACAAGCTCCCCGGATGGTCTGCTGAACAAGTAAATGATGAACCCGATTATGCCGGTTAACATAATGAGAAAAACCCAACCAACTGACGTTCCCATCCCCCTATTTTTTGCATCCCTAGCAACCCATACCAAGATGGCTATGTTTAGAACAAATATGGCTATGATTATAAAGATAAAAGAGCCGCATGCAGTTCCACAAACCTCTCCTCCGCTTGGTTGACCGCCACCTGGTGCCCCCATACCTATTGCATCTGTTGTTTGAATAGCTGTAATGAAAAGAAAGAAGGCAAGCGATATATGCATTTTACGATCTCCCATGTTCATTTCCCTCCTAAGAATATATTCTTTTTTACTATGGATAATCTTCCCCGTGACTGGAAGATAAAGGTGAGCATTTTGCCAAGCGAACAATTATCATATTAGTCCCTTTAAAAGCTCCATGCTTTTTTAAAGCCATTTTGGCATAAGATGAACAGCTTGGTGTAAATTTACAGTTCACGATTCCATTTAAATGAGGTGAGACATATTCATGATATTTTCCAATAGGAAGCAGTAATATTTTGGCTGTCACCTGATGCTCTGGATTGTGTAACAAATCAACAAAAAACAACAAAGGTAAGATAAGAGGAAAAATCCAATATTTGTGGATAGGGATTCCCAACAATTTCATAGGATATACCCCAATGAATTATTTATACAATTCTCATAGCGGGCTTTGAAGTTTTATTTGGTTGCCGTCAGCAATATTTATAATCAAAATATCCATCTTAATAAAAATGCAGGTGTAGTCAGTTTCTTAGCTTCGAATTCAAACTTTACTTATGCCTTTATATATCTTCAACTAACATTCTATTTCGCAGGAAATGGTATGGGGGGGACAAACATATTATCATATACCACTTTAACCTCTTTAAAAGACCTCGCGATGCGAAAAGCTAAATCTTTATTACTTTTTGTTAGTACCATTCCCTTTAAAGTAACTTCAAAGTTATCATTTACATAGGCATTAACCCCCTTAAACCCAGCACTTCTCAAGGCATTATTAATTTCGGCCTCAAGTACCTTTGGAAGCTTTGCCGGTGTTTTTACTTGCATATTGTTTCTTACATCCTTTAATTCTTTATATGACTTTGCAATATTTATAGCATCTGACTCTTCTCCCTTGTCTTTAACGAAGCCCTTTAGGGTAGCAACTAAATCACTATCAACCTCAGCATACACATTAACTAACCCCCTTCTTTGCAATGCCGTGTTTATGTCATTTCCAATCTGGTATATATCTGGTTGTGGAGTAATTTCTTTAACTTGAATATTGCTTTTTACGCCTCTTAATTCTCGACGTGCCTTTGTAATATTTAAAGCCCTAGTCATCTCTTGATTATTCTTAACAAAACCCTTCAATGTTGCAACTAAATCTCTATCAACCTCAACGGTTACATCACTTAAATCGTTTCTTTTTAATGCCATGCTTATTTCTTCTTCAAGCTTAACTATATTTATTGAAGGTGGATGGGGCGGTGGGTCTGGTGTTGGCTTTGGTTCTTTCTTTGGGGGAGGTGGAGAGATAAAAGGTGCCTCAGCAGGTTTTTCAGCGGGGGGAGCTTCGGAAGGCTTGAATGCCTTCACTACAATCTCATTTCTTACTCCTTTTAAATCTCCGAAGGATTCGGCGATATTTGATGCCAGCATCTTATCACGTGGATTATCTACTGTTCCCTTTAAGGTAGCTACCAAATCCTTATCTACCTTGGCATTCACATCGCTTAGCCCTCTATTATTTAAAGCACTATTCACTTTCCCCTCAAGATCAAGAATATCAACATAAGGTTTTTTTTCGAGGGCCTGTTTTTCCTCGGGGGGCTTGATTGTCTCAGTGATCGTCTTTTCAAATTCAGCAGGCTTGGATGTCGTCTCACTCGTCTTCGGGATGATTTTCCCAGCAAAGTACAAGTAACCCCCAGCACCTCCGATAATCAGGACTAACACACACATGGTCAACCATAACCATACCCTGGAAGTTCTCTTGATAACCTCTCCTTTAACCTCTCTTTTGGGTAGGCCCACTCCTCTGACTTTTGACTGGAGAACTGCTGTTTTAATCTCCTCTTTCAAAGGAGTCCCATCCTTCCTACAGAATTTTGCTGTCAAGGGATTGGGGGCTCCGCATTTGGGACAGAAGATTACATCATTTAGTTTTTCAATCTCTGGCTTTATCTTTTCTTCCTTGACTTCTGTTGGCGCTTCTACTTTAGGCTCAGCAATCTCTTCTGGTCTTATTTCTTTTTCTATTACTTCAGACGGTTTGATCTGTTCGGTGGTAGAAACCTTCTGAAGAGATGTCCCATCCTTTCTACAAAATTTTGCAGTTAACGGATGTGGAGTTCCACATTGAGGGCAAAGAAGAAGATTCTCAGGCTTTTCCGCTTCCGAAGGTTTTTCTGCAAGCTTTTCCCCAGCTTGCTGGAGGTTATAGCCATCAACTTTACAGAATTTAGCAGATAAAGGATTTTCTGCGCCACAAGATGGACACTTCTTCGTCTGAACATCCTGAGCTTTTGCTATCTCGACCTTTGCCCCACACTTCGGACAGAATTTTACCATGTTTGGGATATTGGCTTTACATTTTTCACAAATCATAAAGTACCCCTCTTACTTTAGCTTTTGCCCGCAATTTGTGCAGAAAGAGGCAGTGGCTGGGTTTTCCTTTCCGCATTGCGTACAGAAGATACCTTTTGAAACAACTCTTTTGGGGGGGATTGCTGGCTTGATTATTTTGCTTACTATCACAACCCCCAACAAAGAGCAACAAGACACCCACCATCACTATTACCACCGATACAAAGCCAGGTATTGAGAAGCCAGAGGATTTACCGGAAAGTTTAGTTCCCCTCCGGAAACCTTGAAGATTCCACTTAATCTCATCAGAGGAGACCTTTGTCCCATTAGTCCCATCAATATCCCCTGGCATTTCTATAGATACTTCATATGGAAATGGTATTTCTGAACTTTTAAGGTGTTTAATTTCAAGAGCATAGGACTTCTTTAAAAACCCCTTTCTCTCAGAGTTGAATTCATATCTGGCCTCATCATCGGTAAGCTCAGAGATGTTCTTGAATTTCCTCCCTAAAGTAATAATATGCTTCCCTTCTTTTTCTCCTTCTCCAAGGATAATCCATCCTTCTTTTTGGAGCTCATTTTTAACTTTAGGAATCGCCTGCGGGTCGAAAAGTAATTCTTTTTGAATGGCAATCTCAAGTTTTGTACTGCCTGAACCGTCTTTCTTAATGTTTATCTTCTGTTTCACCTCAAGGCATGAGGTCAGAACAAGGCAGATTAAGATTGAAAAAACAAGCCTTGTTAATAGGCCATTTTTCAAAACCTGAAAACCTTTCACAAAATTCTTCCTCATCTTCTATCTCTTATTGAAAGAGCCTTTTTACATCTGGCTTCGACAGATATAATATGATTGCTACAAGTAGCGCGATACCCATAAGTGTAAGGCTAATTACTCCAAAAGTTAGTTTCTGGCCAATAAGTGATAGAAACGAGAGAAGAATTGATAGAATACATAAAATAATAGTAAGACTTCTTCCCCATTTAGCTAAACTCCAGATGCCATAAGCAGCAGTAATCTCAAAAATTCCAAAAAGTGACACGAGATACCCCGGAATGCCCGCACCTGCTATATCACTCTTAACCAATTCTTTCCCTCCAAATGGTAGCTCTCCAACGCTCCCTAAGGCTGCATGGCCTACACATGCCACAACAAGGATTAATGCCCCACCCAGCGCCGTTAGAACTCCCCAAAAGGCGTTCCAAATCCCTGTTGATTACAACGTTGTTTTGAGAGAGTTTTAAGGTTTTATTCTGACCGAAGGCAGTAGGTAAGAAAGGCTTTTTAACAAAACGTTTTTGCGGTTTGAGGAGTTTTTGATCGGACTGAAGTAACCA
>Ga0209835_1000945_pt1 | contig 17043 bp, 17 predicted proteins | sample LakKivwa52mmetaG_FD_184138 | JGI IMG/M metagenome (GOLD analysis project Ga0209835, IMG submission 184138) | Anoxic lake water microbial communities from Lake Kivu, Rwanda to study Microbial Dark Matter (Phase II) - Lake Kivu water 52m metaG... | ecosystem: Environmental > Aquatic > Freshwater >...
GTGCCTAACCAAAACGCTACATTTTCAAAGTGCATCGGGAAATATTTCAGTAAGCGCTCACCGAATACGGCAAGCGTCGGGTCTGCGTAGCGACCGCCGAAAAAGTAAAAGCCACCGCTAGAGAACAGTTGGCTCACACTTGCACCAACAGTCACGCTCGCCAGCAACGGCAGAATGGCTTTAGGGCTAAAGCGATAGTGTTTGGCAAACCAGCGACCAGCCAACCACATTGCACCATAGGCCGGCAATAAGAAACCATAAGCCGGTGTTGCGCAGAAATTGCTCACACCGCCGTAGGTAATAGCAGCGTAATCCAGGCTCGCACATAGCGCTAATAGTGCGGCAAATACCCAGCTTGGGCGCAGATATAAGCCAGCCAGAAAGAATACCGCGACGGATGCGCTTGGCAGGCTGTTGATCGAGGCAAAGTGATGCCCGCGCGTCATGATGACGAGCGCGGCAAGCACCACGCCTACAATAATTTGATTGGTTTTAGAAAGATTTAACATGACAAAAGCGCCTCCGGTTGCGTTCAGATTTTAATGTTGGATGAGTGAGTGAATTATTCTATTTTAACTTAATTTCTTAGGGTTTCATTTGGTATCTCAGTCCGACGAATACATTACTGCCGGCAGTGTTATAGGGAACCGAGTCTGCATTGTTGCCGGTAAAGGCAAGCACATAGTCTTTATCCAGCAGGTTGTTGGCGCGCCCTTCCAGCTTCCATTCTGGATTCAATTTATAGCTGGCACTCAAATTCAGCAGCGCGTAGCCTGGCATCACCTTGGTGTTGGCAGCGTTGTTGTAGCGTACGGAAGACGCAGTTACTTCTGCGCCCCATTGAAAATCGCCTATCTGATGCAGCAAACTGATAGTGCCATAGCGATTGCCACGGCGAATTAAAAGCTGATCGGTTTTCTCGTTTTTTGGGGATTGAATGGTGACATTGGCCATTAAGAGTAAGTTGTCACTCAGATTCCAGTCGCCCACCAAAGTAGCGCCAGTAATTTCTGCTTTGGCAACATTCACCGGATTAGTGCCGGTGGGAGGACCAGAAAATTCGATTAAGTCGCGGATGTTGTTTTTGAACACGGTGACGCCTGCGCGCAGTTTTGCCGTTTCATAGTGCAGTCCGGCTTCCACGTTGTCTGATTTCTCCGGATTTAAATTTTCGTTACCGAAGTTCGGGAAAAACAGTTGATTAAAGGTTGGCGCTTTAAAAGCATTGCCATAGCTTGCGTTAACGCGCCACGCCGGACTGAAACGATAGCCATAGCCTGCACCGCCGGTGACAAAACTGCCGAACTGCGTATTGTGATCTTCGCGTAAAGACAGTTGCAGCGCATGATTGTTATGGTCAAGCAGGTAGCTCACCAAAAAGCTATCGTTATTGCGCTGCTTGCTGTAGCGGGTTTTCACATTACTGAAACTGGCGACATTTTGCTCTAATCGTTCATAGGCCAGCGTCAGGCTACCCAAGGGCAGCTTGATTTGGTTCTGCCAAAAAATTTGCTTCTGTTCAGTGCTAAAGGTACTGATACCCGAAGGGTTGAAGCTCGTGCTGTTTGGGTTGTTGTTAGGTCTGGCTGAGCTGTCGCTGTCATCTTTGCCCATGCCGTATTTAAATGTGCTGTGCCATGCGTCGCTTAACTGGTTTTTACTGGTGATGGCATAGCTTTGCAGCGTTCGGTTAATCGTATTGTCAAAACCGCTGTCAAAATGACTGGTGGCCTTGCTTTCAAAAAACTGTAAACCTAGGCTATGGCCGTCTTTTATCGTCAGGTCCGTGTAAGCGCTCACGCTTAAATTTCGATAGCCGTCATCATCTCTATCAAAGGCATTATTGCGTATACGTTTTGCAGAAAAACTGTCACTTTCCATACTGCTGACGTTAATGCCATAGCGTAAATTCTTATAACCAGCATTCAATCCTGCTTCCGCAGTTTTGGTGTTGTAACTGCCGACACCCGCGGCGGCATTTATATTGGGGCTGGCCGAGGCATTTTTACGAGTAAAGATTTGTATGACGCCGCCAATCGCATCTGCACCATATAAGCTGGATGCAGGGCCACGCAAAATTTCCACTCTATCAATCTGTGATAGGGGCAGATTTTCATATGAGGTGGTGCCCAGCGTTGCAGAGTTGATGCGTAGGCCATCTACCAAAACAACAACATGCTGATCGTTCGTACCGCGCAAGAAAATATTGCTGGAAGTACCGGCGCCTCCGTTGCTGGAAATTTGTACACCAGGCTGTAGGCGCAGTAAATCTGTAAACGACCCAGCCCCCATGCGTTCTATGGCTGGACGCTCTATGACAGTGATGTCGCCAATGACTTTGCTGCGTTGTTGTTCCACGCGTGATGCGGTCACTACAATGTCGTTGAGTGCTATCGTCTCTGCAGCAATGGAAGTGTGTGTGAGCGCGATGCCTGACAGGCATAGCATATATCTTATTTTCATGATTTTCCCTTATTCACCCGCGACCCCGCAGGTAAGTTAAAAAGGGAAATACAACAGAAGCAGCTAGTTTATAAAGATTGTGTATGAGTAAATTGCAAGCTTTCATCACCGTCACCCCGCGGTATTTCCGTGTGTATTGTCAGGCCGGTCTCCGGGCTCGTGAATTTGGGTATTCACCCATAAGCTTTGTACCTTCCCAAGCGTGAGCTCAGTGGCGTATTGCAAAGTTTGATTCACTTACCGTTGCGGGGGCAGCATAGGCTTGGTTTTTTGAAAAACGCACCTTTTTCCCAGTTTCACCCGAGTTTGCAGATTGCAAATCAGGCACCTAACAACAGTGAGATTATATCACTTATCGCAAAAAATAAATGCACTATTTATTTAAACATTTTTGTAAATTGTTGTAATACTTCACAAAATCTTTGTTACCTATTGACGCTGCTCATTTTTTTAAATTATAGTGGCCGTATGGATGACGATTTAAAAGCGCTAGAACTGAAAGTGACACAGTTAATTTCATTGTGCAATGCATTGCGCACTGAGAACGAGCAGTTGCGCGTCAATTTGAATCTGATCGAAGCAGATACCGCTCAACTCAAATCCAACATGGCTAAAGCCAGTGAGCGCATCGAGTCTTTATTGGGTAGTCTTCCGTAAGCAGTCTTTGCGTCAATTCGAGTATAAAAAATGAGTGAAATAAAAGGCGTAGATGTCAGCATCATGGGACGAGACTTCACAGTGTCATGCACTGAAGAAGAACGTCCCGGGCTTATCAATGCCGTGAATTTTTTAGACAAAAAAATGCGCGACATTCGTGATAGCGGCAAAGTCATCGGTGTGGAGAGAATCGCCATGATGACTGCCCTGAATTTAGCGTATGAGCTACTTAACAGCAAAAGCGGCAATATTGACGTAGGTGATATCAAACGTCGTATTGTCAGCATGCAGGACCAGATTGATCAAGTCTTGTAACCGCTTAAATCATAAAATTCCGTAATAGCGCTGTCAGAAATTTAGAGTAAAATTCTCGTCATTGGGTGTTTATTAACCATAAACACCCCATCAGAATTCAAAGTTTGTTCTCTGCGGTTCGGTTTAGGCTAATAATTCCTTGAACTAGTCTATAGCATAGGTTTCGGTCATTCGAGTTGTTGTGTGCGCGCCCTAAGTTGACGTCTCTTTTAAGAGTGTCTTGGCGGGTGTACCTAATGCACTCTAGGCTGTTACCACTTGAGCCTTTTTGGTTCAGGATGCCGGCCTAGGCTGTTGCCGTGGAGAACTCCCCAATTATCGCAATGCGTGATATTTTAAATCAGCCAGGCTGACGATCTCCAGACATTTTTCGTGACATGCTTCTAAAATGACCGGTGGTGCAAACCCTGCCTCTGAGGCTTCCAGCCAGCGACTGGCGCATAGACACCAGCGGTCACCGGCGCGCAGGCCTTCAAAACCATATTCAGGACGAGGCGTGGTGAGGTCGTTACCGCGCGACAACGAAAATGCCAAAAATTCATCAGTCATTTGCGCACATACGGTATGGCTACCGGTATCTTCAATGCCTGTTTCACAGCAGCCAGAGCGAGTGAATCCGGTTAGTGGGTCAAAACTGCAGGTTTGTAGCGTAGTGCCTAAAACGTTTCTTTGTTGTGATCTGCTCATAGTTAAATCTAGTGTTCAATCAAAATGGATAATAGATAAATGGCTTATAGATTATCATAAGCAAATCTATTTATTAGGGATAAATAATGCGATATTGGTTAATGAAATCTGAGCCGGCAGATGTTTCTATTGATGACTTGGCAAGTTTTCCGAATCAGACGGTAGATTGGTACGGTGTACGCAACTACCAAGCCCGTAATTTCATGCGCGATCAGATGCAGGTGGATGATGGTGTACTGTTTTATCACTCTAATTGTGAAACGCCCGGCATTGCCGGTATTGCCCGTGTCAGCAAGCTGGCTTATCCGGATAGGCTGCAGTTTATTGAAGGTCATAAATATTATGACCCTAAATCGACACCGGAAAACCCACGTTGGTTTAATGTAGATGTGCAGCTGGTCAAAAAAACACGGTTGCTCAGTTTGAAGGAAATGCGTGAGACACCTGAGTTGTCTAACTTGCGCATTCTCCAGCGCGGCAATCGACTGTCGATTACACCTGTTGACCCTAGGGATTGGGAATTTATTTTGCAGCTGTTGAAATAAAAAAAACTGCAAAAAAATGGCTCCAATTGGAGCCATTTTTTCTACTAAGCTAACTTAGTTTAATAGTTATTTGTTGTCGATACTGCCCATCGCTTTAGGATAAGTCACCACCCCCCAAGGCATGTTTTTAACCTCGATTTGTTTGGTCACTTCCAGTTTTTCTGCATCAATCACAAACACTGCTTCAGATTTACCGCAGGCCAACAAAATTTGTTTGTCGTCTGGCGTAAATGAAAAGTGCCAGCAACGGTCGCCGGTTGGAATGTCTTTCACTTTTTCATAGGTTTTAGCGTCAAACACCTGCAGTGCTTTTTCTTTGTTGGTTGCTACAAAGATGTGTTCGCCCTTGCTGTCATAAGCAATACCGTATGGTGTTTTGCCGGTGTCTACCGTGCGTACAAAATTAAAGTCTTTATCCAGCACCATGAATTTATTGCCATATTCCAGCGTAGCTAGGTAAGTGCTGCCGTCAGGTGACACTTTAATGCCGCGAGGACGATCACCATGCTCGTGCGTTTGAATGGTTTTCACCAGTTCGCCTGTTTCAATGTTGTGCACCGTGACCGTGTTATCGGCTTCATTGGTAATGACCAGTTTGCTGCCATCCGCTGAAAACTCAATCCCCTCGGTTTCTGGGCCACCGGTGATTTCACGTACCTTTTTACCGGCAACTAGGTCCACCACAGCAATGGTTGCCGGGATTTTTTCTTCATCGTCGTCATCTTCTTCTTGTGCGCCTGGTTTCGGAGGAGGGCCACCTTTAGCACTAGGCTCTGACGAGACGTAAGCAAAATTGCCTTTTACGCGAACGAATTCTGGATTTTTGCCTACTGGAATCTGCTGTAATACTTCACCGGTAGCAGTGTCAATCACAGACAGGCTTTCGTTTTCGCGGGTGGCTACAATCAGTTTAGTACCATCTTCTGTAATGCCCAAACCGCGCGGGCCTTCTGCTTTCACGTCAAACTGTTTCACTACTTGCATAGTGGCCAAGTCAATCACACTGACGCCGGCATCTTGGCTGGTGACATATGCAAAACCGGTTGATGCACCAGAAGTTGCCGTGGCTTGTGCTTCATCTGTTTTTTCTTGACTGCAGCCAGCAATGCCAGCGATTAATGCTAAGGTTAGCAGGCTGATGCGTGTTTTATTAAAGCTAGGTACAAATTTCATTCAGTATCTCCAAATTTTTATCTGGCATCGATTGCGACAGATAGTTAAGACTCTAAAGCTGTTACTTTTTAATATCTAAGCAAAAATCATACTTATTAATCAGGTAATTTTTGTTCATAAAAATCAGAAGCTTAATAAATATTATTTTTTATGATGGCTCATAAGAATCAACCATGATGGTTGATTTTAGCCAATGCCTAAGCTGGTAATCACTAACCCAAGAATAATTGATATGCCGGATTATCAGTTTCATCCCAATATGGATAACCCAGTTTGCTTAGGAAATCATAAAACTCGGATAGTTCATTGGGCGGCACCTGCATCCCTACCAGCACGCGTCCAAAATCAGCACCATGGTTGCGATAGTGGAACAGGCTAATATTCCAGTCGTGCCCCATCGTATCTAAAAAGCGCATGAGGGCTCCCGGCGTTTCTGGGAATTCGAAACGAAACACTTTTTCATGCTCTGCCTGCGGTGCATGCCCGCCCACCAAATGGCGCAAATGCAGCTTGGCGACTTCGTTGTCGCTTAAATCAATGGTAGGCAAGCCTTGCTGCTGCAAGTCATTCACTAATTTTGCTGATTCTTCTGGATTGCTGATGGCTACCCCTACAAAAATATGGGCGTTTTGCGGGTCAGAATAGCGATAATTGAATTCAGTGATATTGCGGCCACCCAACAAGCGGCAGAAGGCTTTGAAAGCACCTGGTTTTTCAGGAATCGTTACAGCAAAAATTGCCTCACGTTTTTCGCCAATTTCTGCACGTTCGGCAATAAAGCGCAAACGGTCAAAATTCATATTAGCACCGGAAGCGATGCCAACCAGTGTCTCATTCTGCAGATTTTCACGCAGTGCATAGGCTTTGAGTCCAGCCACTGCGAGCGCACCGGCCGGCTCCAAAATACTGCGCGTGTCTTCAAATACGTCTTTAATTGCAGCGCAGATGGCGTCGTTATCAACGATGATCATTTCGTCCACGTATTGCTGGCATAGATCAAAGGTGTTCGCGCCCACCTGTTTTACCGCAGCGCCATCGGCAAACAGGCCCACTTGATCCAGTGTGACGCGCTCGCCCTTTTTCAAAGATTCTGTCATGGCTTCAGCATCTTTGGCTTCAACGCCAATCACCTTAATTTCAGGGCGTACCGCTTTAACATAAGCGGCAATCCCTGCCAGTAAACCACCACCGCCCACACAGCAGAAAATGGCATGGATAGGTGCAGGATAAGCATTCAGAATTTCCATGGCGATCGTGCCTTGGCCTGCAATGACATCTGGGTCATCGTAAGGATGCACGAAAGTGAGGCCTTGTTTTTTTTCCAATTCCAGTGAATAAGCGTAGGCATCTGAGTAGCTGTCACCGTGCAGTACCACCTCTGCACCACGACTTTTCACAGCATCAATTTTAATTTGCGGCGTGGTGGTGGGCATTACAATGACTGCGCGGCATTGCAGTTTTTGTGCGCTCAAAGCTACGCCCTGCGCATGGTTGCCGGCTGAAGCCGCAATCACACCCTTGGCGAGTGCCTCTGCCGACAAATGTGCCATTTTGTTGTATGCACCGCGAATTTTAAAAGAAAACACCGGCTGCATATCTTCGCGTTTCAGCAGCACCTTGTTGTGTATACGCTTCGACAAGTTGCTTTGAATTTCCAGTGGCGTGATTCTGGCCACATCATAAACGCGTGAGTTTTGTATTTTTTCGAGGTAAGTTTGAGCGGTATTGGTAGACATGCGTGATTTCTAAATGGCCTGGTGCGGTGTATAGTATCGGATTGATTTGATTAACCAGATTGTATTATAAAGAATTTGTAAGGACTTGACTAAAAATGGCATTTACACAAGATGAATTAAAACAGCAAGTAGCAAAAGCAGCGGTTGAATATGTAAAAAGTGGCATTATCGGTGTCGGTACCGGTTCAACGGCTAACTTTTTTATTGATGAGCTGGCAAAAGTTAAACATAAAATTGACGGCGCAGTTGCAAGTTCTGAAGCGACAGCTGCTCGTCTGCGCAGCCATGGCATTGAAGTATTTGATTTAAATAGTGTCGACAGTCTGGATATTTATGTGGATGGTGCCGATGAGATTACTGAGCACATGCACATGCTGAAAGGTGGTGGCGGAGCGCTCACCCGTGAAAAAATTGTGGCAGCGGTGGCTAAAGATTTCATTTGCATCTGTGATGCCACTAAATATGTTCCTGTGTTGGGTAAATTTCCATTACCGGTAGAAGTGCTCCCCATGGCGAAAAGCTATGTAGCCCGTGAGTTGGTAAAACTGGGTGGCCAGCCAAAACTGCGTGACTTCACAACAGATAATGGCAATGTGATTTTGGACGTGCATGGCTTAACCATTACTGACCCAGTGGCGATGGAAGCGAAAATCAACCAGATCGTGGGCGTGGTGACCAATGGTTTATTTGCAGCGCGTCCGGCTAATGTGCTGCTTCTGGCGACGGCTGAAGGTGTAAAAACCTATAAAAAATAGGGCAATCATGGTCACAGTCATGGGTTTGTAATAATTCTGTCATAAAAACTATCTAAGCTTATGGCTTGGATAATTGTGAAAGATAAATATGCATTCAGAACATACCTTTAAGCAATACGATGCCGAGCTGGAAGCATTGCGCGGCAAAGTCCTGGAAATGGGCGGTTTGGTTGAACAGCAAATCGTTCAAGCACTGGAAGCTTTGGTGACGCTTAATCCTAACCTCGCCAAGGAAGTGATGGAGAATGATCATCGTGTGAATGCTTTGGAAGTTCAGATTGATGAAGACTGCAGTCATATTATTGCGCGTCGTCAGCCTGCTGCCAGTGATTTGCGCATGGTGATGATGATTGTTAAGACGATTACCGATCTTGAGCGTATTGGTGACGAGGCTACCAAAATTGCCCGCACTGCGCAGAAAATCTTTGATGAAGATCGCATGTATAAACCACGTTTTAACGAAATTAAAGCGATGGTAGCCCTCGTGCGTGAGATGCTGAGTACTTCTTTGGACGGCTTTGCACGTCTGGATGACAGCAAGACGGTGGCAGTGGCTAGACAAGATGAGCAGGTGGACGAGCAGTTCCGTGCTGCGATGCGTCAGTTAATTACGTTTATGCTCGAAGATCCACGTACGATTTCCATGTCATTAGAGGTGTTGTTTGTGGCCAAGGCGATTGAGCGTATTGGTGACCATGCCAAAAACATTGCGGAGTACGTGGTGTATATGGTGAAGGGCAAAGACGTGCGCCATACCTCGATGCAAGACTTAGAGCGAGAAACCACTCAATCTTAATCACTGTAAAATAAAAAAGCGCCAAGGGCGCTTTTTTGTTGCTGATTGTTTTGCAATGATTAATTTTTTGGAGGTACATAACCGCTGGCGGTATCCGCGCCATCACCAAAGAAATATTTTTCAGTCTGCTCGGCTAAATATTTTCTCGCGGTTGGATCAGCTAGACTCAGTCTATTTTCATTGACCAGCATGGTTTGCTGTTTCAGCCAGGTTGCCCATGCTTCTTTGGAAACGTTAGCGTAAATGCGTTTTCCCAGCTCGCCGGGATAAGGCGGAAAGTCCATCCCTTCGGCCTCTTTACCCAATTTAATGCAGTTAACAATGCGTGCCATAATAAACCCTGTGTTGATAATTGAACAATAAAGCATAATGATAGCGCATGTTAAAATCTGCGCATTAAAAAATTACTTTTAAATTGACTGCGAATTAAAGCGCCAGAATTAAAGTGCAAGTCAGATAGAAAGCTTCTCATGCAAACCACCAAACCTGAAAATAATACACAACATCAAGTGCCTCCCTCTAAGCATTTGCAGACCAGTCCATTTAAGGGAAAGACCGGGTTGCGTCGCTTGATTAACGCCTTTGGTTATTCGCTGCATGGTTTTCGCGCAGCTTATCAGCATGAAGATGCCTTTAGGCAAGAAGTGCTGCTGGCACTGATACTGATCCCATTGGCTATTTATTTAGACTGTAGCGGTGTTGAGCAAGCGCTGATGATTGCCAGCGTGCTGCTGGTGCTGATTGTGGAGTTACTAAATTCCGCTATTGAGGCTGCGGTTGATCACACCTCAACCGAGCGTCACCCGCTCGCCAAACAGGCAAAAGACATCGGCAGTGCAGCGGTGTTTATTGCGTTGGTGATTCTGGCTGCGGTTTGGGGTTCTATATTATTGGTATAACGGATGCTGTCTAAACAGCATCCGTTTCGCGCGTTTTACACTTGAATAGATTTAGAAATCCGCGCGCAACCCGATCAATATAGACCGTCCCGCTTGCGGTGCGATGTCTTTCAAGAAAGAGGTGTGCTCCCTGATTTCCTCATCCAACAGGTTATTGGCCTTGGCAAACGCCTCCAGACTCATGGTGGTAGGCAGCTTGTAAGTGGCCAGTAAGCTCACGTTGGTGTAGCCGTCAGTAGCCAGCTCGTTTTCAGTCGTGCGGTCTTGCTTAAACGCACGCAACACATCTAATCGCGCACCAAAGCGCTCTTTCTGATAATGTAAACCTGCACCTAAACGCAGCGGCGAGATGCGCGGCAAGGCATCACCAGTGTCACGATTCGTAGCCCGTACATAGTCACCACGCACGGTTAAATCCCAGTTGTCGGCAACGTTGAAACGGCCGTCAGCCTCCAGTCCTCTGAAGTCTGCGCGTACATTGTTAAATTGTGTTTCAGGTAAGAACTCACCTGGTTCAATTTCTCTTATATTGCCGGTATTGAAAAGCCCGATAAAATTGCTGAAACGGGTGTAATAAGCACCAACGTTAAAGCTGTTTCTGCCCTCTTTCCAGCGCAATTGCGCATCAATACCGTTAGAGCGTTCTTCACTGAAATTGCTGTTACCAACCTCAAATTGACCTGTCGCGACGTGCGCACCGTTGGCATACAGTTCAAAATAGCTCGGTGCACGTTCGTTGTGCGAAAGATTAGTGGCAACAGACCAATTTGAATCAAGACTGTACAGCCCCCCCAATGCGTAGCTCATCGGGTTAAAGCTGTTGTTTTGCGCCGCACCAAAATTGGCATCGGCTTTTGAATCCACGTCCACGCGCTCTACGCGTCCGCCAAAAGTGATTTTCAGTTTATCCAGCCCCAGTTCTTCATAAATATAAGCCGCTTTGCTTTGTGTGTTTACGCCAGGCACAAATGCCTCGTCACCTAAAGCTTCAAAGTTGGAGTTCTGAAACTGCATGCCAAGCACGCCTTTCAAACGGCCAATATCCGCATGTCCAACTTCCAGACTGCCTTCCATGCCGCGGTTTTTGAAAGTAGTGCCGACTTCGCCGCTTTCCAATTCCTGATGTTTGTAATCGGTGTGCGCCAGTTTGATTTTGACACGGTTGAATGGGCCGTTCAGCGCTCTAATTTCACTGGCGAAATCCCAGCGGTCACTCTTCATGTCAATGCGTACATCTTCATCTGCCACCGTACCGTAATTATTGTTAAAGCCTGAATACGATATGCCTGCATAGCCATTATCAAAGGTGATAGAGGCACCTAATGCGCCGCCTTCGCTATCTGCGCTGCTGTTGGCGAGTCTGCCGCGCTTGTCACGTGCAGTGCCGTCGGCCTGACTTTTACGCTTAGAAACTGCGAATCCCGGTATCTCCAAGTCGCTGCTTTTTCGGGTGTAAGCATCGGCATGAATCGCAAATTTACCGTTACCAATATCAATCACGCCTGCGCCGTTGTTTTGGCTGTTGGCGCCGCCGAAACTGGCTTCAGCACGGCCAGCTACGCCTTCCAGTTTTTCGGTAGGAATACGATGGTCAATTGCGTTCACTACACCACCCATCGCGCTACCGCCATAAAGCAAGGCGGCTGGGCCACGCACTACTTCGATTTGCTCAATCACCAGCGGGTCTAGGGACACTGCATGGTCAAAACTCAAGCTCGCTGCATCGAGAATACCTAAGCCATTTTGTAAAATGCGCACGCGTTCTGCATCTAAACCACGAATGATAGGTCTAGAGGCATTTGGACCAAAGCTGGTGGCGCTAACGCCGGGAATGCTGTTGAGCGTGTCACCAAGTGTACTTTCACGTTTAAATGTGAGCTCGCGGCCATTTAATACAGACACGGGCACGACCAGCTCATCAGAACTCACACCTAATGGGTTGCCGGTCACCGGTACGGAAGCTAAATCAATTGCAGTGTTATCTGCAGCGATCGCAGGTGCAGCAAATAGAGTTGTGATTAAAAATAATAACGGTTTTAACGCAAATGCCGGACGCACTTGCTGATTCAAGTTGTATTGCATGGGATAACCTCATTAATAACAAATAGCAAAAAATCCGCAGTCACACTGCTGGTGAAATAGGAATCAGATGCTAGTTGTTTGAGGTGGGGCGCGTGCGCCATAAGCGCACACCAGTATAGAGGTGAAACTTAAATCGTAAACCGTATCAGCTTTAAAGTCGACGCTGATGGATGGCAAACTGAGACTGTCAGTGGCTAAACCACTGGCCACTTTGGCATAACTTAAACACTGTGCACATTGCTCTTCTGCCGTGTTTTTAGATTTACTTTGTGGGTGCTCGGTGTGTTGGTCGCCATCAATGATATGGCTGATTTCATGTGCGGCAACGCCTATTTGCGCGAAGGCAAATAGAAAAATCAATACAAAATTGAGTAGGTAACGTTGCAACATGGTGGTGATTTTAACAGAATTTTGCGTGCAGATTAATTAAATATAAATGTTTATGTTGAAGTCGCGCAACTTAGTCGAGATTTTATCTGTTAATGATGAGCAAATAGGCGTCAAAATAAAAGCCCCGAATTTTGCAATTCGAGGCTTTGTATTCACTAGATTTGAGCGCTAAATTTTAAGCAAAATTCGCTGCCGCAAAATCCCAGTTCGCCAGTGAGTTGAGGAATACTTCAACAAACTTTGCGCGTGCGTTGCGGTAGTCGATGTAGTAAGCATGTTCCCAAACATCGATGGTTAACAAGGCTTTGTCACCTGTGGTCAGCGGTGTGCCGGCTGCACCGGTGTTCACGATGTCCACTGAACCATCCGCTTTTTTCACTAACCAGGTCCAGCCAGAGCCGAAGTTGCCGACTGCTGAAGCTTGGAAGGCTTTTTTGAACTCGTCGAATGAGCCCCATTTTGCGTTGATGGCATCAGCCAACGCACCAGTAGGTGCGCCGCCGCCGTTTGGCTTCATGCTATTCCAGAAGAAAGTGTGGTTCCAAACTTGTGCTGAGTTGTTGTACAAGCCACCGGCAGATTTTTTAATGATGTCTTCCAGAGTGGCGTTTTCAAACTCGGTGCCCTTGATCAGATTGTTCAGGTTGGTGACATAAGTTTGATGGTGTTTGCCGTAGTGATACTCAAAAGTTTCTTCAGAAATATGCGGTGCTAACGCGTTTTTTGCGTAAGGTAATGCAGGTAATTGATGTTCCATGATAGTCCTCTTAAATCGATTGAGTGATAAACTTCTGTGCTTAATTATAGCAGAGTCTTTTAGTCAAGTATTCGGCTAAATCGTGCTATTTTTTCTTGACATGCGCATGCGCCTTATCATTAATTTTGGCTAAATGCTGAGAACGAGCTTGCGAGTTGCGGCGGACGCTAACCTTTAGGTTAAGTAGCGTAAGCTGCGGCGGTAGCCAAAATCCAGATGATTATTTTTTCTTAGCTCTCGGATGCGCTGCGTCGTAAATCTTGGCCAAATGTTGATAGTCCAGATGCGTATACACCTGAGTGGTGCTGATATTGGCATGCCCCAGCATCTCCTGTACGGCACGCAAATCTTGGCTTGATTGCAGCACGTGAGTGGCAAAACTGTGGCGAAGCATATGCGGGTGTATGTCAGCGTTGACGCCTTGTTTGACCGCCCAATATTTCATTCGATATTGTACGGCGCGTGGTGTTAAGCGGCGGCCTTGCTCAGTGACAAACACAGCTTTTATATGAGTTTCTTGTAGTTGAATACCGGCGCGATATTGCAACCATGACTGCAGCGCTTTGGTGGCATGGCTGCCTAAAGGCACAATGCGGGTTTTGCTACCTTTGCCGGTGACGGTGACTGTGCCTTCGTTAAAGTCCAGCATGTCGGTGTCCAGACTAACCAATTCTGCCAGGCGTAAGCCGGAGGAATAAAATAATTCCAATATCGCGCGGTCACGCAGTTCTAAAAATCCGTCACCCTGAATTTCAACAAATTTAACAGCCTGATCCACTGCGAGTGCCTGTGGGAGGGTTTTGGCGGCTTTTGGGGCTCGTAAACCGAGTACGGGGTTGCTATCAAAACCGTGATGCTGAATTAAATAATCATAAAAACCGCGCCATGCAGATAGCACACGCGCTATCGTTTTGCTGCCCAAGTCCTGACTGTGCATCATGGCGATAAAGCGTCGTACATGTTGGCTTTTAATTTGATTTAAATCGAGCTTGTCGGCCAGTTTGCTGAGTAAATTGAGATCTCTAGCATAGCTTTTGCAGGTGAGGGGGCTCAGCCCACGCTCATAAGTCAGGTGTTGAACGTAATCGTCTAGGTAGCGCAATTGACACCCCGCATAATGCCGGCCTTAAAGCTTGAGTGCGAATAAATGATTCAGTAATACTGCACCCACCAGTTCACCGATGCGCGCCAAGTAATGTGTGCCTGCATCAGCTTTAAAGCGTTCCGCATCGTCACTGCCTAAAATCAGCACGCCGAATGCATGTTGATCCGACATGTGTTTACACAAGGGGATGAAGGCGAATGATTGCAAGTGCCCAGTTATTAGGCCATTGGCTTGCTCAGGCTGCTGACCACAGTGAGGTTGCTTTAAACTGATGACCCAATCACGAAAGCCGTCATCAACTGCCGTAAACACAGCATCGTTACTAATCGCGCTGTTGCTGGGTTTCACCCAAATACAAATGCGTGACTGCGTAACCTTGAATTGTGTCTGCAGGGCAGTATGAATCTGATTTTGCAGGCTGCTGAAGCTTTGCTGATTAAGTAGCTGCAAGCAGAATTCATGTACTTTTGCTGCAGTGGCTTCGTTTTCCTCTGCGTTAGCAATCATTTGCTCCATCAATGATTCCAGTACACGGATTTTATCGCGCTGTGCAAGTTGTTGACGCTCCGCCAGTGAGATGACACCACTGCCGTGCGGGCTAGGCAGCGTGATTTCTGCAAGCAGTTTGGCATGTTGTTCAAAAAACTCTGGGTGGGATTTTAAGTAATCTTGAACTTGGGCTGCTGTCAGGGTTGGTTGGGTTGATTCTTGCTGGTCACTCATGATGGTTGTGCTCTATGTTTACTAGGTTAATTTAAATATCAGGCTCAGCTTAAATTAAAACTCATTTAAACGGATGATAAATCGAACTCGCCCTGAAATACCGTCACTGCCGGCCCTGTCATCAGTACCGGTGTGTTGCCGCCATGCCAAGTGATGTGAAGCTCACCGCCGCGGGCGCTTACGCGCACTGGTGACTGCAGCAGTCCGCGCTGAATGCCTGCCACTACGGCAGCACAGGCACCGGTGCCGCAGGCCAGCGTTTCGCCGCTGCCCCGTTCAAACACACGCAATTTAATGTGATGCGGGTCGATGATTTGCATGAAACCAACATTGACGCGTTCAGGAAAGCGCGGATGCACTTCGATTTGGCTGCCCATGGATTGCACTGGCGCAGTTTCAACATCATCCACGATTTGCACAGCATGTGGATTGCCCATGGAAATGGCAGAAATCTTAACTTGCAGCCCTTGAACATCCAGCATGTAGGTTTCTGATTGCGCATCTGCTGTAAAAGGGATTTGCTGGGGTTCAAAACGCGGTGCGCCCATATTCACTGTGACCAAACCATTATTTTCAAGCTTTGGGGTGATAATGCCGCTGGCGGTTTCTACACTGATTTCATGTTTATCGGTTAAATGCTGGTCGACTACAAAACGCACGAAACAGCGCGCACCATTGCCGCATTGGGCGACTTCGCTGCCGTCGGCATTAAAAATACGATATTTAAAATCGGCAACGTTGGAACTTTCTACTAGCAGAAGCTGGTCGAAGCCGATACCAAATTGACGATGTGCGAGACTTTTGATTTGTGCAGCTGAGAGTTGGATGTGCTGGTGTATGCCGTCAATGACGATGAAATCATTACCGGCACCCTGCATTTTGGTGAATTTTATGATGTTTGACATGTAGTTATTGTATGAGAAAGTGAAGGTCAGCAGTGTATTTGCGATCGGGATTAATTACTTATTTATCAGTTCGATAGTGTACAATCCGTTTTCTTTTAATACTTGCTTCAGCCTTTAGTAAGTATTTCTATAAACTTTATTATTTCCAAGGCAATCAATGAGTGAATATCTTTTTACATCAGAATCTGTTTCTGAAGGCCATCCTGACAAACTTGCTGACCAGGTGTCAGACAGCATTTTGGATGCCATTTTAACCCAAGACCCCACTGCGCGCGTAGCGGCAGAAACCCTCGCTAACACTGGTTTAATTGTATTAGCTGGTGAAATTACCACCACCGCCAACGTTGACTACATCAAAGTGGCGCGTGATGCGATCAAACGCATCGGTTACGATAATACCGATTATGGTATCGATTACAAAGGCTGCGCTGTATTAGTGGCTTATGACAAACAGTCTCCTGACATCGCCCAAGGCGTGGACGGTGCACATGATGACCCGCTGGATCAAGGTGCCGGTGACCAAGGTTTGATGTTTGGTTACGCTGTCGATGAAACTCCGCAATTAATGCCATTGCCAATTTGGCTGAGTCACCGCTTGATGGAACGTCAGGCACAACTGCGTAAAGATGGCCGCCTGCCCTGGCTGCGCCCAGATGCAAAATCACAGGTGACTGTGCAATATGTCGATGGCAAACCTTACAAAATTGATACTGTCGTGGTGTCAACACAGCACGCGCCGGAAATGACTTTGGAGCAAGTGCGCGAGGCAACCATCGAAGAAATCATCAAACCGGTGTTGCCGTCAGAGCTGATTAAAGGTGACATCAAATTTTTGGTGAACCCGACCGGTCGTTTTGTGATTGGAGGCCCACAAGGCGACTGCGGTTTAACCGGCCGCAAGATTATTGTGGATACTTATGGAGGCGCTGCTCCGCACGGTGGCGGTGCATTCTCAGGTAAAGATCCATCTAAAGTCGATCGTAGCGCCGCTTACGCTGGCCGCTATGTGGCTAAAAACATTGTCGCTTCAGGTTTGGCAACACGCTGTCTGGTGC
>Ga0209835_1000946_pt1 | contig 17042 bp, 18 predicted proteins | sample LakKivwa52mmetaG_FD_184138 | JGI IMG/M metagenome (GOLD analysis project Ga0209835, IMG submission 184138) | Anoxic lake water microbial communities from Lake Kivu, Rwanda to study Microbial Dark Matter (Phase II) - Lake Kivu water 52m metaG... | ecosystem: Environmental > Aquatic > Freshwater >...
ATGTTTTCGCCGTCAATGAGGATGCGCCCCGAACTGGTTTTGATGTCGGTGAGATCGTTCAGGCGGTTGAGGCATCTCAGTAAGGTGGATTTCCCGCCTCCTGCTGGACCGAAAAGCACGGTCACGGCATTCGGACGGATTTCCATGCTGACATCGCGCAGAGATTCCGCGCCGTCAGAGTATTGGAGGGAGAGGTTTTCTATAAGTATCTTGTTGGTCATGATTTTTCTATGTGGACGATTGACGACGGACGATGGAAGGCTTATATCAAATCGTTTTCGCCATAAGTGGGTTGGCCTTCTCGAACTTGATAGGGAGCAACTGTTTTTCGAAAGGTTTGTAATTTTCTGACGAGGACTTGGGAGTCTTCGTAGATTTTGGTGAGCAATGTCTGGTCTTGGATGTAGCCTCTGCGTTGGATGATGTGATGACAGGCTACTGTTTCAATTAGATAACGAATGGCAAACCCCAGGAACCTTGCTTGCTCGGCATCCGATTGCCCTGTAGAGCCTTCAGCGATGTTCAGCGAAATGGACGTTGCCGCCCGAATCATTTGAGATTTTAAGTTGAACTCTTCGCTTTTCGGTAATTTCTCCGCCAGAAGATAGATCGAATCGATATATTCCAAAGACAATTTCCAAACATCCAATTGCTCAAACTTATAAGGCATTAGGCTTTCTCCATCGCCAATCGTCTATTGTCAATGGTCAACGAATTACCACTGTCTTTTCGCGCGTGCTCGTGAACGGATGATGGTCGCAATCACATTCATGGTCAGCACAAACACAAGCAGGACAAGCGCCGTGCCATACTGAATTTGGATCGGCATTTCAGGCACTTGCGTGGAAATGACAAAGAGATGATAGGGCAGCGCCATGGTCGCATCGAAGGGCGAACCAGGCAGACGGGGCAGGAAGAACGCCGCACCCGTGAAGAGGATTGGGGCGGTTTCACCTGCGGCGCGTTCCAAGCCGAGGATGACTCCCGTGAGGATGCCAGGCAGCGCTTCCTTTAGTACAATGCGGCGGATAGTCTGCCAGCGGGTGGCGCCGAGTGAGATGCTCACCGTGCGGAAGGATTGCGGCACGGAGCGCAAGGATTCTTCCGCGGTGCTGATGATGACGGGCAGGGTCATGATAGAGAGGGTCAGCGAAGCGGCGAGGATGGACGTCCCAAATTGCAGGAACAGGACGAATAATCCCAGCCCGAACAAGCCGTACACCACCGAAGGGATGCCCGCCAGATTGATGATCGCCAGACGGATGAGGCGTGTCGTCTGGTTATCTTTTGCATATTCAGAGAGATAGATGGCGGCGGCAATGCCAAGCGGAACGGAGAAGATTGCCGTGCCGATGGTCAGGTAGAGCGTGCCGACGATGGCGGGCAGGATTCCGCCTGAGCGCATCCCGTCGTAGGGGAAGCCTGTCAGGAATTCCAGTGAGATAGCGGAACCGCCCTGATAGATGATGAAGATGATCACGCCGACGATGGGGATGACCGTCGCCACTGCGACCAGCGTAATGAAGGTAAAGCCGAGCCGCTGCACAAGGTGACGGTTGCGGGAGAGAAGTTTCGTCATGACAAAATCCTCTCTGCCCGTTTCTTGGCGCGGAACACGACCGATGAGGCGATCACGTTCACAATCAAGGAAATGAGGAACAAGACAATGCCGATGAAGAACAGCACATGATAATGGGTGCTGCCATTGGCGACTTCGCCCATTTCAGCGGCAATGGTGGCGGTCATCGTGCGGACGGGGGAGAACAGGCTGCCGAGTTTTGTGGCGAGTACGGGGGCGTTGCCTGTCACCATCATCACGGTCATGGTTTCGCCGATGGCGCGTCCCACGCCGAGCATGATGGCGGTCAGCACACCCGATTTCGCGGCGGGAAGCGTCACCCGCCAGATGGTCTGCCATTTGGTCGCGCCGAGCGCCCACGCACCTTCACGGTACGAGCGCGGAACAGAATCAAGTGCATCTTCCGCCACGGACACGACCGTCGGCACGGCGATGCCACCCAACAGCAGGGATCCTGTAAACGCGGTCAGACCAGTTGGCAGGTCCAGAAGGACGCGCAGGTATGGCGAGACGACGAGGATGCCGAGAAATCCCAGCACTACAGACGGAAGTCCACCGAGCAATTCCACGAGCGGTTTGAGAATTTCGCGCATCCAACGCGGCGCGATCTCGGAGATGTACACGGCGGTGCCAATGCCAAACGGGACGGCGATAAGCGCCGCGCCGAGGGTCACCACGAGCGAGCCTGTGATGAGCGGCAGGATGCCATAATAATCTTCGATGGGATACCAGCGAACGTTGAGCAGGGAACTTGCTTCCACTTCGCCCAGTGTCGGCAGACCTTCACGCAGAAGGAAGAAAAAGATGAGCAGCACAAAGACAATGGCGGAATATCCGCTCGCTTTGATGGCTCTGGTAATAATGAATTCTCGCCAGTTTAGTGATTTTTCCATAATTCTCCATCATGTCATTGCGAGGCACGTATTTGTTCTTTGTGCCGAAGCAATCTCCTGTATAAGGCAGATTGCTTCGGGCGAAAACCATCGCCCTCGCAATGACATAATTTATTTTGCGGGCACAAACCCCAACTCAGCTACGATGTCTTGTGCTTCAACGGAAAGGATCCAATCGAGATATTCCTTCACGATGCCTGTCGGCTCGCCGTTGGTGTACATATACAGGTCGCGCGCGATGGGATAACTTTTATTATTGACCGTTTCGATCGAAGGCAGCACATACGGTGCGCCCGCTTCTTTTGCAATGGCGATCATGTTTACATCATGCGGTACATAGCCCAAGCCGTCATATCCGATGGCATTCGGGTTTTGGCGCACTTCCGCAATGATGCCTTCCGAAGAGGGCAGCAGCAGCGTGTCGGTTGAGAACAGTGTTTTGTCGTCGCTGTTGCCAAGCCGCAGCACGGTTTCAAGAAAATAAACATGCGTCCCTGAGTTGGTTTCGCGTGAGAGCTTTACGATCGGTCGATCTTCCCCGCCGACCTCGCTCCAGTTGGTGATCTTTCCGCTGTAAATATCCGCGATCTGTTGCAGGGTTAATTCTTTCACACGGTTTTCTGAATTCACCACTACAGCGATCGCATCGCGCGCAATGATGTGCTCCAGCGGTTCGATCCCCTTGGCACGCGCCGATTCAACTTCCTCGGCTTTGATCTGACGCGAAGCGCTCGCCAGGTCCACGGTGCCGTTGATCAGCGCCGCAATGCCTGTACCCGACCCGCCGCCCGTTACAGAGATGCGTACATCCGGGCGCAGTGTTTGGTACCGCTCCGCCCACGCCAGCGCGAGATTTACGATCGTGTCTGAACCTTTGTTTTGGATGTATGTAGTGGGGGTGTTGGAACTTGCGCTTGCGGAACTGGATGCGCAGGATGTGACAAACAGGGAGAGCAGGAGGAACAGAATTAGGATATGTTTCATCGCGCTGGATTATACCGCCTCGCTCCCCGCCCAAACCTTATTTTTATCTAGTGACATTTGCCACACCTGAAGAGTCTCTCACTCTCTGATAAAATCACACCATGACCGAAACCACCACCGCATTCTCCGTCCAGCAACTGGACTTTTTTTACGGCGCATCGAAGGCTCTTTCCAATATCAACCTTGAAATCCAGCAGAAACAAGTCACCGCCCTGATCGGTCCCTCCGGCTGCGGCAAGTCCACTTTCTTGCGCTGTCTCAACCGCATGAACGATACCATTGCAGGCACGCGTGTCGAAGGGAAAATCCTGCTAAAAGGCGAAGACATCCACGCCGAAAAAATGGACGTGGTCAACCTGCGTCAGCGGGTGGGCATGGTTTTCCAAAAACCAAATCCCTTCCCGCAGTCCATTTACGATAACGTGGCATTTGGCCCGCGTGTGATGGGTATGGATGTGAACATGGATGAAGTGGTGGAAAAAAGCCTGGTGGCCGCAGCGCTTTGGGACGAGGTAAAGAATGAACTTAAGTCCGATGCACTGAGTTTGTCGTTGGGGCAGCAGCAGCGATTGTGCATTGCCCGTGTGATCGCTGTGCAACCTGAGGTTATCCTCATGGATGAATCCACCTCGGCGCTTGACCCCATCGCCACCCTGCGTGTGGAGGAATTGATCGCGGATTTGAAACAAGATTACACCATTGTGATCGTCACACATAACATGCAGCAAGCCGCGCGCGTTTCGGATCACACAGGTTTGTTCTGGCTCGGCGAACTGGTGGAATTTGCCCCCACAACCCAGATGTTTACAACACCTAAAGAGGAACTTACCGAAGCGTACATCACAGGCAGAATGGGGTAGTTTGGACGATAGACCATTGACCATGAAAAAAGGTGCGGGTGAGATAAAGTCTCACCCGCACCTTTTTTCTTATTAATCGTCACTTATTACTTATTCTGACTCTTCCAAAACTCATCGTCGCTTGATTTGATCTCATCAAACGAACCCGTGGCGATAAAGACCGTTCGTTCGCAGATGTTGGTCACGCGGTCGGCGAAACGCTCGATGTTGTGAGACACCCATAGCAGCCAGTTGGCGCGTTCGATGTTCTTTGGGTCTTCGATGATGAAGACCATCAATTCACGGTAGATCTGGTTGTAGAGCGCATCCACTTCATCGTCTTCAATGGGGATGGTCTTGGCGGTTTCGGCGTCTTCATGTATAAAAGCGGTCAGCGCGCGGTGGAGCATATCCACGCCTTTTTGCGCCATGCGGGGAATGTCGATCAGAGGTTTGAGCAGCGCTTCATCGCCCATGCGCACGTTGATGTTGGCGATACCTTTTGCGTAATCGCCCATGCGTTCCAATTCAGAGGTGATCTCCATGCAGGAAGCCAGCAGGCGCAGGTCTTTTGCCATCGGCTGCTGGGTGGCGATCAATACCATGATTTGATTTTCGAGATCGAAACGTTTTTTGTTGATCGCCTTATCTTCAATGATGATGGTTTGAGCGGCTTTTATATCGCGTTTTTTCAACGAATCCACTGCACTGATCAAGGCGTGTTCGACCATGGAACCCAACAGAATGATCTCATCTTTGATCTGTTGCAGGTCGTTTTCAAAATTTTTTCGGATCATAATACCTCTTCTCCAAGGGCTTGTTATTCTGATTGTACTATTCTTTTGATTCGAGCCACAGGCGCAGACGCTGCTCGATTTGGCCGAGCACGCTGCGGGTCAGGTCGAGGCGGTGCTCTTCATCCGCTTTGGCTGGGTCAGCGAAGGGCCAGTGGTCATGCGTGCCCATGTTCAAAAACACGGCGGGACATTTTTCCTCGGCGTCGGCGCACACCGTGATGACATGTGCGAAGATGGCTTTGCCAAGATATTCTGTGACGGATTTGGGATACTGGCTCGAAATGTCGATGCCAGCCTCCCGCATCACGGTTTGGACCTCGGGCAGGATGCTGCCCTTTGGCTCGGTGCCTGCGCTGAAAACTTCGAACTGATCGCCCGCCATCGAGCGGAGCAATCCCTCCGCCATTTGGCTGCGCGCCGAGTTGCCTGTGCAAAGGAATAAAACTTTTGGCTTGTTCATGGTTTCCTTTGTCATGTCGTTGTGAGGGCGCTCTTGTTTTTTTGCCCGAAACAACCTTCTTATTCGTTGGAGGTTGCTTTGTCAGGAAGAGCGCGCTTTTCGCAATGACATACTATCCAAACCTGCCTGTTACATAATCTTCGGTGCGCTTGTCTTTCGGGCGGGTGAAGATGGTCTTCGTCTCGTCGTATTCGATGACGGTGCCGGAGCGGGTCTCTTCATATAACATCATCATGGCGGTATAGTCCGAGACGCGGGCGGCTTGCTGCATGTTGTGTGTGACGATGAGGATGGTGTAATTCTTCTTCAACTCTTGCATCAACTCTTCGATGCGCAGGGTTGAGATGGGGTCGAGCGCCGAGGCGGGTTCATCCATGAGGATGATCTCAGGTTGAATGGCGATGGTGCGGGCGATGCACAAACGTTGTTGCTGCCCGCCTGAAAGGGCGTAGGCGCTTTGCTTGAGTTTGTCCTTTACTTCATCCCACAGTGCCGCGCCGCGCAGCGACTGTTCGACAAGTTCGTCCATGTCGCCTTTGAAGCCGTTGATGCGCGCACCCCAGGCAATGTTTTCATAAATGGATTTGGGGAATGGGTTCGGCTTTTGGAAGACCATCCCGATGCGGCGGCGCACTTCCACGGGGTCGATTTGTTTGCTATACAGGTTTGTGCCATGCATGAGAATTTCGCCTTCCACGCGGCTGGTGGGGACGAAGTCATTCATGCGATTGAAGGCGCGTAACAGCGTGGATTTTCCGCATCCGGATGGTCCGATGATGGCGGTGATCTTCTGCTTTTCGATCTTTAAGTTGACATCTCTCACTGCTTCGAATTTTCCGTAGAAGATGCTCAGGTCGTTGGTTTCGATGGCGTATTGCATGGTTTCAGGTTGTGTCATGGTTGTTCTCTTTCCTTAGAACCGCTGTTGGAAACGGTTGCGCAGCAAAATAGCAGTTGCATTTAAGGTCAATAGCAGGCTGAGCAGGACGATGATCGCCGCTGCTGCAATCGCATGGAATTCACCCTGTGGACGCGCCGTCCATTGGTAAATTTGAATTGGGAGTGCGGTGAATTTGCTGAACGGTCCGTTGGGGTCGATGCTGATGAAGGTGGATGCGCCCACAATAATGAGCGGAGCCGTCTCACCGACAGCGCGGGACATGGCAAGGATGCTGCCTGTCAGAATACCTGGCAGGGCGTTGGGGAGCACGTGACTCCACACGGTCTGCCATTTGGTCGCGCCGACGCCATACGCCGCCTGACGGATCGAGTCGGGTACGGCTTTGATGGCTTCCTGCGCGTTGATGATGACCAGCGGCAGGACGAGGATGCCCATCGTCAAACCCGCGGACATGATGGTGCGTCCGTTGGTGTCGGTGATGCCGAACATGGCGCCGCTGGTGAACGCTTCCATTGCACGGACGAAGATCGCCAGACCGAGCATCCCATACACGATGGAGGGCACACCTGCCAGATTATTGATGTTCATCTGGATGATGGTGTTGATGAAGTTCTTGCGGGCGTATTCCTGCAAATAGATCGCCGCACCCACACCCACAGGCAGGGCAAATGCTATGGCAATGGTAACCAGCCACATCGAGCCGAAGAGAGCCGTCCGCACGCCGGCGAATTCCGCACGGCTGGACATGGGTGAAGTCAGGAAGCGAGGCGTCAGCCAGGAGCGAAATTCCAGCCGCGCATCGGGATATGTTTCCTGTACGTAGGCTTCGATCTCTGCCTTACGGAAGAGTGAGTCATAGAGTGGGAACGTCTCAAGCGTTTTGACTTGGATGATGCGTTCAAGTACGAGGCTGTATAGGTCTTCCGCGGTGCGTGTTTCCATTGGCTTTTCTTTATCCAATTTTCCATACGCGCCTTTGGAAAGGCTTGTCTGAAGGATGGTGAGCAGTTCTTCTTTTTGCAGATCGTCAATGGGAGTCTGGCTGATGGTCAACGGGTCTTTTTTGAATTCGTATGCCACGTAGCCGAACGCACCATCCACTACATCAAGGCTCAAGGCAGATAGGCTCAAGATGGCGAGTAACAATGCGGAAAGGAAAACGATCTGCCAGATCCATGCGGTGCGATAACGCGCATTGACGAAGCGTTGAAGGTCTTGTTCCTGGGGATAAGTGAATTTCGTCATGGGGTTACTCGTATTGCTCGCGGAATTTGGACACGATCCACTGGCTGATCAGGTTGAGTACCAGGGTCACCAGAAAGAGCATCAGGGCGATGGCGAACAGGCTGTTGTAGTCAATGGTGTTATAGGACAAGTCGCCGCCGCTGATGCGTGCGATGTGGGCGGTCATGGTCTCTGCGGCTTCAAGCGGATTGAAGGTGAATTTTGAAGTTGCGCCCGAAGCAACGGCTACGATCATGGTTTCGCCGACGGCGCGGGAAATTCCCACAATAATCGCCGCGCCAATGCCCGAAAGCGCGGCAGGCAAAATGACCTGGATGCTGGCTTCAAAGGGGGTGGCGCCCATTGCGTATGCGGCTTCGCGCAGAGAGTTGGGAACGGCGCTCAACGCATCTTCGCTCATCGAAGAAATCAACGGCAGGATCATGATGCCCATCACGATGCCTGCGGAGAGCATGTTATATACGCCGAGTTTATCTGCGCCCAAAAGGTCGCGCAGCAGGGGGGTGACAAAAAGCAGGGCAAAGAACCCATAAACAACGGTGGGGATGCCCGCCAGAATTTCCAAAATAGGTTTGAGAACCGAGCGCGCGCGCGGACTGGCATACTCACTCAGATAGATCGCTGCGCTCAATCCCAACGGCAGGGAGACTGCCATTGCGATCAGGCTGGTCGTCAGAGTAGCGCTGACCAGTGCCCAAATACCAAATTGCCCAATGGCAGGCTGCCACTGGGTGGTCATGAAGAATTCCCGAAAACTGACTTGCGGGTCGTTAAAAAACAAGAGCGCCTGGTCTCCCAGGACGATCACAATGCTGACCGTCACAAATATGGTCAGGAAACCCAAAATAAAGAGGAGGGTTTCTATGGCGCCTTCCCCGATCCGCAGTTTCCGTTTCAGGTCACTGGGACGGAAGGAGGCTGGGGGAGGGCTGGGGTGATGATTGGTTTGTTCCGTCATAGGTTTCTTCCGATTCTGTCTTGCCTTCGTTCTATGAAAAAACGAGTTTGGGCAGGCTTTCCACATGGAAAGCCTGCCCGATGGATTGTTTACAATATTAGCGGGCTGCTGCGTACCATGCGCCCCAAGCGGAGTAGATGGCATTGGTGGGGGCGGGGAAGTAACCGACATCGACGATATTGTCATCGAGGTTGGCGAGGTAGAAGCCAATGAAGGCAGCGACCTGCGGTTTTTCCTGCATGATCTCGGCAGTGGAGTAGATGAAGATCGGACGGGCAAGCGGGTAGGAGCCGTTGTCGACGTTGGCTTGAGAAGGCTCAACATCGTTGATGTTCAGCGCCTTGAGGGTGCCAGCGTTCTCGATATAGTAAGCGTAGCCGAAGTAGCCGATGGCATAGGGATCACCCGCCACACCTTGCACGAGGACGTTGTCATCTTCGGAGAGTTGCACGCCTTCGAGACCGAGCAAAGCTTCTTCACCCTTATCGGCATCCTTGTCAAAGGCGGGCGCTAAGACAGCTTCGATAAAATAATCGAAGGTGCCGCTGTCGGAGCCGGGGGAGTAGACCTTGATGGCTTCGGCAGGATAGGAGGCATCGAGTTCATTCCAAGTCTTGATTTCGCCAGAGAAGATCTTGGCGAGGTTCTCAAGGGAGATGGAGGTGGCGAAATCGTTCTGTGAGGAGACGACTATAGCGAGGGCGTCAGTACCGACGCGGAACTCAAGCGGTTCGCGGCCGATGGATTGGCAGGCTTCCTTCTCGCTGGATTTGATCGGGCGGGAAGCGTTGGAGATATCGGATTCGCCAGCAACGCAGAAGCGTTCGAAACCAGCGCCAGTGCCGATGCTATCGACAGTGATATTGCCTTCGTAACCTTCCTGTTGGAAGAGTTCCGCCATACGTTCAGAGACGGGGAACACGGTGGAAGAACCAGCCGTGATGATGTCACCTTCCACGTCAGCAGGCTCCACGAGTTCAGGGAGCATGATGGGCAGTTCTTCAACCGCCTCTTCGGTAGCGGCGGGTGCTTCGGTAGCATCAGTGCTGGGGGCTTCCGTTTCAGCGGGCGCGACGGTTTCCGCAGCAGGCGCACCGCAGGCAGCAAGCACAAGGCTCAACGCCACGAGCATGAAAATAAACAAACGAACAGTTTTGGACATTCTCTAATTTCTCCTTTGTAATTTTATACGCTGGTGATGGTATCAACCCCCTCTTAAGGTCAATGGAAGGATTGGTTAACATCTTGTTAAGAGTGACCATGGACGACGGACGATGGAAAAGATGATCTCTTCAATGGTCTATGGTCAATTGTCCATCGTCAAAATCCGTTACAATTGCCCCATGAACAAATCCCCCTTTACCCTTGCTCCCGAATATCGTGACTATGTGTGGGGCGGATCGCGACTCCGTCCGCAGATCGTTCCCACCGCCGAGGCATGGATCATCTACGCAGGCAATCGCATCACTTCTGGACCGTATGCCGGGCGCAGCCTCTCGGACCTTTCCTCTGAATTTGGCAGTGACCTGCTCGGTGTCCGCGCTGTCGCGCAGACCGGAAACCGCTTTCCCGTGTTGGTAAAGATGCTCGATTGCGCTCAATGGCTGTCGTTGCAAGTCCACCCGAACGATGAACAGGCGCAGAAATTGGAAGGGGTAGGCTTCTTCGGCAAGACCGAAGCCTGGCATGTGCTCGAAGCCGAAGCGGAAGCAAAACTAATTGCAGGTGTCAAGCCGAACATCACCGCCGAAGCGTTGACATCCGCCATTCGCAGCAAGAGCGAAGTTGTGTTGGATCTGGTTGAAACTGTGCAAGTGAAGGCAGGCGACACCTTATTCATCAACCCGGGCACAGTCCACGCACTGGGACCGGGCTTGCTCATCTATGAAATCCAGCAAACCTCAGATATTACCTACCGCGTCTACGATTGGGGACGCCCTGAAACGGAAACGCGTAAATTGCACATTGATAAGGCGGTGGCAGTCTCGAACCCGAATGCGATGGCCTTGGTGGTTAATTCTCCCGAAATGAACGATGGCGATAGGCAAACATTGACTCAATGCCAGTACTTTAATTTGGATGAGATTCTGATGGAAGAGAAAACCGTCCGTTTGGAGACGGGGGGAGAATCCTTTCACGGGTTGACCGTGATCGAGGGGCAGGTGCAAGTGTCGGCGGAGGGTGAGGCGTTTGTCTTTAATAAGTTTGATACGTTGTTAATTCCCGCTTGTTGTGGAGCGTATCAGATCCAGCCGTTGCAAAAGAGTCGAGTTCTAAAAGCCAGTGTATAACCCCGAAGGGGTGCAAAGATTATAGAATGTCGGTTGATATAAAAATCCCGAATGGATGGCATAGATTTTCAAAACTATGTCACCCCTTCGGGATCGTTTTATTTCCATTCCCACGTGCTGACATCGGAGAGCGCGCGGTAGGCGGTGAGGTCGAGTTGCAGGGGCGAGATGGAGATGAAGCCTTCTGCCAGCGCGCCGACATCGGTGCCCGATTCGGGGACGCCGGTGGGGGCATCGCCGCCGATCCAATAATAGGGGCGGTTGCGCGGATCGACGCGTTCATCGAGGCGGCTGTGATAGACGCGCAATCCCTGGCGGGTGACGCGGAAGCCTTTGATCTCTTCCTTTTTCAAGAACGGAATATTGACGTTGAGCAGGGTGTCTTCGGGCAATCCGTGGGCGATGACGTTTTCGACGGCAACACGGGCGGCGTAGGTCGAGGCGCTGAAGTCGGTGGCATTGCCATGACCTTCAGGGATTTCAAGTGAAACTGCCACGCCAGGAATACCTGCGATCACGGCTTCCATGGCGGCGGTGACGGTGCCGGAGTAGGTCACGTCATGCCCGAGGTTCGCGCCGAAGTTGATGCCTGAGACCACAATGTCGAATTTTTCTTTGAAGTAGCCGAGGGTGGCGAGCGCCACGCAGTCGGAGGGTGCGCCATCGCTGGCGAAGGCTTGTGAACCGTCTTCGAGACGGAACTCGCGCACGCGCAGGGCGCGGTCTAATGTTTTGACGTGTCCGCCGCCAGACCAGTTACGGTCGGGTGCCATGATGGTCACATCGCCCAGTTTGCGCATTTCCTGAGCGAGTGCCAGCAAACCGGGGGAGAGGACGCCGTCATCATTGGTGACGAGAATTCGTTTGGTCATTGGTTTTACCTCCATAAATTTCCCCAATTCTAACGGGCATATCAGGGTCGCGCCAGAGAGAAACGGGCAAAGGAGCTTTCGATATAGCGCAAGCCCCAACTGCTGATCACGCGAAAGGCGCTCCACTCGTTCATTTTGCGGACGCGGGTGGTGCGTGCAAGCAGGGATTTCATCAGGTCGGCGGCGGTGGAGCCGTCGAATTCGGTTGCACCGAAGCCGATGGTGTCGATGACATGCGCGTCGCTGTTGCCTGTGTGGGCGAGTTTGATTCCGTTCGCAAAGAGTTGTGCGTAGCGGTTGCTCATGCGATCGATGGATGTCCCATTGTAGGCTTCAATGCCGATCAGTGTTTTGCGGATGCTTTTGTGTTTCAATGCTTTTAAAATGGAATATGGCTTGAGGCTTTTCATCCCCATGCCGCCTGCCATGGGGTGGGCTGCAATCGCCACACCGCCCTGGTCACGCACGCGCAAGAGGGTTTCAACAAGCGAAAGCCCAGGCTTGATCTTTTCCTTGATGTAATAGGCGAGCAGGTCGCCCTCAGCGGTGGTGATCTCGCATCCGGGGATGACCTCTATCCCGTAGTGTGAGGCGAGTGTCATTGCTTCCTGTGCGCCTGCAATTTCGTCATGGTCGGTGATGGCGATCACGTCCAGCCCGATCTCTTTGGCGCGGCGTAAAACCGCAGCGACGGTGGCGGTTCCGTCGTAACTGTAAATGGTGTGAATGTGTAGGTCTGCGAGTCCCATTGTGTGCTCCGTTTCTTTCTGGTTAGACCGCATGGATGGCGGAAAATTTCAAATTGATGTCGGCAGTGTATCAGCCGGCTGTTAAGGATATTTGAAATTATCGTGTGGGTTTTGTTAACGATTCCACCCGCCGTTGGTCGGGTGGTCGAGGAAGGAGGAGAAGATGAAATAAGAAACTACGCGCGGCTTTGCTTCTGCAAATGCTCGCGGCGTTTGCGAGAGGCGTCCAGTAAAAAGACGGTCAGCAGGGAGATGGTTAAGAATGCAACGAATGTTTCCATACCCTTATGATACAACCTGTTATTTATGAACCACTTAAGAGTTGGTTAACAACTGGTAAAGGTCTGGGCAATTCAGATTTGTTGTGCTCTCACCTCACCGCGCGGAATTGGCTGTGATAGCGGTATATGTAACAGGCGCAGACACAAGCGGGAAATATTCGCAGCAGAGGAGCCGTTGTTTTGAAGGGGCATTAATTGTTTAAGTTTGATGATATTGAGGTTGGTGTAAACTTCTTTCCCCAGCGCTACAGCAACGAACGTGGATGTGGATTGCTGCGTGATCACAATCTCTGCATTGGCGATCTTGTGTGATACATTGCCATGGGTCAGAACTATTGCGTTCGGAGCATGGCGGCTGATTTCTCGAATGGCGCAGGGGACACTTTCTATTGGATGTAATTTGAAGATCAGTTTGCGGTTGCCTGCAATCTGCACACAACGTTTGATGAAGGCGACCCGATTGTCTGGGCGAAATGTTTCGCGAAATGGAGTGGTTGCCACCAAAACATGACCATAGTAGGGAAAATCATTTTTACGGTACGATTCCATGTTATCGAAGTTGGGGATGCCGGTTACTGCAATTTTTTCTGCCTTGATGCCTTTGCGGATGAAAAGTTCTGCATACCCTTCTGAAGCAACGCAGAAGATTTCATAGGCATTCGATTGACCGTTTGTCGCGGTGTTTGCCAGGTAGCGGGGCAGTTTTAGCCATCGTACCAATTTGTAGGCTGCACCTTCTGGTTCTGTGATGCCTTCCTGTACAAGGACGATTCGTTTTTTGTGGATATTCTTTTGTATGATCAAGTCGCTACATGTGACAACAAGATCATACTCATTGCTTTCCCCGCGCAGATCTACCTTGAGATTATTCTGTGCAAGATAGCGGTCTGTTTCGTGCCAATGCCTTCCGCCAAGGACAGTGAAATCAAGCCATCCCATGCGGGCTGCAAGATTTTCGATCCCATCAGCGTAATATGGTGTAAAGAAACACTCGGCATCATTCAATAATTGTCTGGCAATCTGGTGCATTTGGGTGGTCTGATTTAACGACCCGCAAATAAACAGGATTTTTTTCATTTTGGCAGCTCCATGAATACAGGCAGTGTAGCAAGCTGCAGTTAATATTAAGCCAACATGCGGTTAGTGGCTGTTTAAGCATTTCATCATTTACCTATCGTTAACATCGCCGGAGCAGCAATGAATTGCGACTCCCTGTATAATCATCGAAAGGATACCTATGCAGACCATTGCTGCAATTGACGTTGGTTCGAATGCCATCCGCTTGATTGTGGGACGTGTGATCTATGACGACAAGCTGGAGCCGATCGAGAACATTCGAATGCCTGTCCGTTTGGGGCAGGATGCGTTTTCCCACGGGCAAATTCGGGAGGAGACCGCCCTGCTGGCAGTGGATGCCTTTACCCGTTTTCAAAAAGTAGCTGAGAACTATGGCGTGGAACGCATCCGTGCGGTGGCAACAAGTGCCATGCGTGAAGCGGCGAACAGCGACATGCTCTGTGACCGCATCGCACGTATGACGGGAATCGAGATCGAGATCATCAGCGGGGAGGAAGAGGCACGGCTGATTCATCTTGCGGTAGCGCAGGCGGTGAATCTCAAGAATAAACATGCCATGCTGATCGATATCGGCGGGGGTAGTGTGGAAGTAACCCTCTCCCAGAATGGCAATATCCTTTCAACGGAAAGTTACAACATGGGCACAGTGCGCATGTTGGAGAAAATGCGCAAGGCGTCCGCTGACCTGCCCTTCGATGATCTGGTGCGCGAGTATGCCGAGGCGGCAAAGCGGCGCATCAAACGCGAAGTGAGGGATAAAAAGATGGACTTGTGCATCGGTACGGGCGGCAATATCGAAGAGATGGGCGTGTTGCGCAAAAGACTCTTCAAACTCGAAAGCGCACAGGCGATCACGCTCGAAGAGCTGACCAAACTCACCGAAGCAATGAGCAATCTCACCGTCGAAGAGCGGATGCGCAAATTCAAGTTGAAGCCTGACCGCGCTGATGTCATCCTGCCTGCTTCCATCGTGTTGCGGATGATCGCCAAAGAAGCGCGGGTTCCTGAAATCCGCATCCCCAATGTTGGATTGAAAGATGGCATCCTCTTCGACTTGGCGCAGCAGCTTGGAAATAAGCGCGTCTCGCCCCGCGAACAGGTGTGGACATCTGCCATGCGGCTGGGGGAGAAATATCAGTTCGATGCCGACCATGCCAATCTGGTGGCATATTGGGCGGCGCAGCTTTTCGACCAGACCACGCCACTGCATGGTCTGGAGCCTGAAAACCGATTGTTGTTGGAGGTTGCATCCCTGTTGCATGATATTGGGCATTTCATCAGCACGGTGGATCATGACAAACATACCCACTACATCATGCAAGCCAACCCGCTGATCGGCTTGACGAAGCGTGAGCAGGAGATCGTTTCGAATGTGGCGCGGTATCACCGCAAAGTCCTGCCGACGGTTCAAGATGAGAACTTCCGCGCCCTGCCTCCCAAAGACCGCTCCACAGTCATCAAACTCTCTGCCTTGCTGCGCATTGCAGATGCGATGGACGTCAGCCATACGCGGCGCGTGAAGGGTGTTCACATCCGCTCGAAAAAGAACAAATGGATTCTGTCGCTGGAAGGGGAGGGGACGCTCAGCCTTGAGATTTGGGCGCTTGAAAAACGCCGCGCCCTATTTCAGGATGTGTTCGGCATGAAACTTGAGATCGAAAAATAATGGAAGCAAAAACATTATTGATCGAAGCATTGGATGTGCGTTGGAGAAAATTCCGCGCTGAACGCAAAACCTGCCGCAAGGAATTCTCTGAAGAAGCCGTGCATGACCTGCGCGTGGCAACCCGCCGCCTGTTGGCGTTATTCGATCTGCTGCGCTCCATTTTACATCACAAGCGCGTTCAGAAAATTCGCCGCATGTTGAAAGACCAACTCGATGATCTGGACGAACTGCGCGATACGCAGGTTCTGCTGGTAGATGTCTCCGAATTTGTTCAGGAACTCCCCGCTTTGCAGGCGTTTCAGACAGCTTTGAAGAAAAAAGAAAAGAAACTGTTGCGCCAAACTCGCAAGGCAATCGAGACGCGGGATGTGGATGGATTGAAAAAGCGCATCGAAAACGTACGCGGTATGCTCGTTGCCCTCGCCGAAGAGTCATTGCAAGATGCCATGCTTGCCGCCGCCGATGAGCGTTTTTCCCATGCCCTGCATACCTACGCTGCGATGGATACGGAAAATATTCCCAGCATTCACCGCCTGCGCGTGGCGTTCAAAAAATTCCGTTACACGTTTGAGATCGTTCACCCCATTTTGGAGAACTTCCCCGAATCCAATTTCAAACGGATGCATGATTATCAATCCATGCTCGGCGAAATTCAGGATCTGGATGTGGCACTGCAATCGGTATCGGACGTGCTCGACGCCTCAAACCCTGCGGTGCAGCCTGTCTCTGACCATTATGCCTCTCGCCTGCGGACGGCAGTGTTTAATTTCGTAGAAGATAAAGGTGAAGTGTTCACCTTTTGGCGTAACGCGCCGAATCAACCTTTCCGCTGGGAGTCGTTATTATGAATCTATACCTGATCCGCCATGCCATTGCCGAAGAAGAAGCTGCCTCGGGCGAAGACAGCCAGCGCGCATTGACCGAGAAAGGTGCGAAGAAGATGCACTTGATCGCCAAGGGATTGCGCACATTGGGCGTCGAGTTTGATGTGATTCTGACCAGTCCGTACGTCCGCGCACAGCAAACAGCGGAGATCCTGGCAGACGTTTTCAAGATGAAGAAAAAAGTGATGGTCAGCGACCAACTCACCCCGATGGGTGATGCGGAGTTGTTCATCGCTGAGATCAACGAAAAATATGCGGTGGATAGTCTTGCAATTGTGGGACATGAGCCGTTCCTCTCCAGTTTGGCGGGCTTGCTTGTGACGGGCGGCTCATCTGCGGTGGAGATGACATTCAAAAAGGGCGGCGTTTGCCGCCTCGCCGCCGATGACTTGCACCATGCCCATCGTGCTACAATGGATTGGCTGCTGACCCCCGACTTGCTGGTGGAGTTGGTGAATAGATAGTGAGTCCTCTGCAAGAAGCCGTTCATTAATAGCCAAAACTTGGGCTGAAAACCAGCCGGGAGCGTAGCCAGCGCGCCGAAAAAACGAAAAAAGAAACCACGG
>Ga0209835_1000948_pt1 | contig 17014 bp, 12 predicted proteins | sample LakKivwa52mmetaG_FD_184138 | JGI IMG/M metagenome (GOLD analysis project Ga0209835, IMG submission 184138) | Anoxic lake water microbial communities from Lake Kivu, Rwanda to study Microbial Dark Matter (Phase II) - Lake Kivu water 52m metaG... | ecosystem: Environmental > Aquatic > Freshwater >...
GGGCAGAGTTGATTGATTACATGAACGGAATTAAAAATGAACAGGAAAAATAAGGTTACTTTCTATTGAATTCAGGAATTAAAAAATAGTTGGCAAAAAAACTGTGATTAAAATATTTATCAACCTAATAAATAATTTGTAACTTGCAACCCAATTTGTGTTATGTTTTTAGCTTGTTTTCATCAAATAAATGTTTATGAAGCATAAAAGCAGTGTAATTTATAATATTTTTTTAAAGATTTTTTCAAAAAAACTTAAAATACAAATAATGAGAAAGTATTTGTTAATGATTGTACTCATTGTTATAATGAGTTTAAACCTGAATGCCCAAACAAACGCAGATTTTGTTTTTTCGCATGCTTGCTTTGGCGACTCCCTGACTTTAACCAGTACATCAACCAGTCCGAATCCTATTCTTCAAACCAACTGGGATATTGATAGTAATGGTTTATTTACAGATGCTGCCACAGCCATTGTTAAATTAAAATTTGCTGTTGATAAAAACTACGTTGTTGGAATACAGGTCATTACTGCTGTTGATACAGCTGTTTTATACAAAACTGTTGATGTTTATCCAAAGCCAGTAGCAGATTTTGAAATTGATTTTCCTAAGCAATGCTTAAGTAATTTTTTCACATTTACCAATAAAACAACTATCCGTTCTGGTAATATGACATACTTTTGGGATTTAGGCGATGGATCAACTACCTCGATAGCAAAAGATACAGTTCATATTTATCCTGCTACAGTTGCTACTTACAATGTCAAATTAGTTGTTACGTCCGATAATTTTTGTAAAGATTCGATTACCAAACAAACCACCATTGTTGATTCCTCGAAAGCTGATTTCAGCATTAATGATTCTGTACAATGCTTGGTTGGTAACAATTTTTTATTTACCAATACTTCATTATTATGCGATCCTTTAACTAGTTTATCGTGGGATTTAAACGGTGATGGTGTTTTTGGTGACTCATCTAATGTTGACCCCTTACCTCATATAATTACAACACCAGGAACTTACAAAATTGGATTAAAAATAACTACAACAGTCAGTACCGACTCTTTTTACAAATTTGTTACTGTAAATCCAAGCCCTGCTGCCGGATTTACCATTACCTCAGATAGTGGTCAGTGTTTGGCAGGAAATTCATTTACATTCAACAATTCCAGTATTTTAGGCGGTGCAGGCACCTTATCATATAACTGGAATATGGGCGATGGCAGTGCTTCGACATTAATAATACCTGCTCCATATTCTTATAGCAGTTCAGGAACATATATGGTTAAACTTATTGCAACATCTGATAAAGGATGTAAAGATTCTATTAATAAAAATGTACGTATTTATGAGCAACCATCTGTAAAATTCAGTGTATCTGATACTATAGCCTGTTTTACAAATACCTTTAATTTTAACAATCTGTCAGCAATTGCCTCTCCCTGGACACTCAGTTATTATTGGGATTTTGATGATGGAAGCAATTCAACTGCAACAAATCCATCACAAATCTATTCTTCAGCAGGAACTTATAACGTAAAACTAATAGCTACCTCCGACAGTAATTGTAAAGACTCTTTCACCCAAAGTATTTATGCAATATCAAATACACTTGCACGGGTAGGAGTTAACAATGATACACAATGCATAAAAGGAAATGCCTATATTTTTACCGGAAGTGAAATTACCTGTAATCCGGTAATTTCAACTACATGGGACCTCGACAATGATGGTATTTTTGATGATGCAATTACAACAATTGTTAATCATAACTTTACAACTGCAGGCGTTTATAATGTGGGATATAAAGTTGTAACCAGCGCTGACTCCGACAGTGTTTATGTTCAGGTGGTTGTATTAGCATCACCTGTTGCAGGATTTACCGTGAATGATACAACTCAGGAAATAACTGTTAATAATTTTATATTCACCAACAGCTCTACTCCGGCAGGTTTAATTACTTATTTATGGGACTTCGCTGATGGTTCGACTGCTCCGACAAAAGATGTTACAAAAATATATTCAGTTACAGGTACTTATCCGGTAAAGCTTATAGTTACTCACTCAAATTTGTGTAAAGACTCACTATCTCAAAATGTTTATGTTTTCTCGCCTATTGATGCAGGATTTATTGCAAATGCAGTGTGTGATGGTGATTCAATGACTTTTACAGATACTACTGTCAGTGGCAGTCCGATAACTTCGGTCGGATGGGACTTTGATAATGATTTAGTACCTGAACTTTTCGGGAAAACAATAAAATATAAATTCCCTGCAACAGGCACATATAATGTTGGTGTTTTTGTTACTAGCACTACATCTGCAGATACTTTGTATAAGAATGTTGTTGTTAATGCACTACCAACAGCTGCTTTCACATCAAATGAAGCATGTCAGGGTGCTACAACCACCTTAACATCAACTGCCACATCAACAGATCTGATTACTAAGTATTACTGGGATTTTGATAATAATGGCACCGTTGACGACAGTTCAGGAGCTGTTGTTTCAACTACATATCCTACTGCCGGCACAAAACTGATCAGACACAGCGTTTTAACTCAAAAAGGATGTAAGACAGAAATTATAGGAGGTATTAAAGTTAATAACATTCCTAATCCTGATTTCTCATTTATTAATGTTTGTGATGGCGACTCAATGCCGTTTATCAATAACAGTACTATTTTGACTGATTCAATTATTAACTTTTTGTGGGATTACGGAGATGGTTTTGATGCAATTATCCGCCACGACCATAAACATTATTTCCTCACACCTGGAACATATACAGTTACTTTGACAGCCCTGACCAACAAAGGCTGTAAAGCAAGTATTAATAAACCAGTTACTGTTTATCCAAAACCAGCCCTTACGCTGACATTCAGCGGACCAACAACATTTTACGATGGTTACAATGTTATTATTACTGCAACAGGTGTATTTGACAGTACTATCTGGTCAACAGGCGCAAAAACCCCTGCCATTACAGTAACCAAAACCGGTACCTATACAGTAACGGTTAAAGACAGCAACGGATGTTCACTGAAAGACTCTGCAAGTATTGTTGCTGTTAAAGTTGATGAATTTATTGCTGTTGACATTATTACACCTAACGGAGACAATATCAATGATTTGTGGATAGTAAAAGATGTAGGTTATTTTTCTCCTGTTGAAGTAAGCATCTACAACCGCTATGGAGATTTACTTTATACCTCTAACGATTACAAAAATGATTGGGATGGCAAACGTGATGGTGATAATTTACCTGAAGGTGCATATTATTATATTGTCCGAACTAAGCAAGGGGATGTATATAAAGGAACTTTAAATATTATTCGTTAAAAATTTTATAGAAAAATCTAAAGCTAAGATAAATGAAAAAGCAAGGTATCATTTTTATACTCTTAATCAGTGCAGCAACAATGCTCCATTCTCAGAGTTTACCTTTACACAATCAATATCTTATCAACAAATACTCGCTATCGCCCTCCTATGCAGGTACGGGCGATTTGCTGAATATTTTTGCCGGATACCGTAATCAATGGGCAGGGATAAAAGGAGCTCCCATAACAAGAATGTTCAATATTACAGCTCCACTTTGGCCAAATGTTGGTGTAGGAGGTGAGATAATATCTGATCAAAGCGGATATTTTAACCGGCTTTATGCCAGCCTGTCTTATGCTTACCACCTGAAAGTTGCTGATGAGCATACCATCAGTTTTGGCTTGGCAGCTAAAATTTTTGAACATAGTATTGACATCACCAATGCAATAATAGAAAACCCGTTAGATCCTATTCTTCAAAACCGCATAACTCAAAACGAAACGGTTCTGAATGCCGGAGCTTCATTATTGTATCAGTTTAAAGGACTTAATGTTGGCTTTTATTCACCTTATCTTTTAAATAACAAAAGCAGATTTAACAGTGAAAATAATATAAACGAGTTTTTACTGAGAAGGCAATATCTGGGTCATGCATCTTATGATATAAAAATAGGCGATAAATTTGGAATTGAACCTTTTGCAATAGTTAGATTTTCCGAAAAAGCTCCTTTAAATTTTGAATTTGCTTCATTATTTAAATACAATAACCAATACTGGTTTGGTGCTTCTTACCGCAAAGAAGGTGCTTTGGCATTGAGTGCCGGACTGAACCTTAACAACCAAATGGTATTGAATTATACTTATGAAATGCTGGCTGTTAATAAATTGACAGGAAATAGCAATGGTACTCATGAAATCAATTTAGGCATTTACATTGGCAAAGGCATTAAAAAGCTTAAAAAAGATGTTTTAGCTGTTACCAAGACTACCCAGGAAGACATGAAAAAACTAAAAGAAGACACTAAAAAAGAACAGGAAAAACAAAAAGCTAAGCTCGAAATAATGCAGCAACGACTGGAAGAACTTGAACTTGAAATGGCTAATGTAAAAACAATGGCCGAAGAAGACAGAGCAAAAAAACAAGAAGAAATTGACGAAGAACTTCTTGACATTGAAAAGAAACTTAAAGAAGTTGGCGGACAGTTTTTTGTTGTTGTTGAAGCATTTAAAATTCCGGAAAATGCACAGAAATCAATAGAATTATGGGCACTTAAAGGGCTTGAAGTAAAAATGATTTACAATGAAGTTCGTGAATTTTACTATATATATGTTGGCAAGTATGCCACCTATAACGATGCACAAAAAGTTAAAGCCACACTGAAAGAAAATGGTATTTTCGGTTGGATTTACTTATGGAAATAATAAATGCTAAAAATGATGAAACTAATTGCTTTAATTATTGTTGTTCTTTTATCAACAATTAACCTGAAAGCTCAGGATTTATCGCCTACTGTAATTTCTACAGCAGGAAAAGATCTTGTTTCCGGTGAATACAGATTATCATTTACTATTGGTGAAATTGCTGTAACCACATTAAAATCGTCAAACAATATTTTAACCCAAGGGTTTCAGCAACCACCCAATTTGTATCTTTCCGACATAAAAAATAACTCGGCCATTGATGTAAGTATCAATGTTTATCCGAATCCAACACAAGACATAGTTAATGTAAGCATAACCGATATTTCACCCAATGCTACCTATTCCATTTATGTATTCAACAATTTCGGACAGTTAATGACAGTTCCTTATGAAAACATTCAACATTCAGAAGGCACTAATTTTACAATTGACCTGACAAATTTTGCCCGAGGAAATTATTTTATACGTGTCATTAATACCACCAGCTCTGAAAATATTTCTGATTTTAAAGTTTTGAAAATTAACTAATTATTGAATAAATATCTTCTTATGAGAAAAAATATATTAAGCATTATCTGCCTGATTATTGGCGGATTTTTATTGTCATTTTCATCATTGGCACAAATCCCGAGAGGCTTTAATTATCAAGCGGTTGCGAGAGATTTCAATGGCAGAGCAATTGTAAATAAAACACTGATTGTTGAAATCAGTATTAGAGAAAAAACTGCCTCCGGAAATATTGTCTGGCAAGAAGGTCATAGTATTAAAACCAATGAATTTGGACTTTTTGATCTGGTCATTGGTGAAGGAATTACAACCGGAAGAGGAAAATATAGTCATTTTGGTAGTATTCCATGGGGTTTATCAACTTATTTTATTGAGGTTAGAGTTGATTTTGGAAATGGATTAATTAATATGGGTACAAACCGATTACTTTCAGTACCTTACGCTTTGTATGCTGACAGTGTAAAAAATGCAGCTCCTTTACCAAAAACCCTGAAACCTGATACAGTAAAAACAGTTAAATTAGAAGTCGTTCATTTTCAACTTCCAACCGGAGCTGTAAACGGTGCTGTTCTTGTTTCTGATGGCAGTGGTACTGGTACTTGGAAAATGGCAGGTGGAGATGTTACCGGAGTTTATTCAAATTTATCAGTAATTAAAATTCAGGGAAGACCTGTTACTTCAGCTGCACCTGCTGACGGACAAATATTAAAATGGAGTTCATTAACTAATTCATGGGTACTTTCAAATGATAATACAGGGACAATTTATACCCCCGGCACCGGAATTAGTGTAAGCGGAACTACTATTAGTGCTAATAATACCAATCCTATCTGGAATGCTAATCAATTATATAATACACCTGTTTCAAGCTCTCTAACTCCTTTGAACGGACAAGTATTGAAATGGAATAGTGGAGCCGGACAATGGGAAGCACTTAATGATGATGTAAACACTTACACCAGTGGAACAGGTATTACGATCAGTGGTACTGTTATCAATGCCGACAGCAACAAAGCAATATGGAATGCAAACCGCTTATATGGTAAACTGCTGCCCACTGCTGCTCCAACAAATAATCAGTTGCTTAAATACAATGGCACTTCTGGTGAATGGAATTATGTGAACGAAAGTAATTATCAATACACCAGCGGGGATGGTATTACCATCAGCAGCAATGTTATTGAAGTGGCTCTTACCTCTAACAGTGGTTTACAGTTTAACTCAGGTGAATTAGAAATAAATTATGGTACTGGTTTAACTGTTTCAGGTGGTATTCTTTCAGCTCTTAATGATAATGCCTTATGGAATGCCCGCAAATTACAGGGTAGCAATATTTCTACTACTGCTCCAACCAGCGGACAGGTTCTTAAATGGAATGGTACTGAATGGACACCTTCGGCTGATGCTGTTAACACTTACACCAGTGGTACAGGTATTACCATCAGCGGTACAGTTATCAATGCCGACAGCAACAAAGCCATCTGGAATGCAAACCGCTTATATGGTAAACTGCTTCCTACAGCTGCTCCAACCAATAATCAGTTACTTAAATACAACGGCACTTCTGGTGAATGGAATTATGTCAATGAAAGTAATTATCAATACACCAGCGGTGATGGTATTACCATCAGCAGCAATGTTATTGAAGTGGCTCTTACCTCTAACAGTGGTTTACAGTTTAACTCAGGTGAATTAGAAATAAATTATGGTACTGGTTTAACTGTTTCAGGTGGTATTCTTTCAGCTCTTAATGATAATGCCTTATGGAATGCCCGTAAATTACAGGGTAACAATATTTCAACTACTGCACCAACTAATGGACAGGTACTTAAATGGAATGGCACTGCATGGACTCCTTCTGCTGATGCAGTAACCACTTACACCAGTGGTACAGGTATTACCATTAGTGGAACTGTTATAAATGCCGACAGCAACAAAGCCATCTGGAATGCAAACCGCTTATATGGTAAACTGCTGCCGACTGCTGCTCCAACAAATAATCAGTTGCTTAAATACAATGGCACTTCTGGTGAATGGAATTATGTCAACGAAAGCAATTATCAATACACCAGCGGTGATGGTATTACCATCAGCAGTAATGTTATTGAAGTGGCCCTTACAGCTAACAGTGGTTTACAGTTTAACTCAGGTGAATTAGAAATAAATTACGGAACCGGTTTAACTGTTTCAGGTGGTATTCTTTCAGCTCTTAATGATAATGCCTTATGGAATGCCCGCAAATTACAGGGTAACAATATTTCAACTACTGCACCAACTAATGGACAGGTACTTAAATGGAATGGCACTGCATGGACTCCTTCTGCTGATGCAGTAACCACTTACACCAGTGGTACAGGTATTACCATCAGTGGAACTGTTATCAATGCCGATAGCAACAAAGCCATCTGGAATGCAAACCGCTTATATGGTAAATTGCTTCCCACTGCTGCTCCAACCAATAATCAGATGCTTAAATACAATGGCACTTCTGGTGAATGGAATTATGTCAACGAAAGTAATTATCAATACACCAGCGGTGATGGTATTACCATCAGCAGTAATGTTATTGAAGTGGCCCTTACAGCTAACAGTGGTTTACAGTTTAACTCAGGTGAATTAGAAATAAATTATGGTACTGGTTTAACTGTTTCAGGTGGTATTCTTTCAGCTCTTAATGATAATGCCTTATGGAATGCCCGCAAATTACAGGGTAGCAATATTTCTACTACTGCTCCGACTAGCGGACAAGTTCTAAAATGGAGTGGTACTGAATGGGCTCCTGCTGCTGATGTCGGAACAACTTACACTAGTGGAAGCGGAATTACTGTCAGTGGTACAGTCATCAATGCCGACAGCAACAAAGCGATCTGGAATGCAAATAAATTACAAAGCAGGAATATTTCTGCAGTTACTCCTGGTAACAATCAGGTTTTACTTTATGACTCTACTAATGCTGTATGGAAACCAGCTACTTTTGCACCTGTTGGAAGTTCAACTTTTGTAGCAGGAACGGGAATCAACATCAGCCAGTCAGGAACAACCATTACCATTACCAATGCTGGTGATACAGACGGTTCTGACGATATTACTACTTCTACTTCAGCAGGTGGTGATTTGTCAGGAACATATCCTAATCCCAATGTAGTAAAACTCAGAGGAAACAACGTTTCTTCTACTGCCCCATCAGGTGGACAGGTTTTAAAATGGAGCGGGACTGAATGGGCTCCTGCCGCTGATGCCGGAACAACCTACACAGGTGGTAGCGGAATTACTGTTAGTGGTACTGTTATCAATGCCGACAGTAACAAAACCATCTGGAATGCAAATCGCTTATATGGTAAATTGCTTCCTACAGCTGCTCCAACCAATAATCAGTTACTTAAATACAATGGCACCTCTGGTGAATGGAATTATGTCAATGAAAGTAATTATCAATACACAAGCGGGGATGGTATTACCATCAGCAGCAATGTTATTGAAGTGGCCCTTACGGCTAACAGTGGTTTACAGTTTAACTCAGGTGAATTAGAAATAAATTATGGTACCGGGTTAACTGTTTCAGGTGGTATTCTTTCAGCTCTTAATGATAATGCCTTATGGAATGCCCGCAAATTACAGGGTAACAATATTTCTACCACTGCCCCCACTAGCGGACAGGTTCTTAAATGGAATGGTACTGCATGGGCTCCTGGAAAAGATTCAACTGCTGCTAATTTTTATCTTGCCGGCACAGGTTTAACTCTTGCAGGAAGTACTTTCAATGCCGATAGTCACCTTCATATATGGAACGCCAACAGGCTGTATGATAAACTTTTACCCACCTCTGCACCAACTAATAATCAAATGTTGAAATACAACAGTACTTCGGGAGAATGGACCTATGTCAACGAATCTAGTTATCAGTACACCGCTGGAAGTGGTATTTCAATCAGCACTAATCAGATCAGCGTAGCATTGAGTTCAAATAGTGGTTTAAAATTCAATGCAGGTGAACTTGAAGTTAATTATGGCACCGGTTTAACTATTTCCGGAGGCATTCTCTCCGCCCAAAACGATAATGCACTTTGGAATGCTAAAAAACTTCAGGGTGTTGAAATTTCATCAACGGCACCAACCAATAAACAGTTATTAATTTACAACAGTACATCCACAAAATGGGAACCCGGAAAACTTAATGAAATAGCTGATGCCGATAACAATACAAAAATTCAGGTAGAAGAAAGTTCAAATGAAAATAAAATCAGATTTGACATCAACGGTACCGAAAAAATGATTATTGACAATACAGGCTATGTTGGTATCAACACTTCATCAACACCTACTTCAACATTAACCGTAAATGGAAGTTTTGGGCTGACACCTAAAACCGTAACTTCGGCCGCAACACTTGATGCTACTTACGGATTTATTTTGGTAAATCTTAGTGCAATAGGCAGTATTACATTACCATCCGCAAGTTCATGCCCGGGAAGAATTTATGTATTCAAACGTATCGGTGGAAGTTCACCAACAATTGCAGCTGCTTCGGGTGATCAAATTGAAGGATTCAGCACTTATAATCTGACTGCTAATAAAATGATTACTATCATAAGCGATGGCGGCACTGATTGGTACATTATTTCGCAAAACTAATCATTTAACCACTGAAATTTTCCTTAATTCATTATGAAACAGGAAAATTCTATCAAATGATGAACTTTCGGCATTACTCAGCGTTCTATGATTTGGAATGTCATAAAACTGGACAGTATGCATAATTAGCCAAAGTTGAAAAGGTATTATTTCTTGATATAGCTTGATTTTTTCTTCCTTTTTTCTGATAGTATATTCAATTACTTCTTCGCTGATAGCATCATATATTTCAGTAAGCTCTATTCCAATTCTTTTCTTTGGGCTTATTAGTAACAAAAAATCGGGAGATTCATATTTTTTGAGTTTACCAGATGGGAATTCATTAAAAATCTTTCTGAATTCATATAAAATAACCTTTTCCTTTTCTGACCGGTCTTCCATGATCGAAACTGGCGAAAATTTAGTGCCAATTAAGTCAAAACATATTCATTCAGGAAAATATAATTCCGAAAAATAGATTAACTTTCAACCTCAAAAAATCTTTATTTTTTATTAAAAAACAAGTATTTTAAACAAAATGTCTGTAAGTAAAAACCGGATATTTTCATTGTTTCAATTACAGGGAAACATACAGTTCGATTACAAACCAAAATACTATTCATTAAAAAACAATAGCAATACCATAAACAATAATAAATCAATATTTGAAGAAAATTATCACCCTGAATCTTTCGGGCATCAAAAAAGAATCAGATTTAACCGCAAACAATCAAAATTCAAAACCGGAAAAGTACTCTTGAACTGGAAAACACTTCTATTGATTACCATACTTGTTTTAATCATCATTTTAACCTGAACAGTAAAGACACATGTCAGATATTATCAACTTATTACCTGAATCAGTAGCCAATCAAATAGCTGCCGGAGAAGTTGTTCAACGCCCTGCATCAGTAGTAAAGGAATTATTGGAAAATTCTTTAGATGCCGGTTCAACGACTATAAAACTGATGATTAAAGAAGCAGGGAAATTACTCATTCAGGTAAGTGATGATGGTAAAGGAATGAGTGAGCGAGATGCGAGGATGTGTTTTGAACGACATGCAACAAGTAAAATTGCAAAAGCTGAAGACCTCTATAATATCAAGAGCATGGGCTTTCGTGGTGAAGCACTTGCCTCTATAGCCTCGGTGGCAACTGTTGAACTACGGACGAAACAAAAAGATGATATAGCTGGAACATTGGTGATTATTGAAGGTGGTGAAATGAAAGTTCATGAACCTTGTTCATGCAACAATGGAACTTTAATAACTGTTAAAAACCTGTTTTTTAATATCCCTGTCAGGAAAAATTTTCTAAAATCAAATCAGGTTGAGTACAAACAAATTGTTGATGAGTTTTTTCATGTTGTTATACCAAATCCGCACATTCGTTTTATCATGTCGTCTGAAAAAACAGAGATTTTTCACCTGATAAAAAGTTCTCTTAAAAGCCGTATAGTTTCACTTTTTGGCAAAAGGCTTGAAAATCAACTGATTTCTGTACAGGAAGAAACTCCTCTTTTGAAAATACATGGCTTTTGCGGTAAGCCTGAAGCAGCAAAAAAATCTCGTGGTGAACAATTTTTCTTTGTCAATAACCGCTTTATACGAAGTAGCTTTTTTAATCATGCAGTTTTTTCAGCCTATGAATCAATGATACCCGCTGACAACTTTCCTTTTTATGTTTTGTTTTTGGAAATTCCTTACAATAAAGTTGATATTAATGTTCATCCAACAAAAACAGAAGTTAAGTTTCAGGATGAAAAAGACCTCTACCACATCATTAAGGCTTCTGTTAAAAAATCTTTAGGTCAGGTACATCTGGCTCCAAAACTCGATTTTGAGCACGAAAGTTTTTTGAACAATCTAAAAAAAATTGAAAGTAACAAAATCTCTGAAGATTTAAAACTAAAAGTGTCTGTTGGAAGTGAAAACCTGCATTTGAAACAAGATAAAATCAGCAGTTCTCCGAAAAACAGTGTTGGTAAAAATGAATGGAAACAACTATACGAAATCCTGGAAAAACACACAAAAACAGAAACTCAGCCTGAAGAAAAACAGTTAAGTTTTCCTGAAACTGATATTGAAATTCCTGAGAATAAATTCATTCAATTACATCATAAATACATTTTTACAACTATTCATAGTGGATTCTTAGTTGTTCATCAGCAGCATGCACATCAACGTATCATTTATGAGGAAATGCTGAATGCTGTCAACAAGGATGCAAATCCTACCCAAAAACAAATATTTCCTGAATCTATTGAATTTTCTGAAAACGAATTCTCTGTTTTTCTTGAAATCAAAGAGAAAATGGAATTTCTTGGTTTTTCGTTTGACACCATTGGCAAAAGATGTATTTCAGTTAATGGAGTACCGGCTGGATTTAAAATTGTAAATGCAAAGGAATACCTTGATTCTGTAATTGATGAATATTTGAACAGTTTTACTACTCAAGACAAAGATATTAATGAAAATCTGGCAAAAGCAATAGCGATAAAAACATCTATAAAATCAGGAGATTCGCTCACTAAAGAAGAGATGAGTATGCTGATAGATAAGCTTTTTGCCTGTGAAAATCCATACTATTCACCAAAGGGAAAACCTGTTTTTATGAAAGTGGATAAAGCAGAGTTAGACAAAAAATTTGACTAAAATGAGTGGTAAAAGCCTAAAAAACTGGATAGTCACTGCCCGTCCTCATACACTCACTCTTGCCTTGTCGTGTGCAGGTATGGGAATTATTGCAGCTGCCAATTCGGGATATTATAATTTAAAAATTACCATTTTTTCGCTGCTGACAGCCCTTTTACTACAAATATTATCGAATGTTGCCAACGACTATGGAGATTTTAAACACGGAACAGACAATCATAATCGTAAAGGACCTAAGCGAGCCTTGCAAAAAGGTGATCTAAGCCCCAAACAAATAAAAACAGCAATAATCCTTCTGGCCGCTTTATCCTTTATTTCAGGAATTTTTCTGCTCATATTTGCATTTTCTAATATCAGGATGAGTGGCTTAATAATTTTATTGATAGCTGGAATTTTAGCTATCTGGGCTGCCATAGCTTACACCGCAGCCAAAAATCCATATGGATATAAAGGTTTTGGTGATTTTTTTGTCTTCATATTTTTTGGCTTGTTTGCTGTGGCAGGTACCTTCTTTTTGCATTCAGGAATATTCAGATTTATTGCTTTGCTTCCTGCTGCTTCGATTGGTTTTCTGAGCGTTGCAGTTTTGAATCTGAATAATTTACGCGATATTGATAACGACAAAATATCCGGTAAAATTACCCTTGCTGTCAGGCTTGGATATAAAAATACAGTCATTTATCAAACTATACTGATTGTTTTAGCATTTTTCTCAATGTTCATTTACAATTTTATTGAGAATAATCATAAAATCTTTCTTCTTCAAACCTTACCTTTTCTGTTACTATTTCCCTCCTTAATTCGATTGTTTTCGGTTTTAGAAGCTCAAAAGCTTTACGGTGAATTAAAAAAGCTCTCTCTCATAATTTTACTGATAGTTTTTTTTCAATTAATGAACTTAATTTTTTAATAAAATGAACAGGAAAATCTCATTTTACATTGCAATTATCTTTTCGGTCATTATCCTCTTTTCTGCTTGTACTTCAAAAAAAATTACTAAAAATCAAACTCCTCAAGAGGTTTGGAACAATGACTATATTGATACTTCAGACTTCGATATACTTAAGTCAACCAATGATTTTGCATTCCGCTTATTTAAAAATACACAACCCACAGGAAACATTTTCTTATCACCTTTAAGTGTCAGTTATGCATTGGCTATGACCTACAACGGAGCAGAAAAAGAAACGAAAAGGCAGATGGCGCTGGCATTAGGTTTTACTTTTGATAAAAATCAGGTAAACGAAGGCTTTTTATCTGTAACTGATATTTTTAATATTAAAAACGAAAACTTCGAAATCAATCTGGCTAATGCCGTTTGGGCTCAGGACAAATTCTATTTCACCGGCAGTTTTATGGAAAATTGCAAAAAATACTATCAATCGGGAATTAAATTTATTGATTTTGTTGGACAAGCTGAAAATTCACGATTGACTGTTAATCAATGGGTTGCTGAAAAAACTAATCATAAAATTACTGACCTTTTGAAGGAAAATGATATTACTCCAGATACCAGATTGATACTGACAAATGCTATTTATTTTAAAGCCTCTTGGCTGTATCAGTTCAACGAAGCTTTAACCCGTAAATCTGATTTTTATCTTTCAAACGGAAGCATTATTAAAACAGATATGATGTTTGAAAACACAGGCAGATATCTGTATTTGCAAAAAACTGATTTTGAAATGATTGCTATTCCTTATGCTGGCAATATTTATTCTATGTATATCATTTTGCCTTCCGCTAAAACCTCACTCGACAAGGTTGTAAAAACATTAAACCATGATTTTATTCAGAAAACCGAACTGGAAATGAGATCAGCCTATGTTAATCTGTATTTACCCCGCTTCAATTTTATGTTTACCAGTCAACTCAATACCGTCCTTAAAAATATGGGAATGACAGATGCGTTCAACAATAATGCTGATTTTTCGGGAATGACCGGAAAAACCGACCTGATTCTTGATAAAATTTTGCATAAAACATTTATTAAAGTTGATGAAAAAGGAACAGAAGCAGCTGCCAGTACTGCAGTGATTATGATGGAAAGAGCTGCCCCCCCTGAAGATAAAATTACTTTTAATGCAAACCGTCCTTTTTTCTTCTATATCAAAAATAATGAAAGCGGTAATATTATCTTTGTAGGACAAATTTCGAATCCGAATGATAAATAAAATTCTTTTTATTCAAACCGGAGGTACTATTGATAAAGATTACCCTCACACTAAAGCAGGTTATGCATTCGAATTTGGTACCGAACCAGCCATAAAATCTGTTTTAAAAAGAGCAAATGTTAATTTTGACTATGAAATAATTACTGTCTTTTGTAAAGATAGTCAGGATATTACCTCCGATGACCGTAAATCTTTAATTGAAATAATCTCCAATTCTCAAATCAGTCGAATTGTGATTACTCATGGTAGTGATACCATTATCGAAACGGCAGGTTTTCTTTCAGTAATTAAAGAAAAAACCATTGTTTTAACAGCAGCATTTCTGCCTGAAAAATTTAAAAACTCAGATGCTGATTTTAATTCAGGAATGGCTGTTGCTGCTGTCAGCCTGCTTTCACCAGGTATTTATATTGCAATTAATGGTGAAATATTCAAATGGGATAATGTCAAAAGAAATGAAAAAGGTATGTTTTTAACCAATGAATAATCTTACAGCCACCTATTTTAAACGAATACTCAAATTTGCTTTTCCGGCAAAAACATCAAGAAATACTCTCTTTGAAAAACCTTCATTTTTTATAAAAATAACCAATTTAAATACCAGAATTACCGGAATTGGTGAATGCACTTACATTGAAGGACTAAGTATTGACAAGCCCTTTTTATTTGAAAAAAAAATTTCAGAAGCCTGTAGTAATATCAATAACAATGTGTCAGAATTCAATTATTCTGATTCTTTTCCGGGTATTCAGTTCGGGCTTGAAACAGCTTTTAATGAACTCTTAAATGGTGGAAATTTTAAAGTTTTTAATAATGATTTTCATTCAGGAAAATCACAAATCCCAATTAATGGTTTGATATGGATGAATAATTTCCATGAAATGGAAAAACAAGTCATTGAGAAAATTGAAGAGGGTTTTGATTGTATTAAAATAAAAACTGGAGCACATGATTTTAATTCAGAATATGCTTTTTTAAAAAAAATCAGATTAATTCTGGGAAAAAATATTCAATTAAGATTAGATGCCAATGGAGCCTTCCATTCAAGTGATGCGCTTGAAAAAATAAAATTGTTGTCTGATTTGGATATTCACTCTATTGAACAACCAATTAAACCGGGGCAATGGGACGCCATGGCAGAGCTTTGTTTTAAATCTCCGGTAAACATTGCTCTTGATGAAGAATTAATAGGCTGTGAAAAACAATCTGAAATGTTAAATCACATCAAACCAGCTTATATTGTTTTAAAACCCTCTCTTTTGGGTGGTTTTTCTGATGCTGATAATTGGATAAAACTGGCTGAGAATGAAGGCATTAAATGGTGGGCAACATCTGCTTTGGAATCCAATATCGGACTGAATGCAATTACTCAATGGGTAGCCAATAAACAAATTAGTTTACATCAGGGATTGGGTACCGGAAAAATTTACACCAACAACTTTGATTCACCACTGAAGGTTGAAAACGGAAAAATATATTATTGCACGAACATTGATTGGAATATTAATAACTTTAGTAATTAATATAGAAATGAATACAAAACTGTTGAGGTTTATTTTGTTTTTACTAGTTATTCAATGTTTATTTGCTTCCGATGTGTTTGGACAGAAGAAACAAACATGTTTGGTCAAATACAATGAATATGACAACAAAGGGCAGCAACACAATATAATAGCTATTGCATGGTTCGATTTATTACCTGAAATTCCTTCTTATACATACTTTGATAAGGATTTAGGTAAAACAGTGGTTATTAAAACGACCATTAACGCCTACAAAAATGATGTTATTGCCCAGCTAGGTGAATACAAAATAAAAGCTGGCAATTATGCAATTATTTATGTAGAATGCCCTGATAAAAAGCAAATTCAGTTATTTAATGTTGAAGAATTGTTGCCTGATTTTAAAGGCGAAAATCTTGCTTTTGAGGTAAAACCCTCAGAGCAATCTCTTACTTTTTATTTTTATCCTTTTGAAAACGATTTTCCTTTCAAATTTGAAGAAGACCTGATAAAGAAAACCATATTACTGACCGACCTGAACAATTTATGCCAGTAGTTAAATTTTCAGTTGACAGAATTTATATTAAAATATTTTTATAAGTTATTGTTTATTAAGCTGTTATTTAAAAACATTATAAAAAGCAAATAGTTTTTTTAAAATCATTGTTGTCCGATAAAAAAAATAATAGAACAAAAATAAGCAATTAAATAAAAATAACGCACAAAATATTTAAAACAAAAAAAGTAAGCCCACTCAGAAAAGAGATAACTGAATAATATTGTTCTTATCTTTTAACCAATCTTTATCAGGGTTCTCGAG
>Ga0209835_1000949_pt1 | contig 16981 bp, 12 predicted proteins | sample LakKivwa52mmetaG_FD_184138 | JGI IMG/M metagenome (GOLD analysis project Ga0209835, IMG submission 184138) | Anoxic lake water microbial communities from Lake Kivu, Rwanda to study Microbial Dark Matter (Phase II) - Lake Kivu water 52m metaG... | ecosystem: Environmental > Aquatic > Freshwater >...
TTGGTTTGCTGTAACGAACGCATCGACATGATTCAGTATATAAAGTGCTAATTCAAGAACAGTATAAGGATCGGTTCTATCTTCGTAATATGTTTCAGTCATGTATTGCTCAGTTTCCCAATCCCAATATTCGTAGGTGACTTCTTCTTGATATGTCAAAGTCTCAGTGATTTCCATGATATTTTCTAAATCAAGTTGAGTGATTGAATCTAAATAGAGTAAGACAAGTTCAACGACTGAATGATCGATTTCACCAAGATAAGGTGCATGAGGGATGTATTGAGTCGCATTGATATCACCAAATACGGCTGAAATGGTAAACAGGACTTCATACATGTTACCAAATGCCTCAGCATCTGGAAGTGTTGTAATGAGGATGTTTAGGACTTCATCTTTGATGATGAAAACTTCATCCAAACCAAACATACCACCAGGTAATGTATCGAGTGCTGCAATCAGTTCTGGTGTGACAGAATCATAGAGCAATGTAGCATATTCAACAAAGTCAGCAATGGCTTGTTTGAAGAGTTCATCTTCTGCAATCCAAAGTGCTTTGAATTCAAGAAGCATTGGAATGCGTTCTTCGGATTCAGCAATACTATCTACAAGCCAGCCCCTTTCAAATGCATACATGTTGATCATTTGGAATGGGTTCAATACTGCTGGATAATCACTGTATAAGAATCCTTCAATGAATGCAGTTTGACCTTGAACTTTGGCATTGGTTAAAATATTGTGGAATAAAGCAGCATATCGATAGTTTTCATATAAATACCAATCATCATTCCATTGATATAAAATGTTTGGTGCAATCGAATATGCAACGACACTCATCAACTCATAATATTCACCTTCTTCATAATCGAGTGCAAAGAAAGCATCTAGATCAGCATAGAAAGATGGGGAAGTATATGACTTGAGTAATATATAGAGTGCTGCACCATCGAATGAAGTCTTAAATCCTTGAATTTCAAGATTGAGTTCAGCAAGTCTTGCTTCATCGTTATCGATGCCTAAATTTTCATCGATGATGATTTGATCAATCGCAGTGAGTAACAAATTATAGATCATGACTGCAACATCATCAGCATCCATATCAAAATCAAATGCATCGAGTTGGAGTTTGATGTCACTAAAATCTTCGACATCTCCCATACCTTCACCCATATCTTTGACTTGTGAGAACATTGAGATGGCCTGAGCTTGGTCCATACCAATTTCTACTGCAGTCTGTGAGAATGTTTGAATGAGCGAGACATTTCTTTGATAGTCACGATATTCCCATTCGTCTTCAAAACTGGATTCCTCCATACCAAGTGTGTATGTAGGATCAATCATCACAAGCAAGGCTTGGTTCAGTAATGTCAAATCAATACTTTCAATGGAGAAAGTCTTGTTTGAAGAAGGCAGTGAGATTTTGTCTCCAGCTTTAGCGATGACATATACTGTATGATCTCCAGCACCGAGTTCGAGTGAACCGATGTTGAATGTTGTAGTGGTTACTGTGAATTGTTGAGTACCAACGAATACAATATATTCTTCTGCGCCTTCTACTGCATCCCAAGTCACTATACCATTGTTAATGGCAACATTTTCAGGTGCATCGAGCGAAATTTCAGTATCGCCGCATGCGACGAGCACGAACACTAGCATGATGGCAATTAAGAATTTCAATAATTTACTCATGTTTTAAATCCTCCCTTTAATCAATTTCAATCAAATGAACATCATTGATTAGTTACCTTAATTATACCCCTGTTTCATGAAAATGTAATATGGACGCATCATCATTCATAGGTTCTAAGCACAATTGAAGGCTGAATATTCAATAATTTTACAATATATACTATTCGAGTGAAGATAAAGACGATCAAAACGGATAGTGAGCCATAGATGAGCGTGGGTGATGAGAGTGTGATGTTCTCATACTCTCCAGACCATAAGATGAGATCAGTCAATTCAAATGACAGCAAAGTAAATCCGATGAAAGTACCGACGAAAAGTGGAATGAATAAACCGAAACTTTCTTGAATCATCAATAAAATCATTTTCCTTCTGGATAAACCCAAGATGGACATTCTCGCATCATTTTTTCTCATTTGGACAAGTAATAACAGTGAATGATTGATGATGGATAGAACAAAGCATAAGATGATCGCTATCAAAATCACTGTCATATAAAGTGTTGCTCTTTCCATTCTAGATACATTGGATTCTACAAATTGCTGATAGTCAAGCACATAAACTAAATTCTGACTGTACGCTTCAATTAAATTTTGATACATGAGAGATGAATCTTCAATACCATTCACGAAGATGGATGATATACCTGTTTCAGCAAAACTGGGCAAACTATGCAAATTAGTAAATGCCAGATTAGCAATGTATTTCTCAAAAAAACCACCTATCACCATCTCAACATTTGGGAAATCAGGATGAATATGACTGATAATAGTATCACCAATATTTAAATGATAAAGCATACGATAACGTTCAGGAAGTATGATGACAGGATAAGGTGCCAAGAGTGATGAAATAGAATCATCTGAAAGTGGAAGATCAAAGTAAGTGCTCAATTTGGATGGTTCCATCGATACAGTCATCAACATCGAATCACCATAGTCTGTGAAGATGATGTTCTCATAAATCAATGCAGGATCTGAATGTTCTACATCTGACATAGATTCGATTTCAAGAAGTGTTTCATCGTATCCCGTGATGAAGTTTGTGAGCACATAATCGACTTGATATTCACTTCGGTGGGATGTGAACCGGTGCTCCATGTGTGTGTTTGTGAGCACAAGCAAAAAGATAGAAAGAAAAGACAGCAATAAAACAGACGTGTATTGTCTGAATGATTTTTGTTCGATGAGCATTTTCAGATGAAAAGATAGTTCTGTTTTTGCTGGGAAGATGACGAGAAGTTTGATGAGTAGAAAAGGTAGCGTAAACATCATCAACATGATTGAAATTACACGAAGGATGACACCGAAATCATTCATATCGAATATGCTTGCTACGATGTATAGTATGATTGATAAGATGATTAAGATGATGTACATTGTGATTGAAATGGGATCTTTTTTGATATACTCATTCGCTTCACGAATGGAAGTGCTTCTCTGTGTATAAAGATAATAACGTAACGATGCACCAATGAAAAGGAATAGGGATACGCCTAGCGTGAGAAGGATGGTTTGGGGTTTTAATAGGAAGACTGAACTTGAGCCGACAAATCGCATACCAAATGAAACAATCCATTGACCAATCGCAACTGAAGCAATGGCGGAAAGCATGAAAAATAACATGAACTCAAGTAGAATGACACCGTAGGATAAAGCGGATCTGCCACCCAGTAAATCAATGATTGCAACCATTTTTTTCTTTTCTTCAAAGTATACCATCATGGTTGTCGACATCACCAAAAGAATTGCAAAAATAACAATCACGAAAATGACTGAAAATACAGCCAAGTTTCGATCAATCATTTCGTTAATTTCTTCTAGATTAATGGTTTCCCTTATGAAGAGATTGGAGTATCCTGGTAAATCATGTAAATACGATGTGACACTACTTGCTGTTTGTCCATCTTCAATATCAATATAAAGTGTGTTGTATAGATTTGCAAAAAAGATTTCAGGCAGTCCAGATAGAGCAGGATTGAGTGCAGATAAGAAGAAAGCTAAGCTATAATCTTTATTCAAATAAATAGCTTTTCCATTCATTAAACCACCATCATCAATGATATCTATGATCACATATGTTTGTTCAGATGATGCCAGTTGCATCGTAATCTCATCACCGTGACTTAAATTGTAGTCATCAGCAAGTGATTGCGTGATGATGACTTGATGCTCAGAAAGTTCAAGTCTTGTTGGATTGACATTTGAGATTTTCTTTAAGGCATCGATTGAAGAAGACATCACTTTGACATACACTTTTTCTTGATTGAGGGATACTAAGGTATCAATTTCAAAGAAAGGGATGACATCTTTCATGTATGTCCCTTGATTGGGATCATCATTTAAAGTTCTCAAGGTAAAGTATCTAGAATTACCAGTCGTTCCAACGGAAGCAATCAAATCCAAGTCCTGATATTGAGATTTAAGGTCACCAATAAAGTATTCCGTCATGAAACTAGAAGATGAAGTAGCAAGCAATAAAGATGTCATTAAAGCAATCAAGCTCAGCATCAAAAGAATGGATCTGAGCGGATTTTTAATGATATTCTTGTAGGCATAGCGTAACGAAAAGAGAAACCGATTAACTGTTTCTTTCATCCTTGACCACTTTCCCGTCCTGCATATGAATGACTCTTGAACCATAACGCGTGACATCTTCGTTATGCGTTACCATGAGTATGGTTGTATGTAGTTTGGTATTGAGCATTTTGAAGAGTTCCATGATGAGTATACCTTGATGATGATCTAAGTTTCCAATGGGTTCATCAGCAAACAATACCTTCGGATCATTGATGATTGCGCGTGCGATGGAAACACGCTGTTGCATCCCACCTGAAAGTTGAGCAGGATAGTAGTTGTGATGATTTTTCAGTCCAACCAAATCAAGACAAGCCATGATTTCATCTTTCGACTTTTGTTTACCAATCACACTGGCAAGCATCACATTTTCATAGACTGTTAGATTGGGAACTAGATTATAAAACTGAAAAACAAATCCCATATCATGTGCACGCATACTTGCTTTTTCCTGATCAGTCATGGTTGAAATTTCTTTACCCAACCAAAGGATTTGACCACCTTGATGTGATTCTAATCCAGATAGTGTATAAAGAAGTGTTGTTTTACCGGATCCGGAAGGACCACAAATTGAAATGAATTCTCCGGACTCCACATCAAAATCGATACCTCTTAAGATATCATAAGTCACACTGCCGTTTGTATAGGATTTAGTAAGACCTTTGACTTCAATTTGTTTCATCAGTTCACTTCCTTGAATTTATTGTAACATAGAAGAGATGAGTCGTGCTCTTTTGGTGATGGGAGAAACCTAGGATCGATTCAAATTATGCTATAATATGACTAAATCAATTATAAGTATACCTGAGGGGATGTGTGGAAACAATGAGAAAAATCATGAGATATATACTACAACTAACGGTTTCTATGATGTTAGGCATACTGATTTTAGGTATCCAATTTTACATAACAAGTTCCAAAGAAAGGCTAGTGGGTAATTTAGCGGAGATTGATTCTTTTGGTATCGTAGACACTCACAAATCTGAAGCTTGGCATCATCAACTGATTCGAGCAATCGATGATGATACAGCATCTGTTTCTTTTTTCTTATACAGTAATCAAGAAAATGCGCTCTTCACCTTTCTAGATGAAGATTATATAGAAATCAAAAGTATTCAAGGATCATTACTCATCGAGGATTATCAGCAAATGATACTCGATATTGATCACTTAACAATCGTTCGTATGACGGTTCATATCGAAAACAACTTAGTAGATACAGTCACTTTCATGTATATGGATCACTACAGGGATGCGAAACTACTGGACGTCTATCCCAATCAATCGAACCTTTTACTTCTCTATGAAGAAATATCTACAAACATCACGATTTTTGAATACACTAAGACTCAATTTCTATGGCTTGCAGTCATCATTGTATCACTGACAGCATTCTTTAATATCGTTCACATCATCTACAAGAAATTAAATCTCAAGAGTATTCCCTTTTCAGAACGTATGTCCATTCATCTTGAAAACATAGGGAAAATATTATCAAAGGTGAAGTGGCTATTGAAACAACTGACGTACAATCTGTTTGGTGGATTGTTCATCTATGTCATCTCAACACTGTTACTCGTCATCATTATTGGTGAGGATGAAGAAGAAGGTTTAGAACCGCTTCACGAGGCCATTTACTTCAATGAAGTATCCAATGGTTTTGACGTTACAGTGAACATTGGAGCATCCGATTCTACATGGAATGATTCTGATTATGGCCCAAATTATATCTATTACGATGTTGTCTTTAATAGTAAACCTTCAGGCTATTATGTCGCATCCTTAAGCACAGACAATGGTTATCAAGGGCGCGCTCTTTCTGATCGAGGATTACTCTTTACAGGTTATGAAGATCCCGAATATAGCATGATTCAGATCTATCATGCATATGACTTTGAATCATCAGAAAACTTTAAGTTAGTCATTCGAAATGCAGCAACCGGACTGATCGTGTTTGAGTCTGATACCTACACACTCTACAAGCATTATGATGATGTGAATGATGTATTTGGTATTGTGATTGAACCTGAACCATGGCAGTTCTCTTTGTATATGTTTGTATTTCATGTGCTCATCACAACATCATTGATTCGATATGTATATTATAGAGGAACAGATAAGAGACTTGCTAGACAAGCAAAAAGAAAAGCACTTCAAGATACTCAGGACTATTGGGATAAACGATAAAAAAAGCGTTCACCGCGAGGTGAGCGCTTCACTTTTATCTATGTTTTAGATGTGGGAATAAAATAACATCACGAATATTTGGAGTATTGGTTAATAACATCACAAATCTGTCAATACCAATCCCTAGTCCACCGGTCGGTGGCATGCCATACTCAAGTGATTCAACGAAGTCGACATCCATTTCAGATGCTTCATCATTTCCGAGTTCTTTTTCACGGATTTGACCTTCGAAACGTTCTCTCTGGTCAATTGGGTCATTTAATTCAGAAAACGCATTGGCATATTCGCTTCTTAAAATGAAGAGTTCAAAACGATCGGTAAATCTTGGGTCCTGATCATTCTTTTTTGCGAGTGGGCTGATTTCAATGGGGTGTCCATAAACCATGGTGGGTTGAATGATTTGTTCTTCACAGTAGTGTTCAAAGAATGCTTCGATGATATGACCAATCGCATAATGTTTTTCGACATGAATACCATGAGTCTTCGCATGTGCTTTCGCTTCTTCAAGCGTCATGTGAGCCCAGAAATCAACTCCAGAAAGTTCTTTGACTGCATCGACCATATGCCATCTCTTCCATGGACGACTCATATGGATTAAAGTGTCATTGAAAGTAATATCATACGTACCCAGTGTTTCATAAGTGACTGTGGATAGACATTCTTCAACCAAGTCCATCATATCACCCATATCTGCATAAGCTAAATACGCTTCAATCGTGGTAAATTCAGGATTGTGTTTTGCATCCATCCCTTCATTTCTGAAGAGTCTACCAATTTCATAAACAGCTTCCAATCCACCAACAATCAATCTTTTTAAAGGAAGTTCAGTGGCAATTCTTAAGTAGAAGTCCATATCCAATGTATTATGATGTGTGACAAACGGACGTGCAGCTGCGCCACCTAGAATGGAATGAAGCACAGGGGTTTCAACTTCAACGAATCCCTTTTGATCGAAGAAATTTTGAATGGATCGAATGATTTTGGGTCTTGTTAATGCAACCCGCTTAGATTCTTCATTCATGATCAAATCAACATAACGTCTACGTCTTGATTCTTCTTTATCTTGTAAGCCGTGGAATTTATCAGGGAGTGGACGTAATGCTTTGGTGAGATGCGTATATTCACTGGCCTTGATGGTCAGTTCATTGGTTTTTGTACGAAAAATATGACCTTTGATGCCCACGATATCACCTAAGTCACCAGACTTAAAGACTTCATAAGCAAGTTCACCGACATGGTCTTGGCGAACATAGATTTGGATTTGACCGAACTTATCTTGAATGTGCATAAAACCAGCCTTACCTTGGCTACGTTTCAGCATGATGCGTCCTGCAACGGATACTTCGATAATCATCGATTCTAGTTGGTCATGATCGAAACCATCATAGGATTCGAATATTTGTTTGCTGGTATGGGTGCGTACATATTTCTGACCGAATGGGTCAACACCTTTGTCTTTCAATTCTTGTGCCTTTTGTCTACGCACGAGCTGTTGTTCTTTCAAGTCTTCTGGATACATGTTCAATCCTCCTAATCCAAGATATTATATCATAAGAAAAGCCATAAACAAAGTTATGGCCGTTTTTCTTCCTTCAAAAGTTCATACATCAATTGGTCTTTCTTCAGTTCAATGGAAGTGACTTTGACCGTGATGATTTTGAGTCCCAAATGCAGTGTCAGGATATCATTTTCTTTGATCGTTGTTGAAGGTTTGGCAAGTTTGCCATTCACTTCAACTTTTTCCTTTTCTGCTGCCTCTTTGGCGACAGTGCGACGCTTGATGATGCGTGCGACTTTTAAGTACTTATCAAGCCGCATTGCCGTTTGCTGCCTGTTTTTCTGTCCACCAGGAAAGTTTTCCAGTTTGAACAATTTCATCAATATCAGACTTCGTCAACGTTTCAACATCAATCAAATACTGCGCAATCATATCAAGGAGTGCTCTATTTTCTGTAATGATTGCTTTCGCGTTTTCATAACATGCCGTGATGATATGTCTAACTTCTTTATCAATTTCATGAGCAACTTGGTCTGAGAAGTTCTTTTCTTTCATGTAGTCTCGACCTAAGAAGACATTACCACCAACACTTTCGTATTGGACAGGACCTAAGTCTGACATACCATATTCAGTAACCATGGCTCTTGCGATGGTGGTTGCCATTTGGAAGTCATTGTATGCTCCTGTTGTGACTGTATCAAAGACGATTTCTTCAGCAACACGTCCCCCCATGTAAGAAGTGATTCTTGCAAGTAAAGATTTCTTTGTTTCAAGGAATTTTTCTTCAAGAGGGGTCATTAAGTTATAACCACCGGCTCTACCTCTAGGAATGATGGTGACTTTTTGAACGATATTGGCATCTTCTAATTTGATACCGATGACAGCGTGTCCTGCTTCGTGATATGCGACTGTCTTCTTTTCGTCAACAGAATATTTCCGACTCTTTTTCGCAGGTCCCATCATGACTCTATCGATGGCTTCGTCCATATCTTGTTCTGAGATCATTGTACGGTTATCTCTAGCTGCAAGAAGTGCCGCTTCATTGAGTAAGTTTTCAATATCGGCACCTGAGAATCCTGGGATACGTGCTGCAAACTCATTAAACTTGATTTTTGGATCGAGTTTCTTGTTTCTTGCGTGAACTTTAAGAATGGCTTCTCTACCTCTAATGTCCGGTAGACTAATGGTAATTTGACGGTCGAAACGACCTGGTCTTAAAAGTGCTGGGTCGAGTACGTCTGGACGGTTGGTTGCAGCAATGATGATGATGCCCATGTTCGATGTGAATCCATCCATTTCAACGAGGAGTTGGTTAAGTGTTTGTTCTCTTTCATCGTGTCCGCCACCAAGACCTGCGCCTCTTTGACGACCGACAGCATCAATTTCATCAATGAAGATGATGCAAAGCATCAATTTCATCAATGAAGATGATGCAAGGAGAATTTTCTTTAGCAACTTTGAAGAGGTCTCTGACTCTGGATGCACCGACACCGACAAACATTTCAACGAAATCAGAACCTGAAATCGAGAAGAAGGGAACATTGGCTTCACCTGCAACAGCACGAGCAATTAATGTTTTACCAGTACCTGGAGAACCAACCAGTAAAACACCCTTAGGAATTCTAGCACCCATGTCAACATATTTTTTAGGTGTCTTCAAGAAATCAATGAGTTCTTCCATTTCTTGTTTTTCTTCATCGCAACCCGCGACATCTTTGAATGTGACTGATTTTTCACGATTGAGTTTTGCTCTATTTTTCGCGAAATCAAAAGCTTTGGAATTCTGGTTATTTGCGTTTCTGAAGATGATGAATAAAATGACAACAACCAAGATGAGGGGAACAAGGTTTAAAATGACGGTCCAGAATGTGATTCCAGATCTTGGAACAATCGATGTAGCTCCACCTTTGGATTCGACAACTTCAAAAATCGCTTGTGCCTGATCAAGTGGCATGATGGATTCAAAGTTGACTGTGCCGTAAACAGAAGAAGATCCTGTATTCGGATAGAAAATACCTGAAATTTGAACCAAAGTGATGTTGTCACCACCGACTGGGGTGTATTCTATGGTTTCAATGTGACCAAGATCAGCAGATTGTGCGAGTTCGGTTGCATTAAGGTTAGCGACTTCACCTTGAAGTGCGTCTCTTAGGAATAAGAAAATACCAATGACAATGATCAAGGTGAATAGCATGATCAGATAGTCAGGTTTTTTACGATAATCTACTTTTTTTCTTGGATTGCGGTTTGGGTTTTGATTCATGGACATACCCCTTTATTTAGAGTTGTATACTTCGGGTTTCAGAATACCTACATAAGGTAAATTGCGATAAAATTCATCATAATCGAGCCCATATCCTACAACGAATGCCTTAGGAATGACTCGTCCAACATAATCTGGTTGATACTCTCTGACTCTTCCTGCGGGTTTATCAAGAAGGGTAGCTATTTTTACAGTTTTTGCACCTCTATGCTTGAGAAGTTCAAGGATAGTGACAATCGTATTTGCTGTATCGACGATGTCTTCAACAATCAAGACGTCACGGTCTTTGACGGAAATATCTAAATCCATCTTGATTTTGACATCACCTGAAGAGGCAATACCTCCATGGTAACTGGAGACAGACATGTACGCAAGTTCAAACTTTAAATCAATGGATCTGGATAAGTCGGCCATGAAAGGAACACATCCCTTGAGGAGCCCGATGAGCAAAGGGCTTTGATCACGATAGTCTTCCGTGATTTGTTTGCCCATGGTTTTGCAGATTTCTTGAATTTCAGCTTCAGATACGAGAATAGCCTGAATGTCATTATGCATGCTTTTTGTCCTCTTTAATCGTGAAATATAGTGTCTTATCATTGCCGAGTGTCTGGTTAATGTAATGATGCTCGACCCATAAAATTTGATTATTTGAATCGGTTAATACCCATAGTTTTTGTCGCTGTTCCATCGGTATTTTTAAATCAATGAAGAGTTTTTTAAGCTTCTTATGACCGTAAGTATAGGCGAGTTGGTCACCCTCTTCACGATGGCGTAGCCATAGTGGAAATGCTAATTCATTATAACATAATTTGATGAATTCTTCAGTAACGGCGTCAGAATTATATGAAAATGTGAAAACTGCCACATTTTCAATGATGGTAGAATCTGGTGTAAGTTCGATGCGTGTACTCTTTGGATTTGCAGTTGATGTAATATAGGCTTCTCGATAAGCCTTTATGAAGCGATATTCCCGACCAAGCTCATAAGATTGATTGGGTTTGGATGAGAGGAGCATACTCTTGATTTTTGAAACCGTTTCGAACGTGAAGGAGATATCGTGATGCTCAATTAAATAGGCTATGGTATCATCTTGAAGCACAGGATCCCAACTTGAAAAAAGGCTAAGATCAATGATCATCGATGATGGAATCTGCTTTATCGTTGTTTTTCTGATGAAGTGAAATGCACTAGATAGCTGTAAGTGATATTGTTTGATCTGCTCGAGCAAATTCTCATTTTCTTGTTTCATGACAGGTACGATGGCATGACGATATCGATTACGTAAATAATAATTATCCTCATTCGAACTGTCATTAAGATAGAGCACATGATATTCAGTTGCATAATCAACGAGTTCATTTTTCGATGTGTAAAGAAGAGGTTTAACATAAACAAAGTCACCATCTTGATGCATCATCTGCATGCCAGCATAACCAAGCAGGTTGCTACCTCGGGTGAGTTTCATTAAGATATTTTCGAAAAGATCATCTAGGTGATGTGCTGTTAAAATGTAAGGTGTCTGATAGAGCTTTGCAACTTCTTTGAGATAATGAGTTCTTAAGAGATGTGCTTGATGATGAAAATTACCATCAAGGACATCAATAGTGTAGTAGTGAAAAGCAAGATGATGTTTTTGAGCAAATGATTCCACCAAATCTTTCTCTATGATGGATTCGTCTCGTTTTAAATGATTGAAGTGAACAATGATGAGTCTGTAGCCGGAATCAAGCAACATTGAAACCAGTGACATCGAATCAATCCCCCCGCTAACTGAAAGAACAAGAGGATATTTGGTAGGAATATGCAATTCTTTATTCAATAGATGTGTGATGGATTTCATGCGTGGTCACCTCGTTTCTATGGTCATATTATATCACGCGAACGCAACATTTTGATGATTAATATCCCCAAACCTATGCTATAATGAGGTAGATTGAAGGAGGCATTTCAATGCTTGTACTTGCTAGCAGTTCTCCAAGAAGAGCGAAGTTAATGAAAGACGCTGGTCTTGATTTTATCATTGAGCCCAGTTATATCGATGAAGATATCGACGAAAAGATGAAACCTGCTGATTTGGTGATTGAACTTGCGAAACTCAAAGCTGTTCATGTTTTATCATTGAGCCCAGTTATATCGATGAAGATATCGACGAAAAGATGAAACCTGCTGATTTGGTGATTGAACTTGCGAAACTCAAAGCTGTTCATGTTGCAGGGAAATATCCAAACGATGTAGTCATCGGTGCCGACACCATCGTTGTTTATGAAGATCAAATTCTTGGTAAACCGAAAGATGAAAACGATGCCTATCGTATGTTGAAATTACTCTCGAATGATCGTCACATCGTCTATACTGCAGTTGCACTGGTCAAAGGCGAAAACATCAAAACGTTTGTATCTGAAACCGAAGTTTCGATGAAAAATTTATCTGATTTAGAAATATGGAACTACATCAAAACGGGTGAACCCATGGATAAAGCTGGAGCTTACGGCATCCAAGGTGGTGGTGGAAGTCTTGTGGATCATTACAAAGGCGATTTCTTCACCATTGTCGGTCTACCGCTCAAAGATTTGCTTGAAGCATTGAAGACATTCAAATAGTCAAATTCAAAAGTCGTTTACAAAAAACGGCTTTTTCTTTTTACAAGGACATAAAACAAGGATATTATTATATAATAAAGTAAAAGTAAAGCGTTTACAGGAGCGTGTCATGGAACCAAGACAAAGCTTTAAAACAAGTGTCGTCTATCAAATATATCCTAGAAGTTTTATGGATTCTAATGGTGATGGTATTGGTGATATCCAAGGCATCATTTCAAAGTTAGATTATCTGAAAGACTTAGGAATCAATATCATATGGCTTTCTCCTGTCTATCAGTCACCCAATGATGATAACGGATATGACATCAGCAACTATGTAGATATCCATCCCGATTTTGGAACAATGAAAGATATGGATCAACTGATCTTTGAAGCAAAACAAAGAGGGATCAGAATCATCATGGATTTGGTCATCAATCACACATCAGATGAACATCCTTGGTTTGTTCAAAGTCAAGACAAACATAGTCCATATCGTGATTACTACATTTGGAGAGAAAGACCGAATAACTGGACAAGTTTCTTTAGTGGTTCTGCGTGGGACAAGATTGGTGATGAATATTATCTACACCTCTTCTCAAAGAAGCAACCTGATCTCAATTGGAACAATCCAAAGGTCATGGATGAAATTCAAAACATTATGAGATTTTGGCTTGATAAAGGGATTTATGGGTTTAGATGCGATGTCATCAATATCATTTATAAGTCATCGCTTGAGGATGGAAAGAAAAGATTAGTCCTGGTGGGTAGAGAATTCTATCACTCACAAGAAGGTTGTCACCTAATCTTAAAAACACTTAGGAAAGATGTGCTATCTCACTATGACTGTATGACAGTTGGAGAGACTGTTTTAGTGAATACAGCACAGGCCAATGATTTGATTCTTCCTGAACGAGAAGAACTTGACATGGTCTTTGGATTTGAACACATGGAAACCGATCAAATCAACAATAAATGGTTCAAAACCAAGTTTAAACCTAAGAAATTCATGAAAGTCATCGCGAAATGGCAACAAGAAGTCTATTGGAATGCCAATTATCTCGAGAATCATGATCAACCGAGATCAATCACACGTTTTGGAAATGATCAAAAGTATCACGATCAAAGTGCAAAGATGCTTGCGACTCTACTATTCACACTCAAAGGAACACCCTATATCTTTGAAGGACAAGAGATTGGAATGACCAATGCTGACATCAAACGGCTCGAAGACTTTAGAGATATTGAAACCCACCGGATTGTAGCGCTTGCTCAGAAGATTCACTTCCCTCAATTATACATCAAACATATGCTTAAAACTGCCTCTAGAGATAATGCAAGACAACCGATGCAGTGGAAAAAAGAAGGTGGATTTTCGAGTGGAATTTCATGGCTCAAAATGAATGAAAATATGTCTCATATCAATGTTGAAGACAATCTAAAAAACACAGATTCTATTCTCAGACACTATCAACAGCTCATTTCCTTAAGACAAAATCATGATGTCTTGATTGATGGCTCATTTAAGCCATTATACATGAAACATAACGTCTTCATATTTGAGCGAATACTCGGTGAAAAGTCACTGATTACCGTATCCAATATGTCTCAAAGAGCACACAAATTACCCAAGAACATCAAAGGTTCCATTCTATTATCGAATATGCATAGAACATCACTCTCAAATCCAGTATTAATGCCCTATGAATCTATACTCATTGACAAGGAGAAAACCCTATGATTACTTATGAACATCCTTACTTCAAATTAGAGACCAAAGATCTTCATTACATCTTCAGTATTTGTCCTACAGGGCAACTCGAACACCTGTATTTCGGCAGTAAAATCATCGATACTGACTTGAAAGTGCTCCACACTAAAATCACTGCTGGTGCTGGGGCAACCATTGAATATGCGAATGAGCATGGCAAGACACTACTGGATATGTTACCACTTGAATATTCAGGGATTGGTAAAGGAGATTTTAGACTCACACCACTTGAGATTAAAATGCCTGATGGAACTTATGTGACAGATTTTGTTTATGATTCACACACCATCCACACATCCATCGTCAAGAGCAGAGAAATTCCAACAGCAAGAGCAACCGATCCAGAAGCCACGAGCCTTGTTGTTTTAATGAAAGACCATCATGCAAAACTAGATTTACAAATGATTTATACTGTCTTTCATGACACGAATACCATCACACGACGCGTGATTCTCACCAATCATCACGCATCAGAATTAAGCATTCGTAAAATCATGAGTCTGATGCTTGATCTATCTGAATCTGATTATGATTTGATTACGTTTGATGGTGGTTGGATTAAGGAAGCTCACAAGCATTTAAGACCTCTTTCTTATGGTACATACATCAATGATTCAACGACTGGAAATTCATCCAATCGACATAACCCAGGCATCATCTTAGCTAAAAAAGGAACCACTGAAGATCATGGAGTATGCATTGGTATTAATTTAGTGTATAGTGGAAATCATTATGAAGCAGTCCAGATTTCTAATCATGGGGTGCTCAGAGTCATGACAGGCATCAATCCACACTGTTTTGAGTGGCCACTCAAAACAGGTCAATCCTTTGAAACACCCGAAGCGGTATTATCATATTCCGATCAAGGATTCAATGTGCTATCCAAACACTTTCACGGCTTTATCAACAATCACATTGTACCTAGGCAATTCCAACATGTCACAAAGCCAGTCATATTAAACAGTTGGGAAGCATTTTTCTTTGACTTTAATTACGGCAAAATCATGCGTCTTGCTAGACAAGCGAAAAGACTCGGTGTCGAGCTTTTTGTCTTGGATGATGGCTGGTTTGGAAAACGTAATGATGATCACAGTAGTCTAGGAGATTATCATGTTAACCGACGCAAACTACCTGGAGGGATCACTCATTTAGCCAACCGCATGCATCATATTGGTTTAAAATTTGGTTTATGGTTTGAGCCTGAAATGGTCAATCCAGATTCTAAGCTATATCGTGAACACCCTGAATATGCAGTCAAGATTGAAGGTAGAAGTCCATCACTGGGTAGAAACCAGTTGGTGCTTGATTTGTGTAATCCCAAAGTTAGGGAGTACATCAAGCACGAGCTGATTAAAGTGATACAATCTGCAGACATCGATTATATCAAATGGGATATGAATCGGCACATGACAGATATGTTTTCTAAGCATGTTGAAAATCAAGGCATGTTTTATCACAGATATATTTTAGGACTCTATGAAATCTTGCATTATGTGAGAAAGAAGTATCCTAAGATCATGATTGAAACGTGTGCATCCGGTGGAAACAGGTTTGATTTGGGTATGCTCACTTACGGTACACAAATTTGGGCATCTGATAATACCGATCCAATTGAACGTTTATCGATTCAAGAAGGTTTAAGTTATTTGTATCCCCAGTCTACCATCAGTTGTCATGTATCCCTTGCACCGCATGCACAGACACTCAGAAAATCTCCGCTATCAACACGATTTAATGTCGCTAGTTTTGGTGTTCTTGGTTATGAACTCAATTTAAACTATGTGACACCTGCAGAGAAAAAGGAAATCAAAGAACAAATCAAACTGTATAAAGGATATCGTGGTGTCTTACAATATGGTGAGTTCAAACGCTTTGATTTAGAAGATTCCAATCGGAAAGTATGGCAAGTCTCAAGAGGCGATACACACTTTGTCGGAAACTTTCAATACATACAACCTTCAAGTCCAAATTTCGAAACACTTCACGTGAAGGATTTGAAAGCGGAGGCTTTATATCGAATTCGTTCCATCAATCAAAAGATGCCTTTAGATCGTTTCGGTCATTTGATTGCACATGCACTTCCCATCAAAGTACATCCCAATGGATGGTTGATGAGAACCCTTGGAAAACATAAACAACTCGATAACGCAACCGAAGATTACTACGCAAGCGGTCAAGTGTTGATGAACGGATTGAAACTAAAACAGCAATTCAACGCAACCGAAGATTACTACGCAAGCGGTCAAGTGTTGATGAACGGATTGAAACTAAAACAGCAATTCATGGGTACTTGGTATAATGATCAAACACGTATTTTAGGTGATTTCGGCTCTCAAATTTATATGATTGAAAAAAAGGCGTGATATGCATGCGAGTAGAACAACATCTCAATTTTGATTGGAAATTCGGTCCATTTCAAGAAGA
>Ga0209835_1000950_pt1 | contig 16946 bp, 9 predicted proteins | sample LakKivwa52mmetaG_FD_184138 | JGI IMG/M metagenome (GOLD analysis project Ga0209835, IMG submission 184138) | Anoxic lake water microbial communities from Lake Kivu, Rwanda to study Microbial Dark Matter (Phase II) - Lake Kivu water 52m metaG... | ecosystem: Environmental > Aquatic > Freshwater >...
CAAGATATCTGTTTCACGCTTAGACTCGACCTTCATCCTGCCTTTGAGGCCATTCACTGGGTTTCCAAAGCCAAGAGGGAATGATTGCCAATCGGGGTTACGTTTCATGATTTCCCATGCCAAGCCAGCAATGGGCTTGCTCTTCATGAGTTCAATATGATTGTTTATTGTGGATGCGGTAATCCCGGGTGTAGCCATGAAAATGAGATCGGTTTTTCCCTTTTGGTTTTCTAAAAGAATCTTGGATGAAGCGGAATAAATCTTTGGTTGCCTGGCTGTATAGAGGATGGTCATGGCTAAAACCAACACAAAGATAAGGACTATGAGATACCTAAACTGGAGAATAATTCTAATGTAGTCCGAAAGTCTTATTTCGTCTTGTACGGGTGCGTGTTGTGAAGTGCTTTGATTTTCCATGCTTGATCCTATTTCAGATTTACAATTGAGTTATAAACACTCAGAGCGATGGCTGCTTTGGATAAAAAGTCTGCTACTCTGGCTGCTGCATAAAAAATAGTTCCGGATACAATAACCGTATCTCCAGGCTGTAACACCGGGATCAAGTTCTCATCACCGGTTTCCATGTATTTCTTCAAATTCACAAAAATAATCTTTTCTCCTTGGGCAGTGGGGCGGACAATACGGATTTTGGTTAACTTCGCATCTTCCCTTGGACCTCCGGCAAGCGATATCAAGGTAAGTAAGTCTGTATCATCCGGAACGGCATAAAAACCTGGTTTATAAATCTGACCCCAGATATGAGTATTGATTTTCAGTTTTTCAACGCCACTGCGGACACCATCAAAGGTATAGGCAGATATGTTTGACGTCGACATAAAAGATCCGCTGCCCTGGGCATACAAGACCGTTGACAAAGTGATCAGGAAGCATATTAGCAGAGCTTGTTTCACAATATCCTCTTTTCTATTTTACGTAATGATTCTTAGTTTAGCATATCAGTCAAGATAAATTTACCTCATTACTCCTTATCTTATGTGAGTAAAGGTTTTATCTCTGATGTGATATTTACTGTTTTCCCGTTTTACGTTGCTGAACGATGTGCATACTACGCTCGAATGATTCAGCACCCATATAATTTTGCAGGGTATTATTCCACTCAAAGGAGTCTATCCTCCAAGTCAATGATTGCCCAGCATATTGCTGGGCAAGATTAACAGGAAAGAGGATACTCATTTGATCTTCTTCAAAAGAGACTACTAAGTCTTGATGCCACACATATTCATAGTTTGCATCAAATACAACTGCTCGATACTTTGAAGCAAAACCACTTCGAGCCCAGCGAAATGCTATATCGGCAGGAGTGACGCTGGCATTTTGATCTGGACTTATAAGCTGGGGTTTACTGAGGATGGCGTATGCTACGGTATCAGAACGGGCGGTGTTTCCGCTCGAATCGACCAAATCGATGAAATAGGAATACACCGTCTCATAGTTCAAAGCAGCACTGCTGTCAAGATAGTATCTGTTTGAAGATGGTATAGAATCAACAAGTACGGGAGTAGTCTGGAATTCATTAAATCTATACACCTTTACATGGCTTAGATCAGTATCCAAGAAGGGTTGCCAGAGGATCCGGATCCAATCGCCATCGGGAACTGTGTCGATACCGTTGTTCTCATCATTCAAGGAAATAGTCTGATTTTCGTAGATTACAGGCAGATCACCAGTATCCCCTAAATGCGGTATCAAGATCGGAGATACGGGAGGAATCTTATCCACCTTTAGTTTGTCTTCGCCGGCGCATGAAATCAGCAGAACCGCCGATATGACCACTAGTATTAAATATATGTTTTTCATATAATCCTCCTTAAAAGGAAATCCTCAAACCGATCCGATTTGTTAACCCGACTGGATTGGTGATAAGTGCATAGTCCAAATTGACGCCATACACATTTACCGACGCGCCACAAGAAAAGTTTTCATCGTAATAGCCAGCTCTTAAGCTGCCTAGATTGGCATAATCCCATTCAATACCATAGTGATTAGTACCGCCATATACATAATCTCGGTCAAATGCCAATATCACATTAGAATTCAATATGGGTAGGGGTTGATAGATGGCAACAGCTAGCTTGGTATTGTACAAAATCTCGTCCTTATGTTCTGTCGCAGTATCCCAAGTAATGTCTGTACCCGAGATATCTTGGAAGTTTGCTCCCAAAGCGATGTCTCCCAATAGGTCGTAATCGAATACGATAGCGAGATCGGTCTTTACCATCATTCCAAGATCAACGCCAGTACCGTTTCCAAGGTTTTTAAATACTTCGCGTTTGATGAATTTGATGTTTCCACCAAAGTAAAAATCAAAGGGGATCTCAAAAAACAACCATCCCAAATTGGCATCATACCTTAGATGTTTGGCAAACGCAAACTGATACATGTCATCAATACTTCTAAATTTTCCGTCTGGTATTCCCGTTAGCTGCAGCGTGCTATTGTTTATGCGTTGGTCCACATTGGTGCCCAGCAAATACTTCTCGTCAAAATAGGGTATATCATCTATGGTTAAACGCGTAATGTTAAAACCGATGGTTACTTCATTGGGTAGAGGTTGACTATAGTTGATGTTATCATAAGCGGCTAATCCATTATAGAGAAAAGCATGCATCAGATTTACTTCGGATTTTCGGATTTGAGCGATCCCCGAGGGGTTCCAAAAAATCGCCGAGCCATCGTTGGCAATTGCAGCAAAAGCGCCGCCCATCCCAAGAGGTCTCACACCGGCACCAATCATCATAAAATCTCCGGCATACCTGCCAGCTGAGAGACTCAATGTGCTTACGAGCAATAGGAGCATGATATATATAGACTTCTTCATTGTTTGCCTCCTTACTTCAAGATCGCCATTTTGTGCGTCTTTTCAATTGTTTTTGAGCCCTGTTTAGCGGTGATTTTATAAAAATACACGCCATTTGCCAGTAAAAAACCTTGTTCGTCTTTGCAATCCCATCCGTAAAGCGTTCTGGGGAACTCATGATAACCCACTCCGGTGGGAAGATTTGCAAAGGTCTTGACCAATCTTCCGCTTACCGTATAAATCTTGATACTTACAGCGTCTGCATCATCTGTTAATACATAGGTGAAGCGGGTTCGTCCATCGTTTTTGGGGTCTAGGGCTACTCCTACTACTGGATTTGGGTAGTTTGCCACATTAACAATGTCAAACCTATCATTAACGATGAACTGGATTTCCCTGCTATTGAAGTTTCCGTTTACGTCCTTACAATCCACTACAAGGCCATAAGAACCTCTGCTCAGGTTGATTTGGTACTTGATAGGTATTCTATTGACACCAGTAGGATTTACAGATATCACATAGTCTGAAGGGCTTACCATATTTCCATTTAGATACATGCTGATGGAGTTATCTACTACATCGATTCCATTAGCATCGCTGAGTAGTAGTGACAAAGTACCTTTCCCCGAAATATAGCCACCCACGGTAAATTCTTGATCTTGGACATTTACATCTATGGAAGGTCTAATCCTGTCCCTATTTCTATATAGGCTATAGATACCGGTTCTATTCACATCAAAAACAACCCGGTTATTGATAGTTGAAATGATTCCACCTTGGTGAATCCATTTGCTAGAGGGTTCATGCCAACGGTAGATATGGTATGAGTTTTCATTTTCATAATATTGTGCCAGGCTATCAGTCGCACTATATTGGAAGGTTAAACGGACTTTTTTGTTGTTGTTAAACACTCCCAAACTGTCTATGATGCTACTATCCAATGTGCCAATCTGGTATGCTTTGGAGCTTACGCCTGAAGCAAGATTGATTGTGCTGATATCCGGTTGTTCAAATGCTGTTTTGTATCCAGCATCGTGAACATAGAACAAAGAATTTTCTCCAGGGGATACTACATTAGCTGGAACATCGCAAGACAGGTTGCCGTCAACGCTATTGATCGATGCCCCATCGCTGTTTACTATGAAGTAATTAAAGGGCAGATCCATCATTATAACGTTGTTTGTATTGTAAAAGATATGCCATTCAGGAAAGGCATTAGACCAGTTTACACGCACCTCAAATGTAAGGTTGGCGTTGTATAGTGAGTCGATCATGACAGTTTCCCATCGCTCTTCATTGATAGCCAAAGGCATTAGGTCTTGAATCTTATGCAAGTATGAGTTTTGGTTTTCTGGCTTTATATACAATCTTAGATCGGTAAGAGTCGAAGCAGCGTTGCCGATATTTTTGCATAAAACCTTGAGAGACAGTCCATTGTTAGTTGGTTCTAGTCTTATGTCACTCAGGAAAAGGTCTGGACCTGCGCTTACCATGCTGTACCAAGGAGACATTGAGACTGTTCCGGTTTCATCCAAAACATAGATGTATTCGATTTCTCTACCAGTACGTATAGGTTGGAGCTTTAGGTCTGTTCGCCATTCATTGCTATCACCGATTCGGCTCATTTGCAGGGTCGTAAATGTTGCATTGGGACCTGTTCCATTAAGGTAAACCCTGCATTGCACTGATGTAACTTCGCCTCGAGGATGAACGATTGCCGTAAAGGATAATGAATCCCGCCATGTGGGAATAGTGGGAGTTAAAGTATGATGCATGATATTTGCTCTGCCAATTGCTACTTGATTGGATCCGAGGTATTCGTGGTCATTTGAATAGCCAGCAACATAAACCTTTCGTAAATAGTTAGTGCCAGCATTAGTGGGAAAGACATAAGAGGCGTTGTAAACACCTTGGATGACCGGAAGGTCAAAAGGTACATTGACAGTTTTTTCGTTTTCCTTCATGATAAAGAGCTTTGCGCTGCTTACTTCAGGAGCGAACTGAGCAGATACGCGTAAAGTGTCCCCGGGCTCAAACAGGTGTTTATTCACTGAGACTGGAATATCAGTAATGGGTTTTCTAAAGCGGATTAAAGGGTCCCCAAGGTAGGAAGACCCAATGGTAAGAGCATATCGTGGCGCCGGTGATGTTGTGGAAGTAAAGAATCTCGCTTTGGCAAAAGTGATTGCCTCACCCAGGCTCGCGAAATTGTGTTTGAACATAGCTTCATTAAGCGCTAAGCCGTAATCTTCATCTTCTATTAAGTAGCCCAATCCAGAAAATCCCAGAGTGCTGATAGCTCCTTTGTTAGGTTGGATTACCAAGGCTTCGCTAAGGGAGGAAGTACCTGGGGTATCGAAGGCTGATGCATAGCATGCCAAGCTCATTACAAATGGATATGCTTGGTTGTTCAGCGTTGCGACATCGTTGAAATTGAAGAGGTTATAGTCTGCCCAGATCCGCCCCCCACCGTGTCCCATAAATTGGACGTATTGCGTGCCAGAATTGATGGCATCTTTTAGGGCAAAGGTACCGCCAAAATAGTCAGGACTTACCGATTGGGTAGAAGTATAAAGGGAGGAAGCACCTGGGGTATCGAAGGCTGATGCATAGCATGCCAAGCTCATTACAAATGGATATGCTTGGTTGTTCAGCGTTGCGACATCGTTGAAATTGAAGAGGTTATAGTCTGCCCAGATCCGTCCCCCGCCGTGTCCCATAAATTGGACGTATTGCGTGCCAGAATTGATGGCATCTTTTAGGGCAAAGGTACCGCCAAAATAGTCAGGACTTACCGATTGGGTAGAAGTATAAACTCTGCTTACACGATAATGAGGGGGAACAGCTTTTCGTCTGATTCGTTCCGATTGCTGGGAGAAAATATCATCAGGATCTGTTATCTTTCCACCTGCGGTAAACGTTACATGGCTGCTCCAAAGGTTTTGCGTAAGCGCATTAGTATGATAATGGACTGCCTTTTGTGCATACTCGGCTATCTGTTCTGTATTCCATACATTGATTCTGGCTATTGAGAGATCGGCTACTGTGTCTTCACCCAATATGCATACATACCAATTATCACTTGCTGTAGCACCATGTTTGTAAGTCCACATTTTGCGGATGGGTATCTGGTTATACTTGCGGTTTGGGCTGTTATCGCGCTCATCATCAGTTCCTTCTCCCAATAAAATCACATGTTTTAGCTGGGGAATAGACCAATTGTCGTAGGCATATCTGATAAAGCTTTTGATGGCATCTGCGGAACGGATACCCCCATTGAACTCATCGAAAATATCCTGTAAATCTACTACCTGGGTGTTATATCCAATACCGTTCCAAAGCTCTACCAATGTCTGAGTCCCCTCCGCTTCCACAAACTCTCTGGGAGTGATAACCAGTACATCACCAAAGTTGGTAGGGCTTTTCAGGTCTGATGGGAAATTGATGCGGATAAACTTTGGAGTTTTCTTTTGGCTATCTTCTACTGCATAGTATTGGATGCTATTGGATGCCACACTGTCTTGGAAAGTAACCGTCCAAGGTGCGATACCGTCCAGGTTAAATGGTTCGATCTGCAGATTGTTAAAGACACTTGAGCCAATTTTGTAAACAGATACATTGGGACTGCTGAATCCTTCTACTTGAAACTGAAACAAGCCACTGGGGCGATTTGAAGGCTTGGTAAACTTGATCAGATTATTGTCTGTGCGATATTCTCGCCAATACTTGATGGTGGCATAGTCAAAGAGTATTTGTTCGCGGTCACCCATAGGCGTATTCCCAGAAAGACTGATGTAGATATTGTTGATACCATGTCTCAAAAAAGAATTGGGCAATGGGTTGGGATTACGGAAGATCTTTACTGTTTGCCCCAGCCATGTATGTGAATTGATCATTGCCTGGTTTATTCTTACCGAGGCATCATGATCATAGGCGACAGATGTTTCGGAGTACGTGAGTCCGTGTAAACCTACCTCCGCACTAAAAGTCCTGATCGTAGAATCCCGTGGATATTGAAGCTCTATCGGAATTATGTCCAAATTGGGAGCGGATATTTTCTTCCAAAACCATACGTCTTCTTTGTAAAACAGCGGAGCGGAGGGCGTCCAACCCCTGCCCAATTTGTCTGAGACGATCTGTTGCTCAAAGTGCACGGTCTCTTCGTATGCATCGGGCACAATATATTGCTGGGCATTGGAGACGATCAATCCACCATTTTCTACCGCCATTCGCGCCCCAAAACTCTGTGCCAACCCCAAGGTATAAACATTCTCGTTTGTATAAGCATCGAAGTGTGATGTTTTTCCTGGATTTTTTACTCCATAGAACTCGAAGTATTCACCGGGATCAAAAGCACCATCGCTTTCACCAAGAAAGTGGATGGGCACAGGTCCATTGATGTCTCTTAGCTCCAAGTATCTAGGGTCTATATCATTGATATTCCATGCCATTTCAATACCCAAAGTGTCAATCGAAGCATTGATAAAAGCGTTTAGGTACTGATAGCTAACTCTATAGATTCCATCTGTGTCAACTACAAACTGGATCTCTGAAATCCGGTCATCTTTACTTTTGGGTGCAACATAGCTATTGTCTCTTTGTCTTGGCATTCTCCAAGACTTGGAAGTGGCATTGTTCAAGAAAAAAGCATCAGCAGCATCATCAACGATATTGGCATTGGTCTGCCAATCCTTGCTGGCTTCTTTGCTACCCTGGATATTGATCTTGAGCTTGATATAGCTATTGATCCACAGCTCCCGTTTAGCAGCAAGATATTGAAAAGGGATTACTTGCAGCGGCGCAAAATGGCGGTTGCCAATAAAAGCAGCACCACCTTTACTTACTGGATTTAGCGGATATACAGTATTACTTGTGTAGGCTCGCGGGTCTTGATAAAACAGGTAATCAACTTCATAGTCTTGCACTTGCATTTTCTTGGCAGGTATCAAATCAATATCTTTGACGACCTTAAGGTCATTCTCCAATATCTGGATGCTAAAGTCTCCATCTATGGGCAAGCCGATAGCCTCGGCGAAGCTGATCAATTCAGGATATCCTTCCTGATGAAAAGCACTCCCATCATCACATACAATCCGTTGCCATTCCCTAAAATTTTCGTTTCTTGTGTCCAATCGCCATTCAGGAAGCTTAAATTCAATCACCAACTCATGTGGATTTTGCGAGAGCAGGGTGAATGGGCTGGCATAGGCTAAGCTCACAAACCCCCAGAGCGCAGCAACTATTGGCAGGATATATCTATTCATAATTGTGTTCCTTTGTTATCAGAGTTTATTGATTCTAAGACCGATATCTTTCCTATAGGTCTTGCCTGTGAAATCAATCTGGTGAAGGTCTTTGTAAATCACTTCACGCGCTTCTCTTATGTCTTTACCATATCCTACCAAATTTAGCACTCTACCTCCATTGGTTTTAAGTTCATCATCATCTAGTCTTACACCAGCAAAATAAAGCGATCCCTCAAGTGGACCTGAAATCTTGATCGGTATGCCTTTATCATAGCTACCGGGATATCCCAGCGCAGCCAATACCAAACATACTGCTGTTCTATCATCCCATTCAAGCTGAAGATTATCTACCTCTTCATAGCAGATAGCCTCGCAAAGATCATAAAAATCTGTCTTTAACAGGGGAAGCACCGCCTGGGTTTCAGGATCACCAAAACGGCAGTTAAATTCTATCACTTTGGGTCCATCATCACAAATCATCAATCCGCAATACAGGATACCAGTATATGGAATTCCCATTGTTCTCATTGCACTCAGTGTCGGCTCTACAATACTCTTGTGGATCAGGTCTCGATACATCTCAGCTTCTTGAACTGGAGCAAAGGCTCCCATCCCTCCGGTATTGGGTCCCTTGTCTCCGTCCCATATTTGCTTATGATCCTGAGCAAAAACCATGCTTTGGTAGGCAAGCCCATCTGTCAATACAAAAAGAGATACTTCCCAACCCTTGAGGTATTCTTCGATTACTACTTGCTTGCCAGATTCACCCAATTTGCCATCGAGCATAATCTCCCGCAAAAATCCATCTGCCTCGGCAAAGCTCTGCGCCACCAAGACACCCTTGCCTGCCGCCAACCCGCTGGCTTTAATCACTATGGGAAATTGAGATCGCTCGATAAATGCAGATGCCTCTATGTAGCTATCACAAAGCTGGTATTTTGCGCTTGGAATGCCATTTCGCTGCATCAAATCCTTGGCAAAAGCCTTACTCGTTTCAAGCTTTGCCGCTGCTTGGCTGGGAGCCACAACCCCTATGTCTTTACTACGAAGAAAATCGCTCAAACCTTCTTCAATAGGCTGTTCATTGCCGATGAAAACCATACCGATCTGTGCGGTCTGGCAAAATGTATAAATGTCCTCAAAACTATGTAAATCTGGGCAATCATAGTATAGAGAGATTCCGCCATTGCCAGGAGAAACAAAGATTTGTCCTACTTTTGGGCTACGTGCAAATGCATCGGCAATAGCATGTTCACGACCTCCAGAACCGATGATCAATACGTTCATAAACTTCTTCCATTGATAGCGTCTATCAGTTTTATGACGGCAAACTCTGTTGCCTTGTAGCGGATGCTATCTCTTGTGCCATTAAAAATCACGTGATGCGTTATCGTTCCAGATTCACTGGAGATGCCAAAGAAAACAGTGCCAACAGGTTTATCCGGGCTTCCGCCACTGGGTCCGGCAATGCCTGTTACAGACAGCGAAAGATCACTGTTCATCAGCTTTCTTACTCCCTCTGCCATTTGCATTGCACATTCAGCACTCACAGCACCGTGCTCAACCAGAGTCTGATTGCTTACAGCCAATATCCTGTTTTTGATATCATTTGCATAGCTTACCACTCCACCCACAAAGTAAACTGATGCATCTGCTTGACCTACAATCCGTTCCTGTATCATTCCGCCAGTGCAAGACTCTGCTACGGATAGGCTCAGATTGCGTTCTATCAACATTCTGTGCAGCAAGGAAAAGGGGGTTTCTTCATCAAATCCCCATATGTATTCTGATGCCAGAGCACATATCTGTGAGACAGCATTTGATACACTTTCTCGATCATGACCATAAAGACGTAGATCGACCCTTCCTGTTTGTGGTAACCATGCAAGATTGATGTTATCTGGGCATACAAAGCTACTCAGCTTTTCCGCCAATGCGGATTCTCCAATGCCAAAAGTGTGTATCGTCTTTTGATAGATGGGAGTTAGACTAAAGTTTTCGCAGATTAGCGGTTTAACGCCTACCTCAAAGAGATGCTTCATCTCCATCGGCATTCCGGGAAGTGCAAAGAAATATCTTTGCTCGGCTTGATAATGTAATCCGGGAGCTGTTCCCAACTCATTATTTAGGGCGATAAAGCCTTGCGGAACGATGGCTTGATTACGATTTATAAGAGGGACGGACAAGCCTCTACGTTCAAACATTGCCACTACCTTTGCCCAGATAGAATCGTCAAAAAGCAACTCTTTGCCAAAAAAGGAGGCAATTTCAGCTTTGCTAATATCATCCTCGGTGGGTCCCAAACCACCAGTAAAGATCACAATGTCATAATTTGTCCAAGTCTGCTCCAAGGCACTACGAATCTCCGTAGAAATATCGGCTATGACGATATTCACTGCTACAGCAAAGCCCAATTGGCTCAATTGTTCTGCCAGCCAACTAAAGTTTGTATTGATCGTCTTTCCCAATAGCAGTTCATTGCCAATGGATACGATCGCTACCTTTGGGATCGCTTCAATAGGATTTGGCAAAAATCACCCTCATAGCGGATTTGTTTCCACAACAGATACACTTACCCTCTTCCGTTTCGGCATCAAAGGGGATGCATCTGATGGTTACTTTCAGATCGGTCTTGATCTTTTCTTCGCAAGCAGTATCTCCACACCAATGAGACAAGGCAAAGCCTCCGTGAATCTCCGGTTGATTGCTATTCTTGGGAGTGAAATAGGAATAGAACTCTTTGTTGTCATCGATTTTTATGCTATGTTGTTGGCGAAAATCCAGAGCTTTCTGATAGATGTTCTCTTGCATATCAGAGAGTGTTTCAACCAATACCTCAGCCAGATTTTCGATGGGAACTGAGATTTTGTCTCTATTGTCCTTGTCCCTTCTGGCAAGCATTACGGCATTGTTTGCAATATCTCTGGGACCGATTTCGATGCGCAGTGGAATACCTCTCTTGATCCAATACCATGATCTTTCACCTGATGTAAGGTCTCTATCATCAAGCTCAGTATAAATCTTGATATCGTCTATCATCAAGCCTTTGAGGCTATCTTTGATCTGATTGGCAAATTGCAGGATTGCACTCTTTTCTTCGTCATTCTTGTAAATAGGGATCAAAACCACATGCGCAGGAGCAATTTTGGGAGGTAGCACCAAGCCATTATCATCGCTGTGAGCCATTATCAAAGCCCCTATCAATCTGGTAGAAACACCCCAAGAGGTAGTCCAGGCATATTCTACTTCGCCATTGCGGTTTTGAAATTTGATGCCGGAGGCTTTGGCAAAGTTTTGCCCCAAAAAGTGTGAGGTGCCGGATTGGAGAGCTTTCCTGTCCTGCATCATTGCTTCAATGCAATAGGTACTGATAGCTCCGGGGAAACGCTCACCTTCGGTCTTTTCACCTTTGATTACAGGCAAAGCCAGATATTGGTGGGCAAAATCCGCATAGACATCGAGCATTTTTCTGGTTTCCACCATAGCATCGTCATAGCTTTCGTGAACGGTATGTCCCTCCTGCCACAGAAATTCGGCAGTGCGCAAAAACAAGCGGGTACGCATTTCCCAGCGCACGATATTTGCCCACTGATTGATAAGCAGTGGCAAATCCCGATAGGAATTTACCCACTTGGCAAAAGAAGCACCGATGATGGTTTCGCTGGTTGGTCTCACGATATAGGCTTCAGTAAGTTCACCTCCCACCTTGAGTCCACCCTTGCCATCATCTTCCAAATGGCTATGAGTTACTACTGCACATTCCTTGGCAAAACCCTGTACATGCTCTGCTTCTTTTTCGAAATAACTCTTGGGTATAAAAATGGGGAAGTAGGCATTTTTGTGTCCAGTCTCACGAAACATGTTATCCAATACACGCTGAATATTTTCCCATATTGCATAGCCCCATGGCTTGATCACCATGCAACCTCTTACATCACTATTCTCTGCCATATCTGCAGCTTTGATCACCTGCTGATACCATTCGGCATAGTTTTGTTCACGGGTTGGTTCTATCGCTGTTCGCACTTGCTTACTCATTAGTTCTCCACGCTTTTTCTAATGAAGGTAAAATCTGAAAACCTGCTCTATCTGTCAATAAGAAAGCTTGGAAAAGTACAGTAGCAGGAAAAAAAGGCAGATTCATCATCAGTCGTTTAACTCCCTATCGCGGTTTTGAACGTGATAGAAAAGAAATTTCTGCGCCCGAGCATGAAAAGCGATGCTGTAGTCCAAGTCGCCATGGGTCTTGAGTAGTTGTATTGTCTGCGTTTGCGACTTGAACTCCAAATCGTTTTCATGTATGGTCTCACTATCCTATTGTCTCGTCCAATACCAGCATCAAAAACCTTATATTTTACTTTATTAAAATGGCACAAAGCAAAGATTTGTAACTTATATGGAACAAATAATGCTTTATATAAACTATCGAACTTGAGGCTTTTAACCTCTTAATCAGGATCTGCCTCAAGCGGGAGGAAGAGATGAAAAAAGCCATGTTTGTAGTATTGATGTTGCTACTGTTTACGGTAGCCTTCGCTTTTGATTTTCAGGCACTGACAGAAATTACAAATTTACCTCCAGTATGGAGTTTTTCTGGAGAGTATGGTGCTCGGATTGTAGATGGAAATCTCTATCTGGCATACACTACTCGTCAAAATGAGGGTATACAAAGGGATGTTTTTGCAATAGTTTTTCCCGATGGTAACTCAATATATCATGTCTTCGATATCAATCCAACATGGTATAGCAATGATAATCTGCCCCCAACAATTTCAATAAACTATCCGCAGATATTTATCCAGAGTCAGATGCACCACAATGGTGGAGTATTGTTTTCTCCAGATATGGGAGCATCATGGCAATCTTCGGTCATGCCCAATACTCTATCTTCAGACGTTGAGACTATGCAAAAAAAGACTCGCGATCTGATGCAAGGAGAAAGCTGGAATGCTGAGAGATATGCGATTCTGACAGGGGTTAATGATGAAGTAGTTTCGTTTTCCACCCTTTCAGACCCTTATGGTGTTGATGAAACCTATTTTACAAGCAATGAGCGTACCACAACGGAGACCCCTGTTTACTTCTGGGGTGCTGATTTTGTGAGGGGCAAAGTAAGATCAAATGATGATATCTGGGTAAGAAATGCCGGGGGAGGTAACAACCAAGGATGGCCCAAGGATGGCCATTTTTTCTAGATTTGGTAATTACTTCGGGGATAATTAGAAGTTCCAGTGCCCAGATTCCTTATGAACAAATATTTCAAGGCGGTTTGATTGAAAATGCTGAGAGTAAACAGTTTAATCAATTCACTCCAACCATAGAATTAGCAATAAAAGCAAGCCTGCCTCAATGGGGTTCAAGTCAGTATGGTAACGATAGTATTCTTATGGTAGAGGCAAATGGTACAACAGCATTTGTAAAGCAAGCCGTTATCTCACAAACCGTTCCCACTGCTTTCCCCGTCTATGAAAGCTATCCACCACCAATTGGCGATCCCCTATACACAAATCGTATCCCCATACCAGACACTACGTGGATTGATTTGGGAGTTCACAATCTTGATAATGGTTTTTATACCGATTATACACTCTGGCTGAAGGGTACTTTTGCCAATAATGTTACTATCATGTCTGCCCAAAACATCTATCTCATCGGAGATATTTTGCTACAGAATACACCAGTGGGAATGGCTCCCGATCAGAATCCGATAAATACCACGGACAAGGTATGTATCATTAGCATGGAAAAAATCATCATCAAGTATGGCTACAAAGACCCTAACACCGGGCAACGTCTTCATCCCAATTGTGGTCCAGATGGCTCTGGAATAAACATCTACGCAGACCTTATCACTCCCAAAATCGGACTTACCTCCTTTCAGTCTGGGGTGTTTACTTTTGAGTATCAGCACCCTCATGGCAGTACTCCAGACCTCATGATTGACGATCAGCTATACACAAAAATTGATTTGCATCGGCGAAGGTTCCCTCAAACAACTCAAGAACCATGGCACCCAAATTTGGATTTCCCATGGTACAATCCTCTTTGGCCCGAAAGAAGCCCATATAAACAAAGGGGAACAATCAATCTGTGGGGTTCCATTCTTCAAAACAGACGCGGATTTTTGCGCCGTTCTGGCAATGATAGTGAGTATCCTTCCAATAGTGGAGTTTGGGATATTGAGAATGACCGCTGCGGTGGACCAGTTAACGCGGTAATATATGACCCGATTACCGGTCTTTTACTTCAACCAGTCAATTTTCCGGGAGCTTCAGGGACTGGAGTAGGATATACCAAAAACTACAATCCAGATTTTCGCACTTTGGCGATGGTAACCAGACATAAGATCTTTGGTCTGGGGCTAAAAGCATTTTCGATAAGTGGAACAAATTATTCTGGCATGGTGAAATACCTGCCAGATAATGAACCATATTTCAGCAAATCTCTCGACATAAGTGCAGATTCTCTTTTTGTTAGCAGAAACAATTCTATCTATACGCAGAACGATAGATTTGATCATACCCTGCCTGAGGGATGGCATATAGTAAAGATCAAATCTACCCCTGATGGCGTGATCTCACTCTGGGGCAAAAAAAGCCCCGAACAGAGGGAGTTGAAACTGGTCAAATCCGATTTTGCCCAAACCTATACTACTATCTTGCACGAGTGCATTATTGATTATGACCTCTTTGCCTTCAACAAAGTTGGGGCATTGTACGTGCTCTCTTACTATGATACCGATATTGATTCTCTTTTGCATTATAGTTTTAATGCTCTCGGCAGCATGGTAAATCGGAGTGCTTGGGATTATAGTTTTAATGCTCTCGGCAGCATGGTAAATCGGAGTGCTTGGGATATATCTACTACGCTGCAAGATATTCCAAATTGGCAGCAAAGGAATGCAGAAATGACTATTATGCCAATTAGTGAAGAAACCGCCTATCTGGTATTGGGATGCTTTTTGGATTGGGACAACCCACAAACAGAGAAGCGTTTTTTCATAACCCAGGGATCCATGCCAATCGTATCTACTGAAGAGGGTTTAGCCCCACAAGTACCCCTCACTTTAAGGCAAAATTATCCCAATCCCTTCAATCCCGAAACTACAATATCCTACTACCTGCCCAAAGCAAGCGAGGTAAGCGTCAAGGTCTTCAATGTCAAAGGTCAATTGGTACGTACCCTCTATCAAGATACGCAAGGCAAGGGCTCACATAGCCTCAAATGGAACGGAAAAGATAATAGCGGCAGAGATGCTGCCAGTGGAATCTACTTTTACACGCTCAAGACAGATAGTACTGCATTGAGTAAAAAAATGCTCCTCATGAAATAAGACCTAACCTTAGAATTGAAAAGTCGGGAGAAATCCCGGCTTTGTTTGGGACGAGCTTATACGTAATCAAGCCTTCTTTGACACAATAATGTTAAACATCAATGCTCCCATTTACATCCCGGATTCAGCATTTCAGCAAGACATTCATTAATAGATGCACTCTGGATATACGGTATGCATTTGGGTTGCTATACACATTCAATACGATGCAGTGTCTCTATTTCCTTGCATCATTATGATGAGAAAGTTCTTGACAAAATATGTGCCCTACTCCATGGTTATAAATGTATGAAATCTATGGAGGAAAGATGAAACAGATACTTTATACTATTGGTTTTTTGTTTCTGGTATTGTGGCTCATGGCGAGTGTCGATCAAGAGATTCTTGAAAAAGCCACACAAGGTGATGCTGCGGCTCAATTCAAACTCGGTGATATGTATCTGGAGGGTATCAATGTAGAGCAAGACTACATAGAGGCAATCAAATGGCATAGGTTGGCTGCCAATCAAGGACACGCTTCTGCTCAGAATGGATTAGGATACATTTATACTAATGGATTAGGAGTCAGCAAAGATTATATCGAAGCATTTAAATGGTATTCATTGGCAGCAGATCAGGGAAATGCTTTTGCCCAGACTAATCTTGCCTTCTTGTACTTAAAAGGTATGGGTGTCTCCAGAAACTACACTAAAGCCGCAAAATGGTTCAAGCTCGCTGCTGACCAAGGCGACAAAGAAGCTCAGTACAACATGGGATTGCTATATGAGAAAGGGTACGGCTTTGTAGTTGACAATAAATTAGCAAAGAGTTATTATCTTGAGGCATCTCAAAAGGGGCATGCAGGGGCTCAATACCGAATGGGAACAATGTATCACTTTGCTAAAGGTATTAAAAAAGACTTAAGCGAAGCAGTCAAATGGTATCATCTATCTGGGGCTCAGGGTTTTGCCGATGCTAATTACAATCTGGGACTTGCATACCAATTTGGTGACGGAGTAAAAATCGACATCAAATCAGCTATAAAACACTTTGAGTTGGCAGCCACTACAGGGCATACTGCTGCGCAGTATAACTTGGGAGTTATACTTAGCCCAGAAGAAATGGGCTTTATGGGAACAACAGTAACAGTCGTACATCCTCAGATTGACATTGAAAAAGCCTTCTTCTGGTTTATTCTTGCCGCTGAGTCTGAGGATTCGAGAGTCGCAAAGTTAGCCTCAAACAACAGGGATGTTATAGCTAAAAAACTTTCTAAAACGCAAATTGAGAGGACTTACAACAAAGTGGCTGAATGGGTGCCAAAACAGGTACCGTAGCATTCCGATACTATGAATCATATAGTATAACCACTTGCAGAGTCTTCATTTACGGAGATTTGTAAAGCCCTGTACAGCCGCGCCGTCTATGTTCTTTTGATATGTATGAATATGACATCGCTTGCACCTACCGAGTTGGAGACATGTTGACTTCCGTTACTACTATCAATCGATCATAACCATTAGGTCAACAGGTACCATCTGAAAACCCTTTTTCAAGATACCAAATTTTC
>Ga0209835_1000953_pt1 | contig 16932 bp, 17 predicted proteins | sample LakKivwa52mmetaG_FD_184138 | JGI IMG/M metagenome (GOLD analysis project Ga0209835, IMG submission 184138) | Anoxic lake water microbial communities from Lake Kivu, Rwanda to study Microbial Dark Matter (Phase II) - Lake Kivu water 52m metaG... | ecosystem: Environmental > Aquatic > Freshwater >...
GCAGCTACCCAGACTTTCAGGGTTTTGCGCTGCTCCTCTGTCATAGACAATTTTTCGGCTGGGTTCCACATGAACCCAATCATAACACAAGACCGGATGATTGTAAAGATATTACTGTAACATTACACTAGTAGTGAGGCTTTGTACAGGGTAAAGATCAAGGAAAAGGAGTGATATATGATATGAATAATAAATTGATTTTCCTCGGGAGCCTGGTTCTGGTTGGCTTGATGCTTTCGGGCTGTGCCTGGTATGGGGGTTATGGCTATGACTTTGGATACAGCCATGGTTATCACCATGACTACGATTATCATCGCCATGATGGACATCCCCGACCTCATCACTGGGGCGATCATGATAGGACCTGGCGTGGACCAGGATATAGACCTCATCATCGGCGGTAAGATAAGAGGTTAAGAAAAGAAACTTAAAAATCTCAGTGGTTCATCCTAAGTCTTCCTGCTCGGGGAGACTCCAATTTGAGTCTCCCGGTCTTTTTTCCCCAATTCATCCCCTTTTAAGCCTTAAGACTTACCAGAGCATCTGGTTTTCTGTTGTTGATGGTGAGTTAAAGACTAAAAAAATTCATTCCCAGATGATGAGAAAAAAATTGGGGAAAAAGAGAAAAACTTTTCTCTTTTAGATTTTCCCAATTGATAAATTTGAATAATCCGAGAGAGCGGGAGTAAAATCAGGACAAAAACCTCTATTGGCACGTATCTTGCTGAAATTATTTATGGGATTCCATTTTAGTGGAGGAGATATTTATGAGCAGAAAAGAAATGGAAAGGTCACCGGTCATTCTAAGAACCTCTTATGATCGATGGAGGAAAAGGTGGATGGTCAGGTTTTTCCTTACCAATGTATTTTATCTCATCCTGTTAGGAATTTTGGGGCTTTGGGTCATTCAAAGTGAAAAGGCGAACAGACTTTTTTCCATGCAAAAGAATCAACTTAATGAATATAAGATGAAAGAGAACATCTACTCCATATTGAGAAGCCATGGGGTCAGTTTAAGTCAGGGAATAGATATTGCTAAGGTGACCATCAGACAGTCAAAAGCCCTTAATCTTCCAATCTCTTTGATCTTAGCTGTCATGAAGAAAGAGAGCGTTTTTACCCCTTACGCTCTTTCATCACAAAATGCGATGGGGCTGATGCAAGTTCACCCTATCACCTGGGAAGAGTATGTCGCAAAGCTAAAATTAAAAGTCTCCACCCATGCTGCTTTTGATCCTGTGACGAATATCATTGTAGCAACCCACGTACTTAAAGATTTGTTTGACTATTATAAAAGAACATCCAGGTCGGAGGCGGATCTCTGGAATTCAGTATTGTCCGCTTATTATGCAGGGAAAACTTCTCTTTCCCAAACCGGAATCACCGATTCTCATTTGAAATACATAGCTGATGTTAATAGATTTAAGGGGGAATATGATAAAATATTTGCGAATTGAATTTTATATTCTCCGTCTAAAGGCAAGATGCTATTTATTGCGGATGAAATGGGAGAAAATTAAAAACCATTCTCACAAGATTAACCCCTCAGAATATACCCTCTTTTTATAGTTAATCCCCCACCTTCGTTTTCAAAAAGACGCACCCAAATCAGCGTATGAATTTCAAATGTCGTAAGAAGGTTAGAGAAGTGAACGAATTCAACCGCGTACCCTAAATTCGTAACAGTTTAGTGCTTTGAAAAAACCGATCTAATCCCCCTGAATCCCCCTTTGTCAAAAGGGGGAAATATTTTGCCTCCCTTTGGAAAAGGGAGGTTAGGAGGAATTTTACAAGACGATTTCAAACAGCTAAATTGATACCTAAATTCAAGGCCAGATATCCAAAAAAGGAAATTGAACAGCTAAAAGAATAAAAAGGACCCGCTTGCCGCGGCGGCTGATTTTTCTTTGAACCAGTAAATGCCTGAACACGGGGAGACACCGAAAACCCATCGGACAAATTCATGTCATATTAAAGTGTGACCCTTTTGCATTTTCTTAATAGAACACTATTTCTTGGGTTTACTGCGTTTGAGGAAAGTCATTCGTTATGAAAAGTGTCAATTTTCAACTACGTCCCGCTCAACGCGCTCAACGCCTATAGGTTCTAAAACTTGGCACTGTGGGCAAGGATGCTGTATTTCGATCTTCTTAAAATGTTTTAGACCAACCTCCCATATACCCAAGCACGCTCTGCAGGAACGTCCCCAAGATTACCAGGCCTTGTAATGATACATTTGAGCGGCTTTAGGTTTTTAATCAGAGATTTGAGGTCTGGCAATCGTAATAAGTATTTTTTTGACGAAGTTTCCTTCGGGATAGTTAGGCGGTATGCCGTTCTTCATTGGCCAGTTGTTCTTTAATCCACATTCTGAGAAGCGCCGTATAGCTTAATCCCTTATGTTCGGCATTTCTTCCGATTTAATATCGTCCGGATCAAGCCTCAATGCAACGGTTTTCTTAGGTCTTCTAACGAATTTTATCCCGGCTTCCTTGGTATCTCCGTAATAGTCCCGAAAACTGTGGGTTTCCCAGAATCTTGCGGCTTCTTCATCCGTCCATTTAATGGAACTTATCGTCTTCATTTAGGACCATCACCAATGATTAATGAAGTGATAAACAAACGTATTACATTTGTCAACAGGTGTGGTTTGGGATGTGGTTTGGGATCAATTTCGACGATTTGGTGAATTTGGTTTTTTACCTTCTCGTGAGGTGTCGGTATTTGGTCCGGTGGGGTTGATTCGCCGCAGCTCCGAGGTGACGTTTCCGATCCGCCTCGTATTCGGAGTAGTTTCCTTCAAACCAGACAATGGAGCTCTCGCCCTCAAATGCCAGGATATGGGTGAGAGATTGAGTTGAGGGAACGTTGTAACCTTGCTAAAATTGACAGTGGGTTAAAATTGTAGTATTTTTAACCACATAAAAGAAGTGGAGGGTGAGGGGATCATTCTCCTTTTGTATTTAAAATTGGAGATTTCTGGAAAAGCCAGAAATCTCTGATTATACTCCTGCCTGCCGGCAGGCGGGGGTTAGGATCCGATTACATAGATTAGACATGCAGAGAGCGAAAATTAGTTTTTAGTGCTCTCAATAGATAAATTAAGGATGGTTGTCGGTGAAAGAGTTACTACCACTTGTGTCAAAACCGGTCAGGTATTTAGGCCGGGAGATCAATTCTATCAGAAAAGATCCCTCCGAAGTCAGACTGAATTTCTGCCTCGCCTTTCCGGATGTCTATGAAGTGGGGATGTCCCACCTCGGCATCCAGATCCTCTATCACATCCTTAACTCAAAAAACGGAGTGGCCTGCGAAAGGGTCTTTGCTCCCTGGGTCGATATGGAGAAGGTCTTGAGAGAGAAAAGAATTCCCCTTTCTTCTCTCGAGTCATCCCTCCCCCTTAATCAGTTCGATATCCTTGGCTTCTCCCTTCAGTATGAACTCTGTTTCACCAATGTTCTCAACATGCTCGATCTCTCCAACATCCCTTTCTTTTCAAAGGATCGGGATGATCGGTTTCCGCTCATCATCGCAGGAGGCCCCACCGCCTTCAACCCGGAGCCTGTGGCTGATTTCTTCGATGCCATTGTCATCGGAGATGGCGAAGAGGCGGCGCTTGAGATCTGCGATGTGGCGATCCAATGGAAAGAGTCTCATGGGAAAAAAGAGGATCTCTTAAAATCGCTTTCGAAGTTGAAGGGCCTCTATGTCCCCAGCCTTTCTCAGGGCCATAAGATCCAGAAGAGGATCCTCTCCGACCTCAACCGCGCCCCTTTCCCCACTTGTTCCATCGTCCCCTTTATGAAGGTGATTCATGACCGCCTCAATGTGGAGGTCGCCCGGGGTTGCAAACGGGGATGCCGTTTCTGCGAGGCAGGGTTTATCTACCGGCCTTATCGGGAGAGAGATCCGGATGGGATTCAGGAGATTCTCAACGCCTCGTTGAAACGGACGGGCTACGAGGATATCTCCCTGCTCTCTCTCAGCGCAGGAGACTATTCCTCCATCAAGCCTCTTCTTTCGAATCTGATGGACCGATTCGAGGCAAAGCGGGTGGCGGTCTCTTTTCCATCATTAAGAATTGAAAGCATCGTCGGCCATCTCGCAGGGGAAGTGAAACGGGTCCGAAAGACAGGATTCACCATCGCGCCCGAGGCCGCAACCGAGCGGCTCCGAAAGGTGATCAATAAGGAACTGGACGAGGCCATCCTCTTTCAAGGGGTAAGAGAACTTTTCTCCATGGGCTGGAAGAATCTCAAACTCTACTTTATGATCGGCCTTCCCACCGAGAAGGAGGAGGATGTAAGGGGCATCATCGACCTTTCCAGAAGGATCTCCTCTCAGGGAGAACGCCAGAGAATTCATCCCCAGATCAGTGTGAGCGTCTCCACCTTTGTGCCAAAACCTCATACCCCCTTTCAGTGGGAACCACAAATCTCTCTCGAAGCGATGAAAGAGAAACTCCAATTTTTAAAGGATAATTTGAAGAAGAAAAACCTCCGTCTCAAATGGCAGGATCCCCATCTCAGTCTCCTCGAAGGGGTCTTCTCAATGGGAGACCGGAATCTGTCGAGGGGTCTGGTCGAGGCCCATCGGCTTGGATGCCGGTTCGATGGCTGGAGTGACCAGTTTCGCTTCGATCTCTGGGAAAATGCCTTTGAGAAGGCAGGGCTTGAGATGACCTCCTACACCCGGAAAAAGGGTTTTGAAGAAACGCTTCCATGGTCTTTCATTGAAACAGGGATCGGAGCCGATTTCTTATGGAAGGAGTATCAGAAAGGTTTGAAGGAGGAGGTCAGTCCTCCCTGCACAGCGAAGGATTGCCATCGCTGCGGCCTCTGTGACGGAAAAGATATTGTTGTGAGAGAAGCGCGCCCCGTAGAAATGGATTCGTTAAAAAAAGCGGATAGGAGTGAGATTCGAAGGAAGGGTCTCAGGATGAAATTTCGGTTGACTTTTGTCAAAAAAGGGGAGATCCGGTTCGTCAGCCACCTCGAATTAGCGCATCTCTTCTACCGGTCGGCAAAGAGGGCCGGCCTTCTTCTCCATCACTCTGAGGGATTTCATCCGATGCCGAGGATCGTTTTCGAAAAGGCCCTTCCGGTGGGGGTGGAGAGCCTGAGAGAGATCGTTGACATCGAATTGGATGGAAGGATTTCATCAACGGAATTGATGGAGAGGCTCAATCAGACCCTTCCGGACGGAATTGAAATCATTGAAGTCAGAGAAGTCCTTTTTCCCTTGCCCTCTTCCTCTCTTCCGCATCGGTCGGCCTATCGGATTTTCCTGGACCATCTCCTCTCAAAAGAAGAGGCCCAATCCAGACTGAAAAAGGCCATGGAAAAAGGAGAACTCTTCATCCTCCAGGAGAGGAAGGAGAAGGAGAGGAGGATCGATCTTCTACCTCTGATTGAGAGGGTTGAAGTGAAGGAAGAAACGGAAGAGCCGGGTGAAAAGGCCGGTCCGGTCTTAGAGCTTATTCTTCGGAGCCTCAGCGGAAAGACAGCAAAACCCAATGAGGTCGTTGAAGCCCTTCTGGGCATACAGGGAGAAGGGCTTGCCCAATGCAGAATCGTTAAGGTGGAATGAATGGAATATTGGCATCTAAGAGTTATGGAATCGTAAAAAGTCGTCATTCCCGTGAAAACGGGAATCCAGAAAATTCTAACAACATGAAAATACTGGATTCCTGCTTGCGCAGGAATGACAGAAAATAGCCTTTTCAGACTTTTTACGAGACCATCAAGAATTAAAAATAACTGGTGGATTGCTTTTCTCTTTAAGACCCATTATTCCATCATTCCACGATTCCAGTATTCCAATTCTATAATGTTTGGGGAGAGTTTATGGCCAATGAACTCATCATTAATGTGACGCCTCAGGAGACAAGGGTTGCCCTTTTAGAAGACCGGGTCCTTGCAGAGCTCCACATCGAGCGCACCCGGGACCGGGGGATCATCGGAAATATCTATAAAGGGAAGGTCGTTAAGGTTTTGCCGGGCATGCAGGCCGCGTTCGTGGACATCGGATTAGAGAAAGCCGCCTTCCTCTATGTCGCTGATGTTTATGGAGGGATGGAAGAGTATGAGGAGATGGGTTTTTTAGGCCTGGAGATGACCAGCTACATCAATCCTCCGTCACAGATCCAGGACCTTCTCTTTGAGGGCCAGGAGGTGCTGGTTCAGGTCTCCAAAGAACCCATCGGCACTAAGGGCACCCGGATCACATCCCACATCACACTTCCGGGCCGCTACCTCGTCTTCATGCCCACGGTGGATCATGTGGGTGTCTCGAGGAGGATCAGAGACGAGAAGGAGCGAAGGAGATTGCGGGAAATCGCCCAGTCCGTCAAACCTCCTTCGGGCGGCATGATTATCCGCACAGCCAGTGAAGGAGCAGAGCCCGAGGAGATTCGAAATGATATGGAGTTTCTTCTCCAGATCTGGGGCAACATCCAGAGGAAGAAGGAGAATGCCTCCGTGCCCTCCCTCATCCACAGTGATCTCACATTGATTCTCCGAATGATTCGCGACCTCCTCTCCCCTCAGATCAACCGGATCATCATCGATTCGAAAGAGGAACACGAGAGCATCGTCTCCTTCATCAACACCTATATGCCCAAGCAGAAATATGAGATTCTTCTCTACGAGGAGAAAGAGCCGATCTTCGATGCCTATCGCATTGAGATGGAGATCGACAAGATTCTCGGAAGGAAGGTCTGGCTCAAATCAGGGGGCTATATCGTCATCGATATCAGTGAGGCAATGGTAGCCATCGATGTGAATACCGGCAGATATGTCGGCAAGAGGAATCTGGCTGATACGATCCTGAAAACGAACCTTGAGGCGGCCAAGGAGATCGCCTACCAGTTGAGGGTTCGCAATATCGGAGGGATCATCATTATCGATTTTATCGATATGGAGAGAGAGGGAGATAAAGAAAAAGTCTATCAGGCCCTGGAGGAGGCCACCAAGAAGGATCGACAGAAGACCAACATCTTTAAGATCTCGGAATTAGGGCTTGTGGAGATGACCCGTAAGCGGACACGTGAGAACATCTCGAGAGTTCTTGATGAGCCATGCCCATATTGCGAAGGGGCCGGACATGTCAAATCGAAGGTCACGGTCTGTTACGACATCTTCCGTGAAATCGAGAGAACAACCTCCCAACTGGGAGGCAATAGCATCATGGTCGAAGTCCATCCGGATGTGGCAGACCTCCTCTACGAGGATGAAAGGACCAGGGTGGAGGAGCTGGAGAGGAAATTGAAAAAGAAAATCGTGATCAAGGCCAAGTCCGGCTTCCACCAGGAACAATTCAACATCATCGAAGTTTGATCTTCTGTCAAAGGGGAGGGGTTAGAGGGTCAGGTCCCAACATTCAACATCGCATTGGAATCACCCATATGATTTGATTCGGGGTCATTTGATTCGGGGTCAGACTTAAAGATTGAGATACGGGTGTCATTCCTTAAAAAGTTGGCGTATTCAAATGCGGAATTCGGAATGGGGAATGCGGAATTCCGAATGCAGAGTTAAAAATTAGGGATACATCCCCAATCCGGTCCCTATCACTCGCTGCTGTTAATCAAATCATTGAGCGATGCTACACCATCCCGTTCAAGAAGCGTACTCAGGTGCGTATCGCTACGAACGTCGAAATCACGACCATACTGCTTCTCAATCTTTCCTCCGTGAGTGTCTCCACGTTTCTGACGGAGTTCACCGTCCTCATTACGGCTGCGATAGCCACGCATTCCAGATGCATCTTTTGCCATTAAAATCTCCTTTCTCCTATTATTGTGGCCTTAAAAGAGGACCTCTTCATCGGTTACTCTAATGAAAGGTATCCTTTTTCAAGCTCCTTCGAAATCCGTTTGTTGAGCACATCAGCCGATACGTCATATATTCCGATAAGCTTTGTCGCAATTGCATTTATGATATAGTCCCGAGAAGATTCGACCGAAAGCCCTTTTGAACGAATAAAGTCTATTTTGGACTGCAATAATTTTAATTCGTTATCAAAGTATTCTTTCAATGAAACTCGTGGTACCAAGACGGCAGCAGCAAAAGAGTAGGCTTGCCACTCAAGCCAACCATAAGTCTCTTCATCGATGGCAAGAATAAATTTGCTCCAATCGGCGACACTTCGAGGATGAAATGAAACAATCAAATCTGAATGAAATACATAGTGCCCTATTTCATGGGCAAGGGTGAAACGGTATCTTGCAGGCCGTTGATAGTAGATAAATTCGTCAACATAAATGACGTTCAGATCACCGGAAATAAATCCTTCTACATCAAAGGTTTCTTGAAGATTAGGAAATGGAAATATATTCAAGCCAAGGTCGAATTCTGCTATTGACTCAATGTTTACAGGAAGGATCTCGTTTCGCTTATGTTCCCTTAAAAAGTCCTCAGCACGTTTGTTAATGTCATCGTAAGATAGAATCGGGGCAATGATATCACTCTGGCTCATTGAGCTTCTCCAATGCACGTGCAAATTTTTCCAATTGTTCTCCGGTAAGTTTTTGCCCTTTTAGGGTTCTAAAAACTAACGGCAGTTTAGCGACTATATTCCTATCTGCAAGCAAATCTTCAGGGATACGGCCGGCGTCAGTGCGTGCTATATCAAAGAACTCTAACCACTCATCACTCCCTTCTACGATCCCCAAGCATTTTGCATAGTGTGCCAATTTTTCTCCTGATTGTGGCGGTGGCAATATTCCTCTCTCTATCTTACTTATATTCCCGGGGTCCAATCCATTTTCCAAACAGAATTGCCTCAAGGTTTTACGCATTTCCAAACGTTTCTTTTTAAAATACTCGCCAAATAAGTCACTCATCTAAGCACCTCCTTTCGTTATTGTAAAATTATTACAGTGTTGTAAAAATATTACAACACACATCTCCATTTGTCAAGTTTTTTTAATACTGCGAGTTTTTTAACAATTTTCTGTTAAATTCTGTTAAAATAGTGATGTACAATATATCACTGAGTGGCATCCATAAAAAAGTGGGCTCGATTGCTGAAAAGATGTTTAAAAACAGTTGGATGGAGGGGATGATTGAACAATATTTGAAAAATCGTCGATGAACTGGCAGAACTATCATGTATCAAAACCTTGATCAGCATGAGGACCGCTTGATTCAAGCCCCTTGAAATTAAAGGGGATTTGCTCCCTTAATCTACTCCTTAAAAAGAAGTTTCCGGGATTTGACAAATACCGCAAAATCATTTAATATTTTTCGATAATAATTTCGGAGGATTTCGATGTTTGCCGTATTGAAAACTGGAGGAAAAGAGTATCGGGTCGCCAAGGGGGATATCATTCGGGTAGAAAAATTGGCCGGCAATGTGGGAGATCAAGTGACCCTTAAGGATGTCTTAATGATCTCGGGGGAAGGCCAGGTCCACCTGGGTACCCCCAATTTGAGCAACGCGGCCATCACAGGCGAGATCGTGCGCGAGGTCAAGGGGAAGAAGGTCCTCACCTATAAGATGAAAAAGCGGAAGAATTACCGAAGGATGAAGGGACATCGCCAGACCTATACGTACCTGAAGGTAAACGAAATAAACTTAAGTTAGAGGATTGAGGATAGAGGTTGGAGGCTTAAATCCCTTACCTTAAACCTCTAACCTTTAACCTTGAACCTCCAAAGGAGAAAGTTATGGCACATAAGAAAGCAGGCGGAAGTTCTCGCAACGGCAGGGATAGCGCCGGACAGCGTTTGGGAGTGAAGCGGTTCAGCGGCCAATCGGTCCCCGCAGGCAGTATCCTGGTCCGTCAGAAAGGCACACGGATTTTTCCCGGAGAGAATGTAGGCATGGGAAAGGATTACACCCTTTTTGCCAGAATCGAAGGGATCGTCAAATACGAAAAAAAGGGAAGAGATAAGAAACAGGTGAGCGTTTACACCCAGAGCCTTTAAACCTGCCCCTCGATAGCCTGTGATCAAGAAACCCCGTTACAAATGAGGGGGGTTTTAAACCCTGCTCTTTCCTGAAGATGTTTAAATTCTGAATCCAACTGATCCACACTTTTAAGAGCGGACCTTTCTAACGGGGTGAAAATGAAGTTTGTGGATCAAGTCAGAATCCGGGTGATGGCAGGCAATGGCGGAAATGGATGCGTCAGTTTTCGAAGGGAACGCTATGTTCCCAAGGGAGGTCCTGACGGCGGCGATGGCGGCAAAGGTGGGGATGTGATCCTCCAGGCAGACGGCCAGCTCTCAACCCTTCTCGATTTATCCTACCCCCAGCAGTTGCGTGCCCGAAAAGGGACCCACGGTAAAGGTAAAAACCAGACAGGAAAAAATGGCGAAGATTTCATCATCCGGGTCCCGGCAGGCACGCTTGTCCGGGATGATGAGAGCGGTGAACTGTTGCAGGACCTTCTCTTTGATGGACAACAATTCATCGCAGCTGCAGGGGGCCGGGGAGGCAGGGGAAATGCGCGGTTTGCCACCTCAACTCATCGCACCCCCCGCCATGCAGAAAAGGGAGAAGAGGGCGAGGAGCGATGGTTGAGACTCGACCTGAAACTTCTTGCGGATGTGGGCCTCATCGGTTTTCCCAATGCGGGAAAGTCAACCCTTCTCTCCCAAATATCCTCTGCCAGGCCTAAGATCGGGGACTACCCTTTTACCACCCTCGCTCCCAATTTAGGTGTAGTGGAAAGAGAAGAGGGCAGGGCCTTTATTGTGGCCGATATCCCAGGCCTGATCGAAGGAGCCTCGAAGGGAGCAGGCCTCGGGCTGACCTTTCTCCGCCATGTCGAGAGAACGAGGCTTCTGATCCACCTTCTGGACATCTCGGGGGAGCCGCCACAAAATCCATTAAAGAATTTCGTCACCTTGAACAGCGAATTGAATGCCTACCACCCCTCTCTGGGCGAAAAGGTTCAGATCGTTGTGCTGAATAAGATCGATCTTCCTTCTGTCCGGGAGCGGTCTGCAGAAATGAAGAAACAGTTTGAGGAAATTGGGCACCGGCTCTACGCAATTTCAGGCAAGACAGGAGAGGGAGTGAAAGGGCTGATCGAGGCCATCTCTCAGATGCTGGATTGAATGGTAACATTAATTTATAAAATCCCTCCTAACCTCCCTTTTATAATTGTGCCAAAGGGAGGAATTATTCCCCTCTTTGGCAAAGTCGAATAGACCCGACCACGGGAGGGGGAAGGGGAGATTTTCACAATGATATTTGTTCAATGACGAGACCTTTATTATCTATGCAACCGGTGAGCAAAGAGAAACGAAAAAAAGTTCTGGGGAAGGCGAGAAGGATCGTCGTCAAGGTGGGTTCAAGCATCCTGGCCTCCGTGGAAAAGGGGCTCCATTATGAAGCCTTCTCCCATCTGACCAAAGAGATTTCGGAACTGAAACGCCAGGGTTTTGAGATCGTCCTGGTCTCATCCGGAGCCATTGCAGCCGGCATGGAAAAATTAGGCTATAAAACCCGTCCTAAATCGATCACTCAGAAACAGGCCACCGCTGCAGTAGGCCAGAGCCGGCTGATCCATATCTACGAGAACTATTTCTCCCACTACCAGCAGATGGTCGCCCAGGTCCTTCTCACACATGACGACCTGAGCCATCGCCGGAGGTTCCTCAATGCCCGTAATACCCTCCTTGCCCTCCTCGAGTTAGGGATCATCCCGATCATCAATGAAAACGATACGGTCGTTGTTGACGAGATCAAGGTGGGTGACAATGATAATCTCTCCGCACTCATCACCAACCTGATCGAGGCAGACCTTCTCATCATCCTGACCGATATCGAAGGCATCTGCGATAAAGATCCGAGAAATCATTCCGATGCCCGATGTATCTCCCTGATCGAGGATATCGATGCGGATATGGAGGGGGTGATGGGAGAGACGAAGAGTCCGATGAGTGTCGGCGGGATGGCGAGCAAGATCCAGGCGGCCAGAAAGGCATCCCGCTTCGGGATCCCCACAGTGGTTGCCTGTGGCACAAAAAAGGAAGTCCTCCGACAGGTCTTGAAAGGAAAAGAGATCGGAACGCTCATTCTTCCCAGGATGAAGACGCTGAGCAGTCGAAAACACTGGATCGCCTTCAACCTGAAACCCAAGGGCGATGTCATTGTGGATGAGGGAGCCAAGAAAGCGATCGTCCAGAAAGGCAAGAGTCTTCTTCCCTCGGGTGTGCTGGAGGTGAGGGGCTCTTTTGACCGGGGAGATTCGGTCTCCTGTATTGGGCCTCGGGGAAAGGAGTTTGCCAGAGGGCTGGTCAACTACAGCCTTAAAGAACTTGAGAAGATTAAGGGCCGCCGGACCAGTGAGATCGAAAGAGCCCTGGGCTATAAGTATTCGGATGAGATTATCCACAGGGACGACCTGGTGGTCTTATGAGGAAGGAATTGGATCTTAAGTCAGAAGTTAAAGAGATGGCAAAACAGGCCAGGGAGGTTTCTCTCATTCTGGCGCAGCTCTCCACCGATACGAAGAATAATGCCTTATTTGAAATGGCGGATGATCTGGAAAAGAACCAGGGTTTCCTGATCGAAGGGAACAAAAAAGACCTGTCTGCAGGGGAGCAGGCACACCTCTCCTCCGCGATGATGGACCGGTTGCGAATGACCCCTGCGGTGATCCAGGCAATGGCCAAGGGGTTCCGGGAAGTGGCCCATCTCTCCGATCCCGTGGGAGAGATTATAAAGATGTGGAGAAGGCCGAATGGGTTGACCGTTGGAAGGATGAGGATTCCCATCGGTGTCATCGGAATCATCTATGAATCGAGACCGAATGTGACCGCTGATGCGGCAGGCCTCTGCCTCAAATCGGGCAACGCCATTATCCTCCGTGGAGGTTCAGAGGCTTTTCATTCCAATCAGGCCATCGTCCATATCCTTCAAAAAGGTTTGAGCAAGGCCGGGGTTCCGGAGAAGGCGGTCCAGATCTTTTCCCGGACCGAAAGGGAAGCCATCGAGGAGATGCTCCAGCTTGAAGAAGAGATCGATCTCATCATCCCCAGGGGAGGGGAAGCCTTGATCCGCTTTGTGGCGACCCATTCGAAGATTCCGGTCATCAAACATTATAAGGGGGTTTGTCATATCTTCGTCGATGAGACTGCGGATCAGGAGATGGCCCTGAAGGTCTGTCTCAATGCCAAAGTCCAGAGGCCAGGGGTATGCAATGCCATGGAGACACTTCTGGTCCATGAGAGGATAGCGGCCGGCTTTCTTCCGAAGATCGCAGAAGCCCTTCGAAAAGGGGGAGTGGAACTGCGGGGGTGCCCGCAGACCCGGAAGATCCTCTCCGGAATCAAAGAGGCAAAGGAAGAGGACTGGCATGAGGAGTATTTAGACCTCATCCTCTCCATTCGGATGGTCAAGGGAATTGAGGAGGCAATGAAGCATATTGCCGCCTATGGGTCGCTCCACACGGAGTCGATACTTACCTCCGATTATAAGAACGCCCAGCGCTTCCTGAGGGAGGTGGGATCCTCCTGCGTCCTGGTCAACGCCTCCACCAGATTCAACGATGGGTTTGAGTTGGGTCTGGGCGCGGAGATGGGGATCAGCACCTCTAAACTGCATGCCTTTGGCCCCATGGGCCTGGAGGAGTTGACAACGACCAAATTTATCGTCTATGGGGAAGGACAGATAAGGAGCTAAAGAATACAAAAGTTCGGAGTTCGTAGTTTTGAGTTCGGAGTTTTTCAATGATCTCCGAACTACGAACTTTTGACTCCGAACTATTTTGGGATTTGGTTATTGGTGCTTGGAATTTTACCAGATAAACGGTTATAAATGGTTACATGAAAGAAAAAATGGAGAAGGAAACCAAAAGAAAGAAGATCGGGCTCTTCGGAGGGACCTTTAACCCCATCCATTTAGGGCATCTCAGGGGGGCGGAGGAGATTCGGGAAACCTTTCACCTGGATGAAGTGATCTTCATCCCTTCAGCCATCCCCCCTCATAAGGCCATGGAGGAGATCATCGATGCGAAACACCGGCTGGAGATGGTGAGGCTTGCCATTGCCTCCAATCCATACTTCTCCATCTCTGAGATTGAACTCTCAAGGCCTGGAAAATCCTATTCGATCGACACCCTCCGCCATTTTTGCGGGGGTAGTACCGACACCTTCTTTTTCATCCTGGGAGGAGATGCTTTTGTGGAGATAGAAACCTGGAAGGATTTCCAGAACCTCTTCACCCTCTGCCATTTCATCGTGATGGCCCGGCCAGGATTCCAGAAAACTCCAATTGCCTCCCAGCTTCCGGGCTCTCTGACCCCTGCCTTTCAATATGATCTCGAAAAAAAGGTCTGGGTTCACCTTTCCGGATACCATCTCTATCTCAAGGAGATCTCTTTCCTCGATATCTCCTCGACGAAGGTCCGGGAGTTGGTCGAGAGAGGGGAATCGGTCAAGTATCTTGTCCCTCCCGAAACAGAGGGCTATCTTCAGGAACACGGGCTTTACCGGAAGAAAGGATGACCGGGTAAAAAAATTTTCATTGTTTTTCATTTTTCTATTGTCTTCTTTTTTTTTTCTGATATAATGCTACACTCAAAATCATCGTTATTGGAGGATATGGCCACCGACTCAAAAACAAAATCGCTTCTCTGTCTCAGGGCGGCGATTGAAAAGAAGGCTCTGGACCCTGTACTTCTCGAGATGAGGGGAATCTCCTCTGTGACCGATTACTTCCTCATCTGTACGGGGAAGTCGGATCGTCAGGTCCAGGCCATTGCCAGATCGATTGAGGAGACCCTTGAAAAGAGGGGAATCCGACCCCTTGGCCAGGAAGGGGCAACCCATGGAAAATGGATTCTGATGGATTATAACGACGTAGTGGTTCATATCTTTCTGGAGCCGATCAGAACGTTCTATGATTTGGAAGGAATATGGGGCGATGCGACTCGCATCGAGCCTGAATGGGGAGCGCAGATTGTCTAAAAAAAAGATGGTTTCGAAAAAAGTGAAGAAAAAGATCAATCCCACCAAGAAAGGGTTGAAGAAAGGGATCGATAAGAAAAAAAGGTTGAATCCCTTAACAAAAGAGATGGGAAAAGGGGTAGAGAAGATTGACAAGAAGACCCTGTCCCACTTCAGAAAAATCCTTCTCAAGGAAAGGGAACAGATTGTAGGGGAGGTCAAGCAGACCTATGTATCCTCCCAGGAGATGGGACAAGATGGGATTCAGGACATAGGAGATGAGGCAGCCAATATCTATAACAAACAAATCCTGCTCAGCCTCAACGAAAGTGAACGAGTAAGACTCCAGGAGGTGGATGAAGCGCTCGATCGGATGGCGGGCGGCGTCTATGGAATCTGCGAAGAGTGCGACGAGTCGATCAGCCTGAAAAGGCTTGAGGTCAGGCCGGTGGCAAAGTACTGTGTGGCCTGTCTGTCAAAAATGGAAAAGGGGATGCTTTAAAAGATGCTGGTGAAACTGCTCATCCTTATCATTCTGGGACTGGTTTCCATCTTCTGCTGGCTCTCTCTGACCAACCCTCTGGATGTCCAATTCCGCTTTTTTGGAAAGATCATCCCCACCGATCTCTCCACCCTGATGATCACCTCTTTTGTGTTGGGGGTCTTGCTCGTCTTTATCAGTTTCCTGGCGAGGGATGCCAAGCGAGCCATCGAGGGCTATCGTCAGTCGCGGAAGAGAAAGAAAGAGCAATCCATCAAGGAGGAGATGAACAAAGGAATGGAGGATTTCCTCCGGGGGGACCTGGCCAGAGCCAAGGCCCACTTTACAGAAACCCTGAAGAACGATCCCTTCCAGAAGGACCTCTATTTAAAACTCTCGGAGATTTCGGTCAAAGAGGGCAATGATGAAGAGGCCCTCCACTGGCTGGAAAGAGCGAGATGGATCGATAGCAAAAATGTCGAAATCCCTCTCCGACAGGGGGAGATCTATCAGCGGACGAAGCGCCCTGATGAAGCCATCCGGGCCTTAAAGCGCGCCATCGGTCTCGATGATAGCAATCTCAGGGCATTGAAAAGCCTGAGGGAGATCTATCGGAACAGCCAGAGATGGGAGGAGGCCATCCGGGTCCAGAGGTCGATTTTAAAGCTGGCCAAGGGAAAACAGACAGAAGAGGAGGAGAACCTCTTCTATTTAGGCTTGAAATATGAACATGCCCTAGACCTTTTAAGCCAGGGCGATGAAGGTGTGGAAGACGCCTTGAAGGTTGCCAAAGAGATCGTCCGGGAGGAGAAGACCTTTGAGCCCGGGTTTGTTTTGTTAGGCGACATCTATCTCCGGACAGGAAAATGGGCTTCGGCAGGCAAGGTCTGGGGAAAGAGCTTCAGGCGGTTCAAGTCGATCATCTTCATCCTCCGATTGGAAGAGCTCTATCTCGACCGGGAGGACCCGGGCACCTTGCTCCGCATCTATCAAAGGACGATGAGCGACCATCCGGACAACTGGATGCTCGCCTTCTTCTATGCCAAGCTCTGTTTAAGGCTGGAGATGCTGGACGAAGCCCTTGAAGAGATCAATACGATCAGTTTAAGACAGAAGGACTTCCCCGCGATTCACAGGCTTTTGGCGGAAATCTACCTCCACAAGAAGGACTTCAGCCGGGCCGCCCAGGAGTTTGAGAAGACCTTTGAATTGAGCGGGACATCCTATCTTCCCTTCATCTGCACTGCCTGCGAAAGGGAGTCGAAGGAGTGGGTTGCTTACTGCCCTCAATGCCACCGGTGGTCCACCTATACGATCAAAGAGGTTGAGAAGATCATCTCTCAGCTTCCTCTCCCTCGTCCCTTTTCCAAAGAGGCCTTCTTCTCCCTCGAAGAAAGATAAACCTTAACGTGCATAAGAAGGGAGGTAAGTGTGCTTACAAACCTTTACAATTGCGGATTATTTTATCTTTTATGGGTAACAGTCGATGTCACCTGAGATGGCTTTTGTATTTTGCTTGGAAACAAAGTGGTCAAACGTTTAAAG
>Ga0209835_1000954_pt1 | contig 16920 bp, 21 predicted proteins | sample LakKivwa52mmetaG_FD_184138 | JGI IMG/M metagenome (GOLD analysis project Ga0209835, IMG submission 184138) | Anoxic lake water microbial communities from Lake Kivu, Rwanda to study Microbial Dark Matter (Phase II) - Lake Kivu water 52m metaG... | ecosystem: Environmental > Aquatic > Freshwater >...
GTTTTTTGAGAGGCATATGGGGCTGCGAGTCACTACGATTTTGAGTAGCTACAGCTTTGTGTAGCTTTACGTGTAACTTTAACTTCGCAGCCCTTAAAAATCAACAGCTTAGCGATTTTGTGAAACTTTTGTGTAAGTTGAAATCCTATATAAATCAACAACTTACGTGATAAAAGTCACTCCCACTCGATGGTGCCCGGCGGCTTGCCGGTGATGTCGTAGGTCACCCGGTTGATGCCGCGGATTTCATTGATGATGCGGTTGGAGACACGGGCCAAGAGTGTGTAGGGCAGTTCAGCCCAGTGGGCGGTCATGAAGTCCTGGGTCTGCACCGCGCGCAGGGCGATGACATAGTCATAGGTGCGGCCATCCCCCATCACCCCCACGGCCTTCACCGGTAGGAACACGGCGAATGCCTGAGAAGTCTTTTCGTACCAACCGCTTAGGCGCAATTCCTCAATAAAAATATGATCCGCGAGACGGAGCAGATCGGCATATTCCTTCTTCACCTCGCCGAGGATGCGCACGCCCAGGCCGGGGCCGGGGAAGGGATGGCGGTAGACCATGTCGTGCGGCAGGCCCAGAGCCACGCCGAGTTCCCGCACCTCGTCCTTGAACAGTTCGCGCAGGGGTTCCAGCAGCTTGAGGTGCATGTCCTCCGGCAGGCCACCGACGTTGTGGTGGGACTTGATGGCGTGGGCCTTCTTGGTCTTGGCGCCGGCAGACTCGATGACGTCCGGGTAGATGGTGCCCTGGGCCAGCCATTTGGCGTTCTTGAGCTTGGCGGATTCGGCCTGGAAGACGGCGACGAACTCGCCGCCGATGATCTTGCGCTTCCTCTCCGGGTCGGAGACTCCGGCCAGCTTGCCCATGAACTGCTCGGTGGCATCGACGTGGATGACCTTGACGCCGAGGTTCTTGGCGAAGGTCTCCATGACCTGCTCGGCCTCGTTCAGGCGCAGCAGGCCGGTGTCGACAAAGACGCAGGTGAGCTGGTCGCCGATGGCGCGGTGGATCAGGGCCGCCGCGACGGAAGAATCGACGCCGCCGGAGAGGCCCAGGATGACTTCATCCGAGCCCACCTCGGAGCGGATCTTGCCGATCGCCTCCTCGATGTAGTCCGGCATGTTCCAGTCGGTGCCACAGCCGCAGATGTCATGCACGAAGCGGCTGAGCATGGCCTTGCCTTGCAGGGTGTGGGTCACCTCGGGGTGGAACTGGACACCGTAGAAGTTGCGGGCCACGTCCGCCATGCCGGCGTTGGGCGTGGCGGCGTTCTCGCAGATGACCTTGAAGCCGGGTGGCAACTCGGTGACCTTGTCGCCATGGCTCATCCACACGTCCAGCCAGGCCGCGCCCGAGTCTTCCAGCCGGTCCTGGATGTCGCGCAGCAGGGGCGTGTGGCCATGGGCGCGCACTTCGGCATAGCCGAATTCCCGCTTGGCCGAGTTCTCCACCTTGCCGCCCAGTTGCGCCGCCATGGTCTGCATGCCATAGCAAATGCCCAGCACCGGTACGCCGGCGCTCCAGACGGCATCCGGTGCGCGCGGGGTTTCATCTTCGTAGACCGAGTTGGGACCGCCGGAAAGGATGATGCCCGCCGGTTTGAAGTCGCGAATGAAGTCGTCGGAGACATCATGCGGATGCAGTTCGCAATAGACATTGTGCTCACGCACCCGGCGGGCGATGAGCTGGGTGTACTGGGAACCGAAATCGAGGATGAGGATGCGTTGATGCATAGCGGGTAGCTCGTAGTGGGTAGAGGGTAGCTAAACCCCTGGCTGTTCCAGGCTCTTCTTGAGCCCGCGCAACATTTTGCCTACTTCATCCGCCAAGGGAAAAAATGCTTGTCCATCCTCTTCGGACAGATAGCTCAGGCGTTGGGACAGAAGGAATTGGGTTTCCAGTTCGCTCAAGGAGCCAAGGGAGATGGAGACGAAGCGAGCGAAATCGCGCGCGGACTCGCGTTCTCTCCCTTCCGCGATATTGGAAGGGAGAGAAACAGCGGCACGGCGCATCTGAGAAACCAACCCATATGACTCATGCGCGGGGAATCGCTCGGTGAGCCGGTATACCTGCACAACCAAATCCATGGCCTTTTGCCAGACAAGCAGTCGCCGGTAACTATCCACGGACCAGGCTACCGGCTACCAACTACGAGCTACCCGCTCAAACATGATAGTTCGGCGCTTCCTTGGTGATCTGCACGTCGTGGACGTGAGATTCCTTGATGCCGGCGGAAGTGATTTCGACGAAGCAGGCATTGGCATGGAAGTGCTCGATGCTGGAGGAACCCAGGTAGCCCATGGAGGAACGCAGACCACCCATCAACTGGTGCAGCACCGCCAGGGCGCTGCCCTTGTAGGGCACGCGGCCTTCGATGCCTTCGGGCACCAGTTTGTCGGCGTTGGCCTCGTTGTCCTGGAAGTAGCGGTCCTTTGAGCCCTTCTGCATGGCGCCCAGGGAGCCCATGCCGCGATAGGACTTGAAGGAACGGCCCTGGTAGAGCTCGATCTCGCCCGGCGCCTCGTCGGTACCGGCGAGCAGACCACCGAGCATGACGCAATGGGCGCCGGCGGCGATGGCCTTGGCGATGTCGCCGGAATAGCGGATGCCGCCGTCGGCGATCAGCGGCACGCCGGTGCCTTGCAAGGCGGCGGCAACGTTCTGCACGGCGGTGATCTGAGGCACGCCGACGCCGGCGACGATGCGGGTGGTGCAGATGGAGCCGGGGCCAATGCCCACCTTGACGCAGTCGGCGCCGTGGTCCACCAGGGCGCGGGCGGCGTCGGCCGTGGCGATGTTGCCGCCGATGACCTGCACCTGGGGATATTTCAGCTTGACCCACTCGACCCGTTTCAGCACGCCGTTGGAATGGCCGTGCGCGGTGTCGACGACGATGACATCGACGCCCGCCTCGACGAGGGCCGCGACCCGTTCCTCGGTATCGCCGCCGACACCCACCGCGGCGCCGGCGCGCAGGCGACCCTGCTCATCCTTGCAGGCGTTGGGATAGGTGCTGGATTTGTCGATGTCCTTGACGGTCACCAGACCACGCAATTCGCAGGCGTCGTTCACCACCAGCACCCGCTCCAGGCGATGGCGGTGCATCTTTTCCATGGCCTCCTCCCGGCTGGCGCCCTCCTTGACGGTGACCAGACGCTCCTTGGGGGTCATGATGCTGGCGACCGGCTGGTCCAGATTGGTCTCGAAGCGCAAATCCCGGTTGGTGACGATGCCCACCACCCTGCCCGCCTCGTCCACCACCGGCAGGCCGGAAATCTTGCGCTGGCGGGTGATCTCCAGCACGTCGCGGACGGTCATGTCCGGCGACACGGTGACCGGATCCTTCACCACGCCGGCCTCGTGCCGCTTGACCCGGGCGACGCGGGATGCCTGCTGGGCGATGTCGAAATTCTTGTGGATGATGCCCAGACCGCCTTCCTGGGCCAGGGCGATGGCCATGCGCGCTTCCGTCACCGTGTCCATGGCGGCGGAGAGGACCGGCATGTTCAGCCGGATCTTGCGGGTCAACTGGGTGGCCAGCGAGACGTCGCGCGGCAGGATTTCGGAAAAGGCCGGGACGAGCAGGACGTCGTCGAAGGTGAGGGCTTTCTGGAGGATACGCATACGCAACCTTTACGCGCAAAACCGCATTATACCGGCCGCGTCCCTCACGCCCAAAACCGGCATGGCGGGCACCGCGTTTGACTACGCGACGCGCGGGAATTATGGTCCGCGCCGTGTTCCGCCTGTCCGCCCACCGAAGTCGTCTCGGAGTCCCGCATGAAGTTCAATCTCGCGTCCACCATGGCGTGTGTCTGCCTGGTGGCCACCTTGGCCGCTTGCGGCCAGACCCCGGACAAACCGGCACAAGCTCCCGCCCCACAGCCCGGCCAGCCCGTGATTTCGGTGGCGGCCAGCCAGTCCCTGGCGCGTGCCGAGGCAGACGTGACCGAGGCTCGCGGCAAATTCGGCCTGTGGACCAGTACCGAGAACGCCTTCGCCAAAGCGCGCGAGGCGGCTCGCGCGGGGGACAGCGCGGAAGTGCTGCGGCAGGCCGGCATCGCCAGCGAGCTCGCCAGGCTGGGCATGGAGCAACTCCACTATCCGTCGACCGCGCCGCGTTGAACGGGGCGCGGGCGGCTCATTCGGCGGCGCCGGCCTCGCCGCCGCCCTTCTTCATCACCTTGCCTTCGGCCGCGCGCTGACGTCGCACTTCCTTCGGGTCGGCGATCAGGGGTCGGTAGATTTCCACGCGATCGCGGTCGCGCAGGATGGCATCGGTCTTGGCGAGCTTGTTCCAGATGCCCACCTTGTTCCGCGCCAGGTCGATTTCCGGGAACTCCCGCAACAGGCCGGATCGCTCGATGGCCTCGCTCACGCTGGCCCCCTCGTGCAGGCTGAGGTGGATGACCTTCTGGTGGCCGGGGCAAACGTAGACCACCTCGACATGGATCTGGGCACTCATCACGTAGCCGTCATCGTTGACCGTAGACGTCCTCGGCCCGGCGCACGAAGGCATCCACCAGGTTGTTGGTGATCATGCCGAAAACCGGTCCAAGCACCTTTTCCAGCAGCACGCTGGAGAACTCGTAGTGGATCACGAACTCCACCTTGCAGGCGGCTTCCGCCAGCGTCTTGAAGCGCCAGGATCCCTCCAGCTTGCGGAACGGCCCGCTGACCAGGCGGATGGCCATTTCCTCTGGAAAGCGCTTGTCGTTGCGCGTGCTGAAATGCTGGCGCACATGCAGGTAGTGGATATGAATGGTGGCCTCGGTGACGGCCTCGTCGCGCGCATGCAGTTGCGAGCCGCCGCACCAGGGCAGAAAGCGGGGATAGTCCTCGACGCCGTCCACCAGCTCGAACATTTCGGCGGCCGAATAGGGCACCAGGACAGTTTTGACGACTTCGGCCATGCACGGCGGGAAGGAGGTTGGGGCCTGTTAAAATAGCACGAACCTTGCCCGGCCACCCCTCCCATGAGCATCATCGACAACAAGAAGGCCTTCCACGACTACTTCATCGAGGAACGCTATGAAGCGGGCCTCGCCCTCGAAGGCTGGGAGGTCAAGGCCATCCGTGCCGGCCGCGTGCAATTGAAGGAGGCCTACGTGGTACTCAAGCAGGAAGAGGTCTGGCTGATCGGCTGCCACATCTCGCCGCTGCCCACCGCCTCCACCCACATCAAGCCGGATCCCACCCGCTCGCGCAAGCTGCTGCTGCACGCCAACGAGATCCGCAAGCTGATCGGCAAGGTACAGCAGGCCGGATTCACCCTGGTGCCGCTCAACCTGCATTACGCGAAGGGCCGGGTGAAAGTGGAGATTGGCCTGGCCAAGGGCAAGAAGCTGCACGACAAGCGGGCCACCGAGAAGGAACGCGAGTGGCAGCGCGACAAGGCCCGCATCATGCGGGACAAGCACGCATGAGTGGCGTCGAGGCCGAACCGCCACGACGCCGGGAAGGCAGCGTCGGCATCGAGGAAGCCCTTGCCTTCGACGAGATCATCGACACCCGCTCGCCCGCCGAATTCGCCGAGGATCACATTCCGGGCGCCATCAACCTGCCGGTGCTGGACAACGAGGAACGGGCGCGCATCGGCACCCTGCACAAGCAGGTCTCCGCCTTCGAGGCGAAGAAAGCCGGTGCCGCCTTGGTCTCCCGCAACATCGCCCACCACCTGGAAACGGTGCTGGCCGACCGTCCCCGCAGCTACCGGCCCCTGGTCTACTGCTGGCGCGGCGGCAACCGCAGCGGCGCCTTCACCACCGTGCTGCGCGCCATCGGCTGGAACGCCTGCCAGCTCGAAGGCGGCTACAAGGCTTTCCGCCGTCACGTCATCGCCGAATTGGCGGCCTTGCCGGAACGCCGCCAATTCAGGGTGGTGTGCGGCCCCACCGGCGTCGGCAAGAGCCGCTTCCTCAAGGCCTTGGCTGAATGCGGCGCGCAGGTGCTCGACCTGGAGGACCTCGCCGCGCACATGGGCTCGGTGCTGGGCGCCTACCCGGACCGGCCGCAGCCCCCCCAGAAACTCTTCGAGACCCGCGTCTGGCACGCCCTGCGCGGCTTCTCCGCGGACAAGCCGGTCTTCGTCGAATCGGAAAGCAGGAAGATCGGCAACCTGCACACCCCGGACCCCCTGCTGACACGTATGCGCGCCTCGCCCTGTATCCGGTTGATGGCCGACATCCCTGTGCGGGTGACCCTGCTGAAAGAGGAATATGCGCATTTCCTCGCCGACGCGGAGTCCCTCAACCGGCAACTGGACTGCTTGGTGCCCCTGCTCGGCCGGGAAAGGGTGGAAGCCTGGAAAGCTCAGGCCCGCGCCGGGCAATGGGACGAACTGGTGGCCGACCTGCTCATCCACCACTACGACCCCGCCTACGCGCGTTCCCTGGAAAGAAACTACGCGCTGACCACCGAGGCGGATACGCTGACATTGCCCCGCGCCGACACCGATTCCCTGCGCGATCTGGCCGGCGAATATCTGCGTCATCGACCTTGACGGAGTATTCCCCCCTGCTAGGCTGAAATTGTTACATCAGGTAACACGGGAATTTTCCCAGTCATCGTGTCTCGTACTTCCATTCATGCGTCTGACTCACTTCGGGGGATCACTATGTCTATCACCTGGATCATGGTCGCCAATGCAAGCCAAGCCAAACTGTTCGCCCATCACGGCCCCAAGCGCGGGCTGGAACTCGTCAAGGAATTGATGCATCCCGAAAGCCGTGAGAAGACGTCCAACCTGGTGAGCGACCGATCCGGCGCCTATGGCGGCCCGGGGCATGGCGCGGTTGGCCAGCCGGCGGACCCCAAACACCACGAGGCCGAGCGCTTCGCCCAGGAGGTTTCCAGGGAACTGGAAGCCGGACGGGTGAAGAACGAATACGACCGGCTCATCCTCGTGGCCTCGGCCCCCTTCATGGGGCTCATCAACCACCACCTGCCCGGGCAGGTCAGGAGCAAGCTATCGGAAAGCATCGACAAGGACTACACCCGCCTTCCGGTCAAGGAACTGGCGGGCCACTTGGAAAGCTACGTCTATCTGTAGCGATCAGAGCAGCGGCCAGCCGGCCAGCCGCTCATAGCGCGCTCCTTCCGGGCGCAGGCTGGATCTGACCAGCACGAAATCCCGCGCGGACCAGCGTATCGGTTCCAGCGCGGGATTTTCATTTTGTCCGCCGAATTTCATGCAGTCCGCCTTGCGCAACAGGGTGACGTGCGCCTTGAAGGGACGCGCGTCGAAGGGGATGCCGGCCTTGCCCAGGGCAGCGCCAAGACCGTCGACCAGGGCGCGCAGGGCCGCCGGCGTTTCCGCCAGACCGACGTGGGCGATGTGGTTGTGGCGCCAGCAATCCAGGCGATCGAAAACCATCTCGAAAGGCGGGATACCGACCCGGCTCGCTGCTTCCCGCATGGGCGTGAGCAGGGCATTCTCGACCTCGCCGACAAAAACCAGGGTGAGATGCAGGGTATCGGGGTGGGTACGCCGCCCCCCCAGGCGATCGTGCAGAATCCCGCTCAGGGCATGCAGCCGCTTGCGCACGTCCGGCTCCGGCCACAGGGCGAAAAAGACCCGGGAGCGACCGGGTTCCGGGCTTATTTGGCCTGGAGCAGACATACCGCTTCGGCGGCGATGCCTTCCTGGCGACCGGTGAAGCCGAGTTTCTCGGTGGTGGTGGCCTTCACGTTTAGCGCCTCGACGGCGATACCCAAATCCGCGGCGAGCCGTTCGCGCATGGCCGGGATGTGCGGCGCCATGCGCGGCGCCTGGGCGATGAGGGTGGCATCGACGTTGCCCACCCGCCAGCCGCGCGCATCCAGCAACCCGGCCACGTGGCGCAGCAGTTCGCGGCTGTCGACGCCCCGGTAGCGCGCATCACTGTCCGGGAAATGGCGGCCGATGTCGCCCAGACCGGCCGCGCCGAGCAGGGCATCGCAGATGGCGTGGATCAGCACGTCGGCGTCGGAGTGGCCCAACAGGCCGCGCTCATGCGGAATGTCGACGCCGCCGATGACGAGCCGCCGTCCCTCGGCGAAGGCGTGCACGTCGAAACCATGGCCGATACGCAGGTTCATGCCGGAACTCCCAATGTCAGGGCCATGTCGCGATGGCGAATACCCGCATCCAGATACTCGTTTCCGGTCGCGACGAAACCGTGGCGTTCATAAAAAGATAGAGCGCCGCATTGAGCGGAAAGGCGGACTTCGGCCTGTCCGCGCGCCCGCGCCTCCGCCAGGACCGCGTGCAACAGCGCCGAGCCGACGCCGCGGCCGCGCCAGTCCGGCAGCACCGCCATGCGGCCGACGTGGCCGGCCGGCGTGAGACGGCCGATGCCGATGACGGCGCCCTCCCCGCCCTCGGCGACGAACCAGGCACAATCGCCGTCCCGCGCCTCCCATTCCAGGTCCTCGGGCACACCCTGTTCCTCGATGAAGACCGCCCGCCGCACGCGGGCGATGGCGTCCGCGTCGTTGATCCAGCGGGCGGAACGAACGAGAAAGGCGGGAGTCATGGAGGGCGGTTAGAATGGCGCGTTTTTTTCACAAGCGAGTTTGCCATGAAACTCTACGGCATCCCCAATTGCAGTACCGTCAAGAAGGCCCGGGCCTGGCTGGAGGAACGGGATATTCCCTACGAGTTCCACGACTTCAAGAAACAGGGCGTACCCGAGGCGACGATGAAGAAACTCATCAAGCTGCTCGGCTGGGAGGCGCTGGTCAACCGCAACGGTCCCACCTGGCGCAAGCTCGACGACGCCCAGAAGGCCGAGGTCAAGGACGCCGCCAGCGCCCTGGCGGTGATGCGGGAACATTCCAGCCTCATCAAGCGCCCCATCCTGGACCGCGACGGCCAGTTCCAGGTGGGCTTCAGTGAGGAAAACTACGCGGCATTCTTCGGAGAATGAACGCGAGGTATTCATCGCTACCTATTGATTATTAAGTGTTTTATATGCAAGAAAAGACTCTCGCCTATGCCCGCGAACTGATCGTCCGGCGCTCCGTCACCCCGGAGGATGGCGGTTGCCAGGACTGGCTCGCGGACAAGCTGCGCGGCCTGGGTTTCGCCATCGAGCCCCTGCTTAGCGGCGAGGTGACCAACCTGTGGGCGCGACGCGGCAAGGCCGATCCCCTGATCTGCTTCGCCGGCCATACCGACGTGGTCCCGACAGGCCCGCTCGAGCAATGGTCCAGCGACCCCTTCCAGCCGACCGAACGCGAGGGCGTGCTGTACGGTCGCGGCGCCGCCGACATGAAGGGTTCCATCGCCGCCTTCCTGGCCGCCGTCGAGGATTTCCTCGCCACCCATCCGAACCACTCCGGCTCCATCGCCTGGCTCATCACCTCCGACGAGGAAGGCCCCGCGGTGGACGGCACGGTGAAGGTGGTGGAGCGGCTCGCCGCGCGCGGCGAGCGCATCGACGCCTGCATCGTCGGCGAGCCCACCTGCGTCGCGCGCCTTGGCGACACCATGAAGAACGGCCGCCGCGGTTCCCTGCATGGCCGTCTGCGCGTGAAGGGCGTGCAGGCGCACATCGCCTATCCGCAACTCGGCAGGAACCCCATCCACCTCGCCGCCCCCGCCATCGCCGAGCTGGCCGCCACGGTCTGGGACCAGGGCAACGACTACTTCCCGCCCACCACCTGGCAGATCTCCAACATGCACAGCGGCACCGGTGCCACCAACGTGGTGCCCGGTCACGCCGACATCGTCTTCAATTTCCGCCATGGCACCGCCAGCCCGGTGGACAGCCTGAAGGCGCGCGTCCACGCCATTCTCGACAGGCACGAACTGGACTACGAGCTGGACTGGGAGATCGGCGCCAAGCCCTTCCTAACGCCGCGCGGCCCATTGGTCGAGGCCCTGGCCGCCGCCATCCGCGAACACACCGGCATCGAGCCGGATCTGTCCACCACGGGTGGCACCTCCGACGGCCGCTTCATCGCCGACATCGCCAAGGAAGTGGTGGAGTTCGGCCCGGTCAACGAGAGCATCCACAAGATCGACGAGCACGTCGGTGTCGCCGAGCTGGGGGAACTGGCGCGCATCTACCGTGGCGCCCTGGAAAGGCTGCTGCGTGGCTGAGGCGCCCCCCGAACTGCGCACCCTGCGCGACTGGCTGCGCTACGCGGTATCGCGTTTCCACGAAGCCGGCCTGTTCTTCGGCCATGGCACGCACAACGCCTATGACGAGGCGGCCTACCTGATCCTGCACAGCCTGCGCCTGCCCGCCGACCATCTGGAGCCCTTCCTCGATGCCCGACTGCTGCCCGCCGAAGCCGAGCGTCTGGCTGGGATACTGCATCGCCGCATCGAAGAACGCATGCCGGCGCCCTATCTCACCGGCGAGGCCTGGCTGCAGGGGTATCGCTTCCGCGTCGATGAGCGCGTCATCGTGCCGCGCTCCTTCCTGGCACCGATGATCCTGGAGCATTTCCAGCCCTGGCTGGCGGCACCCGGCGAGGTGCGTTCCGTCCTCGATCTGTGCACCGGTTCGGGCTGCCTCGCCATCCTGCTCGCCGAGGCCTTCCCGCATGCCAGCGTGGACGCCGTCGATCTCTCCGCCGATGCGCTGGAGGTAGCCGCGGGTAACGTCGCCGACTATGGCCTGGAGGAAAGGGTGCGCCTGCATCGGGGCGACCTCTTCGTCCCCCTGGGTAACGCCACCTACGACCTGATCGTCGCCAACCCTCCCTACGTCAACGCCGCCTCGGTGGCCGCCCTGCCGCCGGAATTCCGCCACGAACCGGCCCTCGCCCTGGGCTCCGGCGAGGACGGCCTGGACGCCACCCGCGCCATCCTGCGCGAGGCCAGCCGCCACCTGTATCCGGGTGGCCTGCTGGCGGTCGAGATCGGCCATAACCGGGCCGCCCTGGAAGCCGCCTTTCCCGAGCTCGATTTCACCTGGCCGCAGGTCGAGGGCGGCGAGGACACGGTCTTCCTGCTCACGCGTGAACAATTGCGCTGAGCAGCAGGCTTCCATGTGCGGTAACACCATCCACCTATAATTCCCCCTGCCTGAAAGCCCACCATGGAGTCCGTCATGGAACAAATCGACGTTTTCGTCGCCTCCCTCACCTCGTTCTGGACACAACTGGCGAGTTTCATTCCGCAGCTGCTGGGCGCCATCATCGCCCTGGTGCTGGGCTGGATCCTGGCCAAGCTGGCGCGCAGCGGCATCATGCGCCTGCTCACCCTGCTCAAGTTCGACCGGGCCACCGAAAAGTCCGGCCTGGAATCGTTCATGAAGCATGCGGAGCTCGACCTCTCGGTGGGCTCGGTGATCGGCAATCTGGTGTACTGGCTGATCATCCTGGTGATGATCGTCACGGTCGCCAACTCGCTCGGCCTGCAGGTTGTCGCGGACCTGTTCAACAAGGTGGTGCTGTACATCCCCAACGTCATCGTCGCCATCCTGGTGCTGGTGTTCGGCGCCATCCTCGCCCGCTTCATCAACCGCCTGGTGTTCGCCTGGCTGAACAACATGGAGTTCGACGGCGCGCTGACGGTCTCCACCTTCTCCGAGTACGCGATGATGGTGTTCGTGTTCTTCGTCGCCATGGAGCAATTGCAGATCGCCAATGAACTGCTCACCGCGGCCTTCATCATCGCCTTCGGCGCGGTCGGCCTGGCCTTCGCCATCGCCTTCGGCCTCGGCGCCAGGGATTGGGCGGCGAAGGTCGTCGAGCGGCTGGTGGAGAGGAAGCCCCCGCGTTAAGGGACCTTGCCGGCAGGCATCATGCCCCGCGCTGGAGGCCGCCTCGGCACCCTCTTTCTCCTGCTCGGCTTCTGGTTGGGCGTGGGGGTGCTGCTGTACCTGTTTTTCCTGCGTCAGGAAGCGCCGCCCATCCAGCTCATCGGCCCCGACCGGGTCGAGTTGACGCGTGCCCGCGACGGCCATTTCCGCATCGATGGCGCCATCCAGGGCAAGCCGGTGCGCTTCCTCATCGACACCGGCGCCAGCACGGTGTCGATCTCGGCCAGCCTCGCCCAGCGCATCGGCCTGGGCTGCGATACGGCCGCCAGCTTCCATACCGCGAACGGCACGGTGCGCGGCTGCATGACGCGGGTGGCCACGCTGGAATTCGGTCCTTTCCGCGCGGAACACCTGAGCGTGGCCATCCTGCCCAACCTGGGCGGCGACGTCCTGCTGGGCATGAACGCGCTGCGCCAGGTACGCATGGAGCAAACTGCAGATCGTCTCAGCCTGTCCAACCCGTGACAGCGGCGGAGTTCAAGAAAGCATCATGACAAAGGCTTCGGCTTTGGGTTGTCATGGCCCCGGAAGCGGCACGGGCATCCAGGGATAAATGATTGGCCACCCCATCGGGTAAGCGGGAGGCCAGTAAGGTGCCAATGGCCAAACGGGTGGACTGTCAGGCTGCCATAGCCAGTAGAACATCGCCCGGTTTTGCTGTTCCAGCGCCTGGGTCGAGAACCGATCTGGCATAGGATAGACCCCATAGGGCAACTGGGCACTCCGCGTCCTCTCCCGCTCCGCGAACAGGCGCAAAGCAAGTTCGCTGTTGGCATCGACCATGGCGCCGGTGGGCTGGCCGCCTGAGATCGAAGTCAGGGGAGGCAATATGCCCAAAACTACCGTCAACAAGAAAAACCTTATGCGCATCATCCTGCTCCTTTTCGTGCTCCATGCCTGCCTTGTCCCCATCAGGGATGGCGGAAATAATCCTGGGGCAACTGATTGATGACGAAATACGTGGCCTTCTGGATGCAGTCACGAATGGCCCACTCCATGGGGGTATTGCGATACGCACCCAGGCCCACCGGCATCGATATGCCGCCGGCGCTGATCCGGACCCCCAGGCCGGCACTGTAGGCGTGGGCGGTGCCAGGAATGCGCTGGGCCACCAGGACACGTCCGCTCCGCACCTCCACGGCCCGCACATCGATGGCCATCTCGGAAAACTTCGTTGATTGGCGTACCGCCATGCCCATCTGGGGTATGAAGCTGGAGTACGCCATCCCGCCCGCCTCCGGCTCGAATTCGGAGACCACCCCGTAGACCATGATGTCCGCCACGTCCATCTCCCCCCCCGGCATGGCCCCGGCATGGCCGGCCATGCCTGAGCGGGACAGGGCCTGTTCCGCCGCCAGCCCCTGGATGTCCATGCGTTCCACCACATTGAAATAACCGCTCTCGTGCAGGGAGGTCAGGAACATCTCGCGCAGGCCATCGCCGATCTGCTGGCTGGCCTTGGCAGCCTTGACCTGGAAATCCCCCACGGCCACGCTGGCCCGACGTCCGTCGCCTCGGGCCGCTGCCGAATCGCTGGCGGAGCCGGAAACGGGAGGCTGAGGGCCGGATGGCGGCGCGACTTGCTGGAGCGCCAGCCGACCCAGCTCGCCCTGGGGATCCAGTTCCGCCACCCTGCGCAGGTAAGCGACACCCTCCTGCTCGCGGCCCATCCGCCTCAGATTGAGGCCGGCATTGAACCAGGTGGCCGCGTGACCTGAATCAAGGGCCAGAGACCGTTCAAAGGCTGTCAGTGCTTCCTCATCTTGGCCGGCACCAGACAAGGCCAAACCCAGGTCGCCCCATGCCGATGCGTCATCCGGTTTAACCTGGGTGAATTTTCGGAGATGCAAGATCGCCTTCTCCCAATTCATTTGTTGGATTGCCAGGGAAGCGAGCGTGGCGTGGCCACCGATGTTGTGTCCATCCAGTGCCAATGCCCGTTCAGCGCTGACACGGGCATCGTCAAACTGGCCCAGCCTATGGTGATACCAACTGATGCGTGCATGGATCCATGCGTTCTCGCCCACGGCGGCCAAAGCGCGGCGTTCGGATTCGATGGCACCGGGCAGGTCGCCTTTCCGGTCATGCAGTTCGGCCATGCGCGCCCAACCTTCCACACGCTTGGGCTGTAGGCGGATCGCCTGCAGGAACAGACGGCCGGCTTCTTCCCACTTTCCGGCATCCAATTGCAGGACTCCCCGTTCCAGCAGACAGTCGAATTCGGGCAAGGTGCCGATTCGCAATTCCTGCTGGACGGAGGCGCCGTCGCGTTCGACCGTCAGGACCATGGTCCGTCCGGGCTTGGCTGCAGCGACCAGGGCACTCAACTCTGTGGCGCGAGAAACCCTATGGCCGTCCACAGCGGTCACGCGGTCACCCTGCCGCAGGACACCCACTGCAGTCCCATCCGGCTCCACGCCGATGACTTCCACGCCCCCATTGCCGTCCTGAATCTGCAGACCGATGCGCCCGCGCGCGCAGGGATCCTGTGCCACCGGCGTGGAGGGCGCCACCAAGGCAGCCGATGTGGCCGCAGGCTCAGCCGTCCCGACCGGAGGGCCTTGGCCCGTGAAAAGCTGCAGCGTCCGGCGCCAGCCGTCCCGGCTGATGCGCAACTCCAGTGACGCGGCACCGTCCAGGCCCCTGACCAGGGTAGCAAAATCCGCTGCGCCGCCAATGGCCCAGCCCTGGGCCTCGTGGATCAGATCCCCCACGGCCAGGCCAGCATTGGCCGCAGGACTGCCGGGATCGACAGTGGTGACGCGGGCGGCCGGTTCACCCGTCCCGCCGTCCGCCACCCGAATCCCCAGGCGTGGTGGCACGGCGGGCGTACCGACCTGCGCGACGGAGGGTATGACGGGATCGACCGCCAGCGAAAGTTGCCGGCGCCATCCTCCACGTTCGACGATGAGCGGCACCGCTTGGCCGTCCCCCCGCCGCTTGAGAATTTCCACCAGCGCCGCCGCCCCGGGGACAGGGCGCCCAACCGCCTCGCGGATCAAATCACCCGCTTCGAGGCCCGCCCGGGACGCCGGGGAATCCGGTGCGACCTGGGTAACCTCCACCCCTCCGCCAGTTGCATCCATGAACCGCAGGCCCAGGCCGGCGGCCGCAGCTATTCCGGTTCCCCACGCCAACAGAAAGATCAGCAGCAGGCGGTAATTCGCTCTCGCGGCCATGAGTCGTTCTCAGAGCTCGTATTCCTTGCCCCTTGCCGGCGTGGCGGGAGGCTGGGGCACGGGCACCGCCGGCGCGGGCTGGCGGTAAGTGGGAGCCGGCCGCTGGATTGGAGCCACGGGCCGAGGCGCGGGTTGCCAGGCTGCCAGGCGTTTCTCGAAGGCCTTCTGGAATTCTTCGACGCATTCGTCCCCTTCGTCCCAATAGGCCATGTTCTTCGATACGCTGCATTTCGCATCCGCCAGCAAACCACCCTGGGCCGTCTTCATGATGCCCACCTCCAGGGTGATGGTCATGGTCTCCCAGCCGAAGGATATCTTCACGGTCTTTTCGCCACTGATCTGGCCTGCCGCTTCGTTCTGGAATTTCGGCCAGAAATTGATGTCCTGCATGGCCTGGGCAGCCACACGGGTGCCGTCGGCGACAGTCATGCTCGGGTGTGCTCTGAAATCCAGCTTGGTCTGATAAGGCCCAGCGCAACCGAGCAGGCCCAGTGTCGCCACGGTCAACACCGCAAACCAGCGAAACGGACTGGTCTTTCGTGAAGTGGATGCGGGTGTCATCGTGTACCCCCTTTCTACGCAAGAGTCATGGGTGCGGTCGCCCTCATGGGTGGCGGAAATACCCCGGCGGCAGGTTGCTGGCCACGTATTGGGTGGCCTGGATCACCGCGTCGCGGATGGCCTTTTCCATGGGCGTGTTGCGGAAGGCCCCGAAACTGAAGGGCAATGCCTCGCCGGACACCTTGGGCGAGGCGCCGAAGGCCCCCTTGGAGGCATCCGCCGAGCCGGTGACGCGCCTGGCCATCAGGAGCCTGCCGCTGCGCACGTCCACCACACGGATGTCGATAGCCATGTGGGAAGTCTTGCCGCCATGGGAGGCGCTGAACGGCACGCTGGGCATGCCCATCTGGAAGTCGGAGCCGCTGGCCTCGCCCTCGAATTCGGTCACCGCACCGCTGACCATCACGTCGGCCACGTCCATCTGGGCCCCTGGGATGGCCATGTCCGGCCGCGCCATGGCCGAGCGGGACAGGGCCTGCTCGGCGGCGACACCCTGGATGTCGATACGCTCCACCACGATGAAGCGGCCGCTGTTGTGCAGGGCGGTGAGCAGCATCTCGCGCAAGCCGTCGCCGATATATTGATTGGCGCGTGCCGCCTTGACCTGGAAATCCCCTACCGCGACTGTCGCCTTGAGGGGGCCGCTGGCCTCGGGGGGCGGGTACGGCGTCGACGGCTGGAGCGGCTGCGCCTCCGCTCCAGCATACGCTGCGGCAGGCGGCAGGGCTGCGCCGGGCACCAGGGTCACCTGCTTTTCCCAGCCCTGGCGGGTGACGGTCAGGTTGACCTGCTGGCCTTCCGGAAGGGACCGCAGCAGGATCGCCAAGTCACCCGCCTTGAGCACCTTGCGGCCCTCGGCGTGGGTGATGAGATCGCCCGGCTGCAAGCCGGCCCGGGCGGCTGGCCCGCCCTGCAAGATGGCCGTGATCAGGGCACCTGGCCCAGCGGGTGGATCGCCGACCCTAAGGCCCCACTGACTGGCCCAGGCGGCGGAACTGATAAACAGGACCACCAACCATGTCCACTTGAACCAACAATTCCCCAACATATATGCCCCTTCAGTCACCATCGTCCTCGGGTGAGGTCAATTCATTCGATCGGTGTTTTATCTTTCTGATCACAGGCTAAAGATTGAACTTGCATCCTCGTCAATTGCCTTCGTTTCTGCCCCTTCATTTCCTTCCCTTGCAATCAAGTTTGGAGGGTGGCCCTGAAACTGGTGTCTTGAGTTCTGTCGCTGATGGTCCTTGATAGACGCGCGTAGAAATCAGGCGCGCGTTCTCATAGCTGTTGATGCGCGCCGAAGATTGACCATGTAAACGCGGTTATGCGCGTTGAATTTTGACCAGGGTGTTCAACCTACCCTGCCTGTTTTGTGGGCGGGGGTTTAAGAGGTGATCACCATGGCCATGTTT
>Ga0209835_1000958_pt1 | contig 16886 bp, 13 predicted proteins | sample LakKivwa52mmetaG_FD_184138 | JGI IMG/M metagenome (GOLD analysis project Ga0209835, IMG submission 184138) | Anoxic lake water microbial communities from Lake Kivu, Rwanda to study Microbial Dark Matter (Phase II) - Lake Kivu water 52m metaG... | ecosystem: Environmental > Aquatic > Freshwater >...
AAAAAGAACCGGACTAATCATTTGCCTGGAAATTAAGAATTTGTTAAATCTGAAACGTCAAAAATCTCCTGCGTTGAGAAGTCAATGGCGGAAGATTCGTTTTCTTTACTTTCGCCAAAAATTTCAGATTGAATAAGATTCTCGTCATACGATTCAGTTCCATCGGCGATATCGTGCTTACTACTCCGGTGGTGCGGTGCCTTAAGAAACAGCCTCCCGGCTGCGAAATTCATTATCTCACCAAAAAGGCATTTGAGCCGGTGCTGAAATCCAATCCTTACATCACCAAAATCATCACTATTGACAAAAAGATTGGTGAAGTTATCCCCATCCTGAAAGCTGAAAAGTATGATTATGTGGTTGACCTTCACAAGAATTTCCGTTCGCTGGGAGTAAGGTGGCGGCTTGGCGTTAAAAGTTCTGCATTTCCAAAGCTTAACTTTAAAAAATGGCTCCTGGTGGCGTTGAAGATCAACCTGATGCCTGATATTCATATTGTTGACCGATATTTCAAAGCAGTGCATTCGTTGGGCGTGCGAAATGATGGAGATGGGCTTGATTATTTTATTCCTGAAAGGGACCGGGTAAATCCGGATGAAATTCCCGAAGGACAGCGGAATGGTTATTTGGCCGTTGTTATCGGCGGAAAGCACAAAACCAAACAGTTACCTGTGGACAAGGTGGTTGCGCTGCTGAAAAAGGTTGCTTCTCCTGTGATAATTCTCGGTGGGAGAGAAGATGCCCCGGAAGGCAATTTGATCGAAAGCGAAGCTGGTAGCCATGTTTGGTCGGCGTGTGGCAAGTTCAGCCTTAATCAGTCGGCCTCTTTGGTGGAGCAGGCCAGATTGGTTATTACCAACGACACCGGATTGATGCACATTGCCGCTGCTTTTAAAAAACCAACCATATCCATTTGGGGCAATACTGTGCCTGAGTTGGGGATGTATCCTTATATGCCCGCCAATCCTGAGCGTTTCCGGATTTTTGAGGTCAAAGGACTTTCCTGCAGGCCATGCTCAAAAATCGGTTACAAAAGCTGCCCGAAAAAGCATTTCGATTGTATGATGAAACAGGATGTTGATGGAATGGTTTCGGCTGTTAACCAGATGTGGGCGATGAATCCCCCAGGTGGATTATATTGAAAATCAGTGAAATAGGATTCAATCAGATTATTCCTCTTCAATGATCTCGCTCAGTTCGAGCCAGCGATCGGTTTTTTCGTCAATCAGCCGGATCAGCTCGGCCACCTGGTTCGACCAGATGCGGTAATCGTCGGGGGAGCCTTCACCCTGGTTCATTTTGTTAACCAGTTCGGCCTTATGGGTTTCCATCTGCTGAATCTCTTCGCCGAGCGATTCAAACTCTTTTATCTGCTTGTAGGTGGGTTTGTTAGAGGGCTTTTTCTCCCTTACAACGGGCTTTTCAGCATTTTTCTCCCTTTCTGATTTGCTTCTTTTTTCTTCGATTTTCAGCTGGCGATAGAACTCCGAGTAGTTGCCATAGTAATCTTTCACTTTCCCATCTCCCTGAAACACAAACACATGGTCAACAATGTGATCCATAAAATAGCGGTCGTGCGAAACGATCATCAGGCAGCCTTCGTAGTTGAGTAAAAATTCCTCCAGCTTATTGAGGGTTTCGATGTCGAGGTCATTAGTGGGCTCGTCGAGGATGAGGAAGTTGGGATTGCGCAACAGAACGGTGAGCAGATAGAGTTTGCGTTTTTCACCACCGCTGAGTTTGCTGAAATAGTTGTAATGGACGTCGGGGTGGAAATTAAAATAAGTGAGAAACTGCACCGGGGTCATGCTGCCTTTTTTGATTTCGAGTTGCTCCCCGATCTCCTTTACAATTTCAATAATGCGCTTATCCTCACTGATGGGCAGCCCTTCCTGCTGAAAATAGCCAAACTCGACGGTTTGCCCGCGCACGATTTTTCCCTTGTCGGCCTTTAGCTCTCCCATAATGATGCGCATCAGTGTGGACTTGCCGCTGCCGTTTTTTCCCACAACGCCTATCCGGTCGCCACGGTTAAAGGTATAGGTAAAATCATTCAGGATCTGCTGGTCGCCAAATTTTTTGCTTATGTAATTAAGCTCCAATATTTTACCGCCAAGTCGCTGCATTTTTACATTGAAATCGCGGGTTTCGGCTTCGCCTTTTTGCTTCGCTTTTTCCTCGATGGCATAAAATGCATCCTCGCGCGCTTTGGCTTTGGTAGCCCTGGCCTGCGGCTGACGGCGCATCCATTCCAACTCCACCGAATAAAGTGAACGGGCTTTATCAATTCCGGACTTTTCTAGAGCAAGCCTCTCGGCCTTTTTTTCGAGGTAATAGGCGTAATTTCCTTTGTAGCGGTAGATATTCCGGCCGTCGAGTTCAAGAATTACATTGCAGACCTTATCCAGGAAATAGCGATCGTGGGTAACCACGAAAAGACTGAGGTTCTGGCGGTCGAGATAATTTTCGAGCCATTCGATCATCGTCACGTCGAGATGGTTTGTGGGTTCGTCAAGTATGATAAAGTTGGCCTCTTCGATGAGCGCTTTGGAGAGAGCCACTTTTTTGCGCATCCCACCCGATAGCGTGCCGATCTTTTGGTTCAGGTCGATGATGTCGAATTTTCCGAGAATTTCCCTGATTTTTGCCTCAAATCCCCAGGCCTGCAGCTCGTCCATGCGGCTGACCACTTTATCGAGCAGCTCAGGATTTGCGGCGTTTCCGGTAATTATCTCTTCGTATTGCCTGAGCAGCACAACCAGGTCGTTACCGGAGTCGAAAAGATAATCGAGGATGGTCTGTTCGTCGCTCATCAGCGGGTTTTGCGGAAGGTAGGAGAGGGTGACGTCGTTGCCCATAGTAACTTTCCCTGAGTCGGGCATTTCTTCACCGGCCAGAATCCTGATCAGCGTGCTTTTGCCGGCGCCGTTGCGGGCTATCAATGCTACTTTCTGCCCGGCTTCGATGCCGAAAGAGAGGTTTTCGAACAGCAGCTTTTCGCCGAAGGACTTTGTGAGGTTTTCAACCGTAAGTAAATTCATCCGGTAACGGGTTGCGTAAATTTCTTTGCAAAATAAGCCAATTAAAACCAATAATCGGCAGGACTGTAATGCGCAATCACATTTTCCAAAACGCAAAAATCCCCGGCGAAGACTCATTGGCAAGCCTGGCCGGGGAGTATTATCAATTCCTAAATTCTGAATTACAAAGGATTAGCCGTCATTTTAATTGTAAAACTAAATTTTACAGTAAAATTCAATGGCGCTTCGTTGGCTTCGTTATTGAAACTCAACTGGAATTTGTAGGGTGAATTTTGGATCAGGTTGGCCAGTTTATCCACACCGGCCGCGTTAACGGTTAATGGCGTAGGTGTGTTGAGCAGTGGCTGAAGCAATTGATCCTGCACAGTCACAATGTTAACCGGATCGGCTCCGTTTTCATCAGCAACATTCAGGGTGGATACGACGATTTTCTGGGTCTCAGATCCATTGAAAGCTGTAAGCCAGTACTTTACCTCCTCAATCTGGATGTCCTTGATCTTGTCTCCGTATTCTGCAATCAGATCTACTTCGGAAGCCATATCAATCAGTTGGGTGTTGGAATAGGTGGCATTATCGGAAGAAACCACGAACTCAGTTTCATAAGTGAAGCTTTCGGTAACGTCAAGAGCGTCTTCGCAGCGGGTAAACAAAAACATGCCTGCAAGTAACAGTGTGAACAAAGCAAATTTAGTTTTCATAATCGTAAAAGTTTGATGGTTAATTATTAATTGATGCTGCAAAAGTATTTAAAATCGTTCTCACGGGGATTAACCTGTGTTAATAATTCCAAAATAGTACCATTGGGAAAAATCAACTGAACAAGGCCGAAACAGTTATTTTTGCAAAAAATCGCGACATGATAAGTTTTCAGGAGGCTTATGATATTGTGCTTCATGCGTCCGGGCTAAATGGTACCGAGAGAGTGGAACTGGCTGATGCTGCAGGACGAATCCTTGCTGAGCCGGTTGTGGCGGACATGGATATGCCTCCTTTTGATAAATCTGCTGTGGATGGTTTTGCCTGCCTGCGCTCAGATATTTCAGAGCCGCTCAAAGTGATTGAGGTGGTAGCGGCAGGCAAGAAACCGCTGAAAACTATTGGCAAAGGCCAATGTTCGCAGATTATGACCGGCGCAATCGTGCCGGAACCTGCCGATACAGTGCTTATGGTTGAACACACCGAATGGATTGATAGCGAGCACATTCGCTTCACGGGAGAGAAAACAGCCAACAATATCTGCTATCAGGCCGAAGATGTGGCCAGAAACCAGGTAGTGCTTGAAAAGGGAACTCTATTACGGCCCCAGGAAATTGCAGTTTTGGCAACTTTTGGATACGCCCGGCCATGGGTTTTCAAAAAACCGCTCGTTGGCGTTATTTCTACCGGAGATGAGCTTGTGGAACCCGGAATTAAGCCCGATATCTCACAAATCCGCAACAGTAACGGATTACAAACTATGGCGCAGGTGAGAATGGCCGGAGCCTACGGGAAGTATTTTGGTATAGCCAACGACAATGAATTGTCGCTCGCCGTGAAAATTGGCGAAGCATTGACTGCTTCGGATATCGTGATTCTGACCGGAGGGGTTTCGATGGGTGAGTTTGATTTTGTTCCTTATGTTTTGAAATCGCTTGGTGTAGAGATAAAATTTAAAAGCATTGCGGTGCAACCCGGCCGTCCGACTTTGTTTGGAGTGAAAGGCGAAAAATATCTCTTTGGCCTTCCCGGGAACCCGGTATCTTCTTTTATCCAGTTTGAGTTGCTGGTCAAACCATTGATATACAAGATGATGGGATATGATTTTCGACCTGTTTCAATGAGGATTCCTATGGGGGAGACCTATTCAAGAAAAAAAACCACACGAAGAACAGTTGTGATGGTTGACATTAGGGAGGGAATGATCTATCCCGTTGAATACCACGGCTCTGCCCACATTAACTCCCTGACCCAGGCCAAAGGTTTTATCTGGCTTGAAGTCGGAACAACTTCTTTGTTGAAAGGAGAACTGACAGATGTACGACAATTTTAGCCGCAGAATCAATTATTTACGGATTTCCGTAACCGACCGGTGCAATTTTCGTTGCATTTACTGCATGCCTCCGGAGGGCATCAAACTGATGCGGCATGAGGATATCCTGAGTTTTGACGAGATTTATGAAGTTGCCAAAACAGCCGTTTCCCTGGGGGTGGACAAAATTCGAATCACCGGCGGAGAACCTTTAGTGCGAAAAGGTATCACCGAATTGATCAGGATGATCGCCTCCATCGAAGGGATAAAGGATTTTGCGATGACCACCAATGGCGCTTTTTTGAAGCAATTTGCTGCAGATTTAAAAAAAGCAGGGCTTCACCGGATCAACATAAGCCTCGATACCATTGACCCGGATCAGTACAGAAAAATCACGCGGGGCGGGAACATTGATGATGTCCTGGTGGGGATTGAAGCTGCGCGGGATGCCGGATTGGAACCCATCAAGATAAATTGCGTCGTTAAACAATCTTCTACAGAGCCTGATGCCTTGAAGGTCAGGGAATTCTGCGAACAAAACGGGCTAAAGGTCAGATTTATAAAGGAAATGAAACTCGAAACCGGCCTTTTTAACGTAGTTGAGGGTGGCGATGGTGGCGATTGCACGCACTGTAACCGGCTCAGGCTAACCGCCGACGGAAAAATATTACCCTGCCTGTTCAGCGATCTGGGTTACGATGTGAGGGAGCTGGGCGCCGAAAATGCCATAAGGCTGGCGGTTGATGAGAAACCCGAATGCGGAACAGCGAACCACTTCAAGCAGTTCAGCAATATCGGAGGCTGATTGCGTGTTAATCTTCCTATTCAAGTAAAACCAGAATTATCAGAATTTTAATGGAAAAAAAACTCACCCACACCGACGAATGCGGCAAAGCCAACATGGTGGACGTCAGCGGCAAACCCGATCAGTTGCGCACCGCCACTGCCACAGGGTTTATCCATCTGTCGCAGGAAACCCTCGACCTGATTCGTCAAAACGAAATCAAAAAGGGAGATGTTCTTACAATTGCCGAAATCGCCGGAATCCAGGGGGGAAAAAGAACCAGCGAATTGATCCCGCTGTGCCACCCATTGGCCATTACCAAAATTGATGTTAATGCAACGCTGAATGATGAAGGCGTTGAAGTTACAGCATTTGCCAGGTGCACCGGCAAAACCGGCATCGAAATGGAAGCGCTAACCGCCGTCAGCATTGCGCTGCTCACCATTTACGACATGTGCAAAGCGGTGGATAAATCAATGGTGATTGCTGAAATCAGGCTGATTGAGAAAACCAAAATGTAAAAATTTTCCATTGAAACTCACCCGCCTATTAATACTCGTGTTTCTGGCCGCATTCCCCTTTGCGGCTGAGGCCCAGCTTAATGTGGAGTTTTTTATGAAAAAGGGTTTTAACGAGTTTTCGTCGGAAAAGTACACCGAAGCCATTCAGACTTTCAACACGTTGATCCGAGCCAGACCCGATCTTGCCGAACCGCATGTGCTCAGAGGCCGCGCTAAGCTTTCCCTGGGGGATCTCAAAGGCGCCGAGTTTGATTTTTCCCGCGCCATCCTGATTGATAATTATAATCCCGAAGCCTATTATTACCGCGGGGTGGTGAAATCCAACCTGTTCGATTATTTCAGCGCGCTGGAGGATTTTCGCAAATCGCTCGAACGAAGGCCAAATAATCCCAATGTGCTTTACAGCCGCGGAATTACAAAAATCAGGATGAAAGACTACGCCGGCGCCATCGGCGATTTCGACACCATTATCCTCTTTCGTCCCGACATCGAGCAGGTGTACCTGAGCCGCGCCATCGCCAAAGCCGAAGCAGGCGACCTGGAAGCGGCCATCCGTGATTGCAACCAGGCCATCAGGATGAATATTTATTTTGTGGATGCCTTCGTCAGGCGAGGGATTTTTCATAAGCAGGCAGAGCAATACGAAGAAGCCATCCGCGATTTTGACCAGGCCATAAAACTTGAAGAGAAAAACCCGCTCACCTATTTTTATCGTGCAGCGCTCAAGATCAATCTGGGCGACACGGTTGCCGCACTGAAGGATTTTGACCAGGTTTTGCGCCTCGATCCTTTTAACGACCTGACTTTCTATAACCGCGGACTGCTGCGGGCAAGCCGGAAGGATTTCCACGGCGCCCTTTCGGATATGGATAATGTGTTGAAAATCAATCCGAAAAACATCTTTACCTGGTACAACAGGGCAATTATGCAAATCGAACTGAAAAATTACCAGGCTGCAATACAGGATTTTACAAAAGCAATCGAACTTTTCCCTGATTTTGCCGCCGCTTACATGGGACGTGCTTCAGCCAGGCAGGAGCTGAAAGATTTTAATAGCGCAGGCGAAGATTACGAACTCGCTGTTGCAATTATCAATGCGGTGAACGATGGCGCTGACTTCGGGTTCATCAACCAGAACTACTCCGCCGATTCCACTTATTTGAAGAAAATCATTGAGTTTGAAGCTGATTTCAATGCTTTTAACCCTGACGATGGCAGGATACAGCACCAGCGGGTTTTAATTGAGTTGAAACCCAATATTATGATCCATTACTACGCTTCACCCAAAGTTACGGCGGATCAAAAGCGTACGGGTTACATTTATGAACCGCTCACAAAGTTTAAATACAACTCCGAAAATTTTTCGCTGGGTATCTATGCCGGAAAGGTGGAACTTAATATAGCCGAGGCCAGGAGAATATCCGACAAAGTGGACAGCATCATGTATTTCAACCCTTTTGATGCCGATAACTACTTTTTAAAAGGTACCTTAAACTGGATGCTGATGAACTACAGCGAAGCCCACACAGCCTACAATCGCGTGATCGAACTCGATCCGGATTTTCTTGAAGCTTATTTCAACAGAGCAAACGTAAACTTCGAACTTATTGAGCATCAGTTTACCATCAGTCAGAATGAACAGGGAATTATCCTAAATGCAGATGGTTCGACCGCTCTGCCTGAGGAGAGGGAAGCTGAATTGCCCGATTTTAGCCTCGTAGTCAGTGATTATAATAGGGTGATCGAATTGGATCCTTCCATGAGTTATGCTTACTTTAACCGGGGAAACATTAAAAACCGTATGCGCGATTTTGAGGGCGCATTGAAGGATTATACTATTGCCACCGCACTAAATCCGCAATTTGCAGAAGCTTTTTACAACCGGGCGCTCACACTGATCTATCTTGGCCGCAATAAAGAGGCTTGTTTTGATCTGAGCAGCGCCGGCGAGTTGGGTATTACCGAAGCCTATAACGTCATAAAGCGTTATTGCGCCGAATAGAGATACCGGTACCTGCGGCATAACTTACATTTTCAAAAAATCTATTTTTGCTGTTTGAAAAACAAACGGTATTAATCAATCATTTTCACAATGAGAACAACTTTATTTACACTGATCATTGTTATTTTCAGTCTTACATCCGGTTATACCCAGCAAATCGAAAACGGGAGCTTTGAAGATTGGGAATTGATTCCGGAGATAAACCTTGAGGAGCCGGTGAACTGGAGTTCGATAAAAACTTCTGACGCCGGATCGTTTATCAATAATGCCGCACCAAAAGTCTGGGATAAAAGCACTGATGCCAGAACCGGTATGTATTCGGTACAACTAACCAACAAGGCAGCGCTTGGAATTGTTGCTACCGGCTCAATCACCAACGGGCGCGTTCATGCTGAGCTAAATCCGAGCGCAGGATTTATGTACACCGACACCAACGATACCCGCTGGAACACACCTGTAGTAAACCGCCCCGATAGTCTTGTGGGTTGGTACAAGCAAAGCCCGTCTCCAAATGATTTTTCAACGGTTAAAGTGTTGATCCATAAGGATTACGGAAAAATTCCGGAGCCCACTCAGGTAAACTGGATTGGTTTTGGCGAAATGGAGATGGCCCCCCAGCAGGTTACGGAGTGGACGCGGTTTTCGGTACCCATCGAATACCTGAACGATGATGTTCCGGAGCATGTGCTGGTGATCCTCACTGCCGGCAACGGGACCAGCGCTATTGCCAACAGTACGGCCTGGTACGATGATATCGAACTGGTTTACAACAATCAGGGATTCTTTGACCCCGCAATCACAAGAAATTACCAATTGTCAATTACCGGAAAATCAATTCACCTCCAGAACATTCCCCAACACATCCTTGCTGAATCGGAACTTGAAGTTTGCGACATAGCCGGCAGGATTATATGGAGAGGAAAAGCCATTGGTAATGAGGCTTTCATAAGTACCGCTCTCACTCCAGGAATCTATATTGTCAGTCTTACTTTTAAAGGCGAGAGTTTCAGCCGGAAAGTATATGCCCATTAATCCATATGGTTTAAAATGATAACGGTAAGAACGTCCGATCGTAAGGCTTATCTAAAATTTCACTGAATTCTGGTAAAATGAACACCCGTTTACTCATCATTGGTTGTTTGATATTGCTTTCTGCTTTTGGCGGGATTGCACAGGAAAAAGCTGTTTTCAAAGGGAAAATTATTGCTGACGACACCAAAGAGACCCTTGTCGGCGCACATATACGTCTGAAAAGCGACCGTACCATAGGCGCAACTTCCAATCTTTCGGGGGAGTTCAATATTATGGTAAATCCAGGCCAGCAGACCTTTGTCTTTTCATTTACGGGTATGGTAACGGATACCGTCACCATTGTTTTTTTGCCCGGTCAAACCATCGAAAAGACGCTTACTTTGAAACCTTTTATAACGGAGTTCGATGCTGTGGAGATCAAAGTAGGGAAATTTCAGCGTGATCTTGAAGATATAACCGTCTCGATGGAGGTGATTAAGCCAGACCTGATTGAAAGTAAAAACACTACCAACATCAAGACAATACTCGATTATGTTCCCGGTTTGGTGATACTTGACGATGAACCGCAGATCAGGGGAGGAAGCGGGTTTACTTTTGGTGTGGGAAGTAAGGTGGGTGTGATTGTGGACGATTTGCCCATGCTTTCGGCTGATGCCGGACGCCCATACTGGGATTTTGTTTCTACCGAAAACATCGAACAGATTGAGGTAATCAAAGGTGCGGCTTCGGTTTTATCCGGCGCCAATGCGCTGAGCGGCGCTATTTACATTCGCACAAAACAACCCCAGCTTAAGCCCGAAACCAACATAAAAGTCTACACCGGGTTGTATTCGGCGCCAAAGGATAAATCCATGAAATGGTGGACTGGCTACCCTTACATAGCGGGCGCTGACTTCCTTCATGCACAAACTTTCGGGAGCAGCGACCTGGTAATCGGCGGAAATCTTCACTTTGAACAAGGCTACCTCGGAGCGCCAAAACCCACAGCCTTCATTATTGATACACTGACAAACTTTTCCGACAGCGAAATGGCTGAACAAAAAGGCAGGATCAACTTCAATTATCGCAAAAGATCAAAAAAGGTGGACGGGCTCAATTATGGCATCAACGGAAATATGATGCTGTCGCACAACAATCTAACCCTTGCCTGGCTCGACGACAGCTCAGGATTTTACAGGGCTTACCCCGGCGCCGTGGTACTGCAGGATCAGTTCATATTCAACCTCGATCCTTTTGTAAACTTTTATTCCAGTCTCGGTTTCAGGCATAGCTTTAAGGCACGCATCCTTCACAACGACATCAATAGCTCTAATAATCAGGACAATAAATCTACCGTTTATTTTGCCGACTACAATTTCAAAAGAGAATATGATTTTTTGAGAGATTTCGCATTCGTTGGCGGTATTTCAACCCAATACAATAACGTTTCATCCCCACTTTACGCCGGCGGCGGAACCACCGAAAGCAGATTGTTCAACCTTTCGGGGTATGCTGAAATGGAAAGCAGCATTTCCAAAATCATCAGGTTTTCCTTTGGAGCGAGGATGGAGTATTTTTCGCTGAACGACAGCACTACCGACCTGAAGCCTATTTTCAGGGCGGGTGCCAACATCAAGCTCCACCAGGAAACATTTCTGCGATTTTCTATTGGTCAGGGATACCGTTATCCCACCATCGCAGAGCGCTACATCATGACCAACATGGGCTCCTTTGCCGTTTTTCCAAACCCTGACCTGAAACCCGAAAGCAGCGTCAATGCCGAAATCGGAATCAAGCAAGCCTTCAAATACAAAAAATTGTACGGCTATTTCGATGCCTCCTTCTTCCAGCAGGAGTATCGCAATACCGTGGAATACCTTTTTGGTTTCTGGGATTCGACATTTACCTACGCTTTGGCCGGATTCAGATTCCTCAACACAGGAAAATCGAGAATAACCGGGATTGATATTTCATTCAGCGGCACAGGAAAAACCGGAAAGTACAGCGAAATGAAATTCCTGTTTGGATACAATTATATTATGCCAAAAACGCTGGAGCCTGATCTGGTATTTGCCAACGACTACAACCCCGGCGGAAACACATCCTTCAGTTACAATACAACTTCAGTCAATCCTGAAAAACAGATCCTCAAATACCGGTTTCTGCATAATCTGAAAGCCGATGTTGAGGTGAGTTACAAGGACTGGAGCGCTGGTGCAAGTGCAAAATATTTCAGTAAGATCGAAAATCTGGACAAAGCGATCCTTGATTTTGAAGAGGCTACCGTCAACTCAGGCGGAACCCTGCAACCGATTCTCTACAAGGATTATTACAATAATCACAACAACGGGAATATAATCCTTGATCTCCGACTGGCCTACAAATGGGATATTCACAGAGTTTCGCTGATTTCCGATAATCTATTAAACCGCTGGTACTCGCTCAGGCCGCTAAAGGCCGAACCCATGCGAACCATTGTAGTGCAGTATTCGGTGAAGTTTTAGACTGCAATCGTCGTTTTATCAGGGATTTGTGCACGCTGGAAATGTTATCGTTGACGGCTCTGTCAATTTGACCATGTAAGCCTTCCCGGGAAGGAAATGAGAAATTGTGTAAATCCCCTGTCCCGGCCAGATCATGCCAGTTCCACCTATTTCTTTGATAATAACCAGCTTGCTGCCCAACTGGCCGATGATTGCCGGGTAAGCAACGGTGCAGCCCGAAAGCACCGGCATAATATTCCAGTTGTTATCCAAACTGAGCGTTTTTGGATTTACATCGCTGCCGGTGATGATAAGCGTTGCGGGCGCAGCAAGTTTGACCTGATAACCGTGCTGGTTGGAAAAAATTCCTATCGTATTTATTCCATATTCAGGCCAGTAGAGTTCGAGGAAATTCTGTGCGATAACCAGTTGTCCCGAAATTTGTGACATCAACTGGTCAAAATTGCCGGATACCGGGGCAACGAACGAGGAAAGTCCCTGCCAGCCGGCAGCAAGATTGATAGTGTGTTTTCGGATGATCGTCAGTGTTAAGTGATCTGTTACCGGGCCGGCACAACTTCCCTGGCCTGTGGCAGAAAGTGTAAGCTGAACGGTGCCATTCTGGAGATCCTGAATGCCGGGATAATAGTTGGTTATCAACGTGTTGGGATTGCTGAATTGTCCATCGCCGGAGGTTTGCCACACCAGCGAAGTATAAAAGGAAACCGTCGGATTTGTGGTGAACACTGCCGGTTCGGTGATGGTTGCATCATTTCCGGCATTAACCACAGGAAGATTTAGGTTAAAGGTAACCTGTATGGTTTTTACGGAGTTTGAACCGCAATTCGCAGGCGCAAAGGCGGTCAGTTTCAGTTGAACTGCGGCGCCATTGTTATCATTTGAGCCGGGTGTATAAACGGGATTTAAAGTCATTGGATTATTAAAAATCCCGTCCCCGGTTGTAGTCCATTGAAGTGATGTGTAACCTGATGCAGTTGCGCTCAGTTGCATCGGCTCGCCAACGCAACGCTGCTGGCCCGTAGGAGTCAGGATCTGCGCGGTTGTCCCTGCTACAAGAGTTACTGGCAAAACCGCTGAAACGCTTCCTGTGCATGATGTAAGGGCTGTGGCTGAAAGTGTGAGGTTGAAAGCATTGTTGGCGAGGTCATTGGGGCCGGGATAATATATCGGGTTAAGCACGGCAGTGCTGCTGAAGTTCCCGTCTCCGGATGTTGACCAGGATAGTGAGCCATAATACTGCGCTGTGGCATTCATTTGCAGAGGGAATCCTTTGCAGAAAACACCGGTATTTCCCGGGTTCAAACGTGGAAGTGGATCAAGAATTATTGTTGTGTTGCTTGTTGACGGGAATGTCAGGCAGGCGCTGTTGCCAAAAGCGGTTACAGTAACTATTGTGCCTCCATTTAACTTATCGTTGGGGCCGGCGTTATAACTGGGATTGAGGATGTTTGGATTGCTGAAGGTTCCATCGCCGGCTGTAGTCCAGAGTACCGAACTGTAGTTGTTGGCAACGGCAGTTAGCGGCACGGTAATATTTTCGCAGCGTTTTCGGCTCGATGGTGATGAAACTGTCGGTGGATTAATCAGGGTTACCAATGTTTGGGCGCAACTGCTTGGAGCGCAGGGAGAAATCGAATTTACACAGCAGGTTAAGGTGAAATAACCCAGCGAGAGATCAAAACTCCCGGGAATGTAGCGTGTGGTTGGTGAATTGGGATTTGTTATTGTTCCATCGCCATTGGAGGTCCATTGCAGGCTGGAATAATTGGCTGCTGTCGCTGTGATCCAGATCTCCTGAGATCGGCAGGCTGGCATGCTTGCGGGCAGGCTCACCGATGCTATTGGTGTGAGCGTAATGGTGAGGTTGGCTGATGCCGTTTGCTGGCAGGGCGATTTTGGCAAAGCAGTGGCTGTAAGGACTACGCTGCCATTGGTTTTATCGGCTGATCCGGGTGTGTAAACAGGGCTGACCAGTGAAGGATTATTAAAAGTACCATCACCGGCAGTTGACCACAAAATACCGGAGTTGTTTTCGGGAAATGCGGTAACCGAGGTGGTCTGGTTAGTGCAGATGGTTTTATCCGGACCGGGACTAATCCATGGCGGGGTGTTAACGTTAACCAGAATGCTGTGCTGCGATGTATTTGAGCCGTCTGAGACTGTCAGAAAATAGGTTGTGTTTACCCCGGGAGTATGTATAACAGTTTGAAGATTAGAGCTTAGTCCTGGAGGATTGGAAGTCCAGGCATAGGTGTAATTGCCGGTAGTACCGACAAAGATGTTCGCGCTCAGGGTTACAAAATCACCAATGCAGATGGGGTTGGGTGTTGCCGTTGCATAGGCGTCGAAGGTTGTAAAGGCGGCAATGTTTATCACCGAACTCAAGCCCAGCGGATACCATTTATCGGTGGTCGCAAAGCTGGGATCGAAAGCAATCAGGCTTACATTGTACTCTTTCTGTGTTGTCCAGGAAAATAGCCTGAAATAAATGGTTTCTGCGGGCGAAAAACCATCTTTTTGCGGTGTAGCCGGATCATCCCTGAAACAAGGGAATATGATATTCTCGTTTCCAAGCCAGAAATCGGCGCCGCCACACTTTCGCTGGCCCGTGTTATCAGTGTAAAAAGCACCGATAAAATCACCCGGAAGCAGGGGAATATTATTGATCCTTGGATTGGCGCCCAGCATCACGATGATAAAATGAGGATTATCCGTTTGGGTTTGATAAGTCCAGGATGGTGGTAACTCATAAGGCGCCCTGAGATTTTCAGGTGACGAAAAACTTGTTGCAGCTTGCAATTCATCGGGGAATGTTTGGGGAAAAACCGTGTTGACCGTCAAAAAAAACAGGATTGTGAGAAACCTGGGCCCATTGAAAATTGATAAGTTACGTGTTAGATTATTGGTTTTCATATTGCATTGGTTTGGAATGAATACTTCTCATTAAAAATCTGGTGTAAAAATAGGAAAATTCCAAAATTTTGAAAATCAACCCCGGTAGTTTATGAGAAGACTAAGATCTGCTTGTATAGTATTCAGCACAAAATCAACAATAAACATAGCTACAACTCAGGAAAATCAGGTGAAGCAAAATAAAAAAGCCAACCTTTTTGAATGGGGTTATCAATATACTGTAAAATGCAGATATTTGCCGACTTAATTTTCGAGTTCACAACCAAATAAATTAATCATTTATGAAGAGATTTTTTTTCCTTTTCACTCTATCCTTTGCTATGGCATCGCTTTCGGTCGCACAAAGCGTTGAGATTTCGCCAATGATCGGATATAATTTTGCCGATAAGTTTAATGTTGATGGCGGTACAGCCCGCATCAGCGATGGTATGTCATACGGCGGATCCATAACTATCATTCCGCAGGGTCTTAACTCAATCGAACTTACTTACAGAAGGATGGACGGCACCATGACTGCAAATTCAGTTTATCTGAGTAAGTATTTTGAAGAGTCCGTCAGCACCAACTACGTTTTTATTTCCGGAAACCGTCTGGCGCCGCTTTCCAAAAGTGTAATGTTTACCGGTGGGCTTAATCTGGGCGTTGGATTTATTACCTCCAAAAATGATGTATTCAGCACAGTTACCAAATTTGCCATGGGATTGAATGCCGGCATCAAATATTTTATAAACGATAAGGTGGGGATAAGAGTCCAGGCCAATCTCGATTTTCCGGTTACATCAGTTGGCGCTACTTTCGGCTGGAGCAGCAGTGGCGGTACCTATGCCGGCGCCGGTGGATATGTACCCTTCTGGCAGTTTGGTTTCTCCGGTGGATTAGTTTATAAACTCAGGTAATTGACTCATCATGAAAAAATCATTAATCCTTGTCCTTTTAGCGGCCATAGGTTTATCGGCATGTGGTCCGCAGCAAAAAATTGCAAGTTATTGGGTTAATAAAGAGGCCTTGCCAAAAGGTCCTTACAAATCCATTTTTGTCATTGCAATGACCGAAAACAAATCAGCGCAATCGCATATTGAAAGCAAAATGGCCGATGTGCTCAATTCACGGGGCAGAAAAGCAGTTTTATTCACGGATTTGTTTCCTCCGTCGTTTACCGGTAAAGCCCAATTGTCCAAAGAGGAACTTGCTGAAAAAATTGCGGGCGTTGGCTGTGACGGCGTTATCACCATGGCTTTGCTCGATGTCACTACCGTCGAGACCTATCAGCCCCCGGTTGTTTCTTCGGCGCCCGTTGGCTATGGATATGGGTATGGCGGGTACTACGGGTTTTACAACAATTACTATCCGGTAGTTTATTCTTCCGGGTACTATTCAATTGATAAAACTTACCTGATCGAGACCAACTTTTATGATGTCGGAACAGATGAACTGATCTGGTCTATCCGCTCGGAAGCATACAATCCTGTTGATCTGGAAACCTGGTTCAACGGATTTTCAAGGTTATTGCTCGATAAATTGCGTAAAGAGGGTTTAATTCAGGATTAAGGCAAACAGCGCATCTTATTTGGATATTTTGCCCGCTGACGTTATCTGATGAAACCAAACCTCTTACCCTGGTACTTGGTGTTATTTATCATCTCTCTGATATTGACCATAGTAACGTAAGGTGTGTCTTCTATAAAAGTGTTGACCAGCCAGGCGGGAATGCCACCGCCGGGATCAACCTCCATACGGAAAGTAATTTCAAGCCTGCCATTAGTCATCGTCTTTACCAGCCAGTCCCCATTTCCTTTAACCCTTACCAGGTTTTCTTTTACCCCGATGTAATCAGGCAGAAGGTTAATATCAACCTTTAGCTGCCCGCTTTGGCGATCCCACCTGAATGTGTTCCTGTAAACGCCGTCGCGGTTCGAAAAAGGGTAAGGAACCGATGCTTCAGCCCAGTAAATCTGAATGGTGTCGCCGGCCTGCACGAGCAAACGGGAATTTTTGTAACTAGCAATTTTGCATCGTCAATTTTCAGCAAAAGTAAATCAGCAGGAAATGGCAAAAGTAAATCACCACATTTAAATAAAAGAGCTCAGATTTGTTGAAGGAAT
>Ga0209835_1000960_pt1 | contig 16869 bp, 17 predicted proteins | sample LakKivwa52mmetaG_FD_184138 | JGI IMG/M metagenome (GOLD analysis project Ga0209835, IMG submission 184138) | Anoxic lake water microbial communities from Lake Kivu, Rwanda to study Microbial Dark Matter (Phase II) - Lake Kivu water 52m metaG... | ecosystem: Environmental > Aquatic > Freshwater >...
ACTGGTCACGGCCTGGCTGGTGGCGCTGACCTTCCCGCCGATCGCGCCGTGGTGGCTGACCGTCGTCGGCGTGCTGATCGCCATCGTCGTCGCCAAGCATCTCTACGGCGGCCTTGGCCAGAACCCGTTCAACCCGGCGATGGTGGCGTTCTGCGCGATGATCGTCGCCTATCCGCAGCTCATGTCGCAATGGCCGCGCGCCGAGTTCAATGTCTTCGAGCCGATGCTGCACGCGATCTTCTTCAGCGACCGCCAGCTCGACGCGCTGGTGATGGCAACGCCGCTCGACGCCCTGCGCACCACCCTGCGCGATCCCGAACTGCGCGCCACGGTCGCCGGCATCCTCGGCTCGCACGCCACCTTCGGCAATATCGGCGGCCGCGGCTGGGAATGGATCGCCGCCGGCTACCTGCTCGGCGGCCTGTGGCTCCTGCAGCAGCGCATCATCACCTGGCACGTGCCGGTCGCCTTCCTTGCCACCCTGGGCGTCATCGCCAGCATTTTCAGCATCGCCGATCCGGCCTTTTTCGTCGGCGCCAACTTCCATCTCTTCACCGGCGGCGCCATGCTCGGCGCCTTCTTCATCGCCACCGACCCGGTCTCCGGCTGCACCACGCCGCTCGGCAAACTGATCTTCGCCGCCGGCGCGGCGGCGCTTACCTGGATCATCCGCAGTTTCGGTGGCTATCCGGATGGCATGGCCTTCGCCATCCTGCTGATGAACCTGCTGGTGCCGCTGATCGACATGCACACTCAACCCAGGGTGTTCGGTCAGGGTAGGAAGAACGACGCATGAGCGAAACCACGCCCCCCGTCGCGCCGCTGCCCGAACCCATGCAGAGCAGCGCCCTGCGCATCACGCTGCGCACGGCGATGATCCTGCTGGTGTTCTCGCTCGTGTTCACCACGATGATGGCCGAGGTCTACCAACTCACCCAACCGGTACTGCAGGCCACCGCGCTCGACGCCAAGCGGCGCCTGATCGCCGAGGTGCTGCCGGCCGACGCCTACGACAACGACCTGCTCGATGATGCCATCGACCTGCCGCCACTGCCCGAACTGGGTCTCGCCGACGCCACGCGCCTCTACCGCGCGCGCAAGGATGGCCAGCCGGCCGCGCTGGTCTTCGAAACCACCGCGCTCGATGGCTATTCCGGCCAGATCGGGCTGATCCTCGCGGTGCGCGCCGATGGCCGCCTCGCCGCCGTGCGCGTCACGCAGCACAAGGAAACGCCGGGCCTGGGCGATTACATCGATCCGAAGAAGGACCGCAACAAGGCCGAGCCTTGGATCAGCCAGTTCGACAACCGCGACTTCGCCAAGACGCCGCGCGAGAAATGGCGCGTCAAGAAGGATGGCGGCGTCTTCGACCAACGTGCCGGCGCGACGATTTCCGCCCGCGCCGTCACCAAGGCCACCGCCCGCGCTATGGCCTGGGCCCTGGAACGCCAGGACAGGCTGTATGCCTTGCAAGCCGGAACACGCTACCAGGAGAAAAGTCCATGAGCACCTCCGTGTATCGCGAGATCGCCCGCAACGGCCTGTGGAAGCAGAACGCCGTGCTTTCCCAGTTGCTGGCGCTATGCCCGCTGCTGGCCGTCAGCACCACGATGGTCAATGCCGTGAGTCTCGGCCTCGCCACGATCCTCGTCATGGGGCTGGCCAGCCTGGCGGTTTCGGCCCTGCGCGGCTTCATCCCCTACGAGGTGCGGATTCCCATCTTCATCCTCATCATCGCCTCGCTCGTCACGATCGTCGACCTGTTGTTCAACGCCTACCTGCACGATCTCTACCTCGTGCTCGGCATTTTCATTCCGCTGATCGTCACCAATTGCATCGTGCTGGCGCGCGTCGAGGCCTTCGCCGCCAAGCAGCCCGCCGGCCTTGCCGCCTACGACGGCGTGGTGATGGGCATCGGCTTCGTCTGGGTCATCGGCCTGCTCGGCGCGATCCGCGAATTCATCGGTCAGGGCACGCTGTTCTCCGGCATCGAGATGGTCATCCCCGGCGCGACGGCCTGGCAGATATTGCCCGAGGACTATCACGGCTTCCTGCTCGCCATTCTGCCGCCGGGCGCCTTCTTCGTGCTGGGCCTGATGATCGCCGGCCGCAACTGGCTCGACCACCGCGCCAACGAACGCGCCAAGGCCCGCCTGCTGGCGCAAAGCGCAGCAGCCACGGCATGAAGCCTGCGGCGCGCATCGAGCTGTTTCGGCGGCTCGCGGCGATCGATCCGGAACCGAAAACCGAGCTGGCATACGCCACGCCCTTCCAGCTGCTGGTGGCGGTGATCCTTTCGGCGCAGGCCACCGACAAGAGCGTCAACCTGGCCACGCGCGAGCTGTTCCGCGTCGCGCCGACACCGCAGGCGATCGCCGCGCTTGGCGAAGAAAAGCTGGCGGACTACATCAAGACCATCGGCCTCTACAAGACCAAGGCGAAGAACGTCATCGCCACCGCGCAGCGCATCGCCACGCAACACGATAACCAGGTGCCGCACGATCGCGCCGCGCTCGAAGACCTGCCCGGGGTCGGGCGCAAGACGGCCAACGTCATTCTCAACATCGTCTTCGGCGAGCCGACCATCGCCGTCGACACCCATATCTTCCGGCTGGCCAATCGCACCGGCCTTGCCCCCGGCAAGGATGTCGTCGCGGTCGAGAAGAAACTGCTCAAGGCCGTGCCGGTGGAGTATCGCCAGCACGCGCACCACTGGCTGATCCTGCACGGTCGCTATGTCTGCAAGGCGCGCAAGCCCGAATGCTGGCGCTGCGTAATCCGCGACGTCTGCGGCTACAAAGAAAAAACGGATGTTTAACCCGAGCCGCGACCAGGCCCGCCAGTTCCTGATCGACGCGTGGAGGAAGCGCGTCGGCAAGCTGCCGGCCACGGCACTGGAAACGCTCGCCGCCGACATCATCACGATGCATCCGGAGTACCATGAACTGCTGTCGGCGGATGACGCGCTGACGCGTGAATGGGCCCCGGAGGACGGCGCGATGAATCCCTTCCTCCATTTGTCGCTGCACCTTGCCATCGAGGAACAATTGTCGATCGACCAGCCGCCGGGCATCCGGGCACTTTTCGAAAGTCGGCGTTCGCACTACGGCAGTTATCACGACGCCCTGCACGACATCCTCGAATGCCTCGGCGAAACGGTCTGGCGCGCCCAGCGCGACCGCGCTCCGCTGGACGGCGCGGCCTATCTGGAATGCATCCGGAGGCGTGGCTGAATCATGCGACTGTCGAGCTTGCGCGGCCGCTTCACCCTCATCGTCCTGGCGTTGTTCATCGCCACCGGCGTCGCCGCGCTCTGGGTCGCCAATCGCGTCACGGGCGAAATCGTCGAGTCGCTGGCTGACCGTTTCGCCGCTCGTCAGGCATTGCTGGACCGCGAACGCATCCTCGCCCCGATCATGACGGAAGTGACCCTCGCACGGCAGATGGCGGCCTCGCCGCTGCTGCGCTCCTGGGCCCGCGCCGAGAACAACCCGGATCTGAAACGCTTCGCCCTCACCGAACTCGACAGCTATCGCAAGCTGTTCCGCGATGGCAGCTGGTTTTTCGTGATCGACGCATCCAAGCACTACTACTTCAACGATCGCGATGACAGCTACCGCGGGCGCGAACTGACACAGACGCTCTCGTCGGCAAATCCAGCCGACAGCTGGTATTTCGGCGTGGCGAAGATGCCCGGCCGCTACCAGCTGAATCCCGATGTCAATCCGATACTGGGCACCACCAAGGTGTGGATCAATGTGCCGGTGCGTGGCGAAGGCGGCAAGCTGCTCGCGGTCGTCGGCAGTGGCATCGACATCTCGGAGTTCGTCAAGCTGCTGGTGCAGGAAAGGGAGTCGGACAATTACTCCGTATTGATCAACGGCAGCGGCGCGATCCAGGCGCACCCGGATCGCCGACTGATCGACCTGAATGCCGAAAACCGTGGCGTCGACATGCAACATACCCTGTTCTCGCTGTTGCCGAACGACAGCGAACGGCAGTTGCTCAAGGACGCCCTGGCCTGGTTCGCCGCGCAGCCCCCGAACGCGACGAAAACCCTGCGCCTGACACTCGATGGCCAGACGCGCCTCGTCGCGCTGGCGCACATGCCGGACATCGGCTGGTACAACCTGACCGTGATGGACAGCAGCAGCCTGATCGGCACGCGCCTGAGCAAACCTTTCATCACCACGTTCATCGTCGCCGGCTTGACGCTGTTCATCGTGCTGATCTGGCTGCTCAACCAGATCGTGTTCAAACGCAACGAGGAACTGGCCCGAGCCCGTGACACAGCCGAAGCAGCCACCCGGGCCAAGAGCGAATTCCTCGCCAACATGAGCCATGAAATCCGCACCCCGCTGAACGGCGTGATTGGCATGACGCAACTGCTGGCGACCACCGAACTCAACGCGGAGCAGCGTGAATTCGTTCAGGCCATCGACATGTCGGCTGCCGAACTGCTCAATACGCTCAACGAGGTCATCGACTACGCCAGGATCGAAGCCAACCAGCTGCGCATCGAGCACAGCGATTTCGATCTGCATGAAATGCTCGGCGGCGTTGCCACGCTTTACGCGAGGCTGGCCGCCGACAAAGGGCTGGGCTATGACCAGTCGATCGGGCCCGATGTCCCCCCACACCTGATCGGCGATGCGACGCGCGTGCAGCACATCCTGGCCAGCCTGATCGGCAACGCCATCAAATTCACCGAGCGCGGCTCCATCCGGCTGGAGGTCAGCACCGCCGGTCCTGCGCAGGATGACGCGCTAAGCCTCCGCTTCGCCGTCAGCGATACGGGCATCGGCATCAGCGAAGATAAGCAGGCCATCCTCTTTTCGCCCTTCACCCAGGTCGATGGTTCGACGACACGCAAATACGGCGGCAAGGGATTGGGACTGGCGCTCAGCAAGCGTTTGGCGGAACTGATGGGCGGCACGACCGGCATTGCCAGCCAGCCCGGCAAAGGCTCGACATTCTGGTTTACCGCCCGATTCGGCCTGCCGCCGAACCCATAGTGTCACCTAACCGCGCTACTGGACCGGCACCAGATCCTGCAGCGGCGGCGCGACCTTGAGCACTTCCTCGATCGTCGTCAGGCCAGCAGCGACCTTGCGGGCGCCGGCAATGCGCAGCGGATGCATGCCCCCTTTGATGGCGCGCTCGCGCAGGGCGGCGAGATCGGTATGCGCGCTGATCATCGACTTGAGGTCGATCGTCATCGGCATGATCTCGTAGAGGCCCACGCGCCCCAGGTAGCCGGTCATGCGGCATTCGAGACAGCCGACCGGATGGTAGAGCTGCGCCGGCTTCTTGGCCTTCCAGGGGGAAACCAGCCCTTGCCACAACACTTCATCCTCGGTATCGAGTGGTTCGGCGCGCTTGCAGTGCGGGCAAAGCGTGCGCACGAGGCGCTGCGCCATCACACCCAGTACGGTCGATTGCAGCAGGTAAGGCGGCACGCCGAGGTCGAGGAGACGGGTGATCGCTGTCGGCGCGTCGTTGGTGTGCAAGGTCGACAGCACCAGGTGGCCGGTCAGCGCGGCCTGCACCGCCATGTCGGCGGTTTCGAAGTCGCGAATCTCGCCGACCATGATGATGTCCGGATCCTGGCGCATCAGCGCGCGGATGCCGGCGGCGAAATTTACGCCGAGGTCGGCCTGCACCTGCACCTGGTTGAAGGCCGGCTCGATCATCTCGATCGGGTCTTCCAGCGTGCAGACATTCACCTCCTGCGTCGCCAGCTGCTTCAGCGTCGAATACAGCGTGGTCGTTTTGCCCGAACCGGTCGGGCCGGTGACGAGGATGATGCCATTCGGCTTGCCGGTCATCTCATGCCAGCGCGTGGCATCCTCGGTCGAGAAGCCGAGGTCGGTGAAATCGCGCACCAGCACCTCGGGGTCGAAGATGCGCATCACCAGCTTCTCGCCGAAGGCGGTGGGCAGCGTCGACAGGCGCAACTCGATCTCGTCGCCGTCGGGCGCGCGCGTCTTGATGCGACCGTCCTGCGGGCGCCGTTTCTCGACCACGTCCATGCGGCCGAGGATCTTGATGCGGCTGGTCATTGCGTTCAGCACCGGCATCGGAATCTGGTAGACCTGATGCAGCACCCCGTCGATGCGGAAGCGCACGATGCCCATGTCGCGGCGCGGCTCGATATGGATGTCGGAGGCACGCTGCTCGAAGGCGTATTGCCAGAGCCAGTCGACGATCAGGACGATGTGCTGGTCATTCGCATCGAGCGAGGCCTTGCCCTTGCCCAGTTCGACCAGTTGTTCGAAATTGGAGATGCCGGTACGCGCCACGTCGCCGCGCGCCAGCGCGCCCTTGACCGACTTCGCGAGGTTGTAGAACTCGACCTGATAGCGCGCGATGTCTTCGGGATTCGCGATCACCAGCCGGATGTCCTTCTTCAGGATCGGCTTGAGTTCATCCTCCCAGCCGCGGACATAAGGCTCGGCCGTGGCAATCACCACCTCGGATGCGCGCACTTCAACCGGCAGGATGTGAAAGCGGCTCGCATACGCGGAACTCATCACGTCGGTGACGGCCGCCAGATTCACCTTGAGCGGATCGATGTGGTAGTAGGGCAGGTTGTACCGCCAGGCCAGCCATTCCGTTAGGCTTTCGAGATCGACCAGCTTGTGGGGCGGTTCAGGCGATTTCCAGCGCTGCTCGGCGATCACCGAAAGCGGATGCGCGGCACCCCGGAAATAGCGCCGTTCCTGACGAAACTTTTCGGCTTCCTCGCGCGGCACCCTGCCGGCTTCGATCAGTGCATCGACGACTTCGAGCAGGGTCAGCCGGCGTTCCTGCGAGTTCTGTTTGGCATTAGCGTCCATGAAGCGTGACTATACCGCTAATTCCATGAGGGCTTTCCGCCAAGCTTCCAGCTTGCGTTCGAAGCTCCAGGTCGCGTTCGCCGGGCTGGTTGAGGGCAGGATCAGCGTCTCGAAACCCAGCGCCTGCAGTTGCGACGCAAAGCGGCCGGCGGCCTGCCCGTTGAAGCAGACTCGCGGCATGGGGTGCCGTCCCGCCAGCGCCGACTTTTTGATCTGCGCAAAATCGTTCGGGATGCCATTGCGGATCGCGCTGTCGAGGCTGCCGGTACGTTCGCACGAGGCATAGACATCCCAGATCGCGATGCCGGCACCTATCACCGCCGCCTGCCTTGCGGTGTAATCCATCTCGAACAGCGGCTTGTCGATGATCGCGCCGAGGATCTTCCAGAACTGGTTCTGCTTGTGCGCGTAGTACTGTCGTGCGGCAAGCGAGGCTTCGGACGGAAATGAGCCGAGGATCAGCACGCGGACCCCCGGCCCGATCAGCGGCGGCAGCCCGGTGAGCCGATCCGGATGACTCACTTCACGACCAGCAGGCTCTCGTCCCAGCTCGGGTGCTTTTCGAAGCCGAGCAGATTGGCTGTCGTCGCGGCGAGATTCGACAGACCTGCCGTTTCCGTCTGCTTGAGCGCAAGCCTGTCGCCCGTCACGTTGTCGTAGAGGATCAGCGGCACGGGATTCAGCGTGTGCGCCGTCTTGGCCTTGAAGCTGCCATCCTTGTTGGTCTTGGCCTGCCCGGTCTTCTTGTCGAGTTCGAACATCTCGTCGGCGTTGCCGTGGTCGGCCGTCACCAGCGCGACCCCGCCAGCCGCATCGACGGCCGCCAGCAGTCGGCCCAATGCCAGGTCGACCGCCTCGATGGCCATTGTCGCGGCGCGGAAGTTGCCGGTATGGCCAACCATGTCGCCGTTGGCGAAATTGCAGCGCAGGGTCCCATATTGGCCGCTGGCGAGCGCGGCGACCATCGCGTCGGTGATCTCGGCCGCCTTCATCCACGGGCGCTGCTCGAAGGGCACGACGTCGCTCAGCACCTCCTGCCAGGTTTCGCCCTCGAACTTGCCGGAACGGTTGCCGTTCCAGAAATAGGTGACGTGGCCGAACTTCTGCGTCTCCGAACAGGCGAACTGCTTGACTCCCGACTTGGCGAACCACTCGCCGGTGGTGTCGCGGATTGCCGGCGGAGCGACGAGGAAGCGCTGCGGAATCTTCAGGTCGCCGTCGTACTGCAACATGCCGGCATAGGTCACCTGCGGCCAGCGCGCGCGGTCGAACTTGCCAAAGTCCGCTTCCTCGAAGGCGCGGCTGATCTCGATGGCGCGATCACCGCGGAAGTTGAAGAACACAACCGAATCGCCGTCCTCGATCGTGCCGACCGGCTTGCCAGCGGCGGCGATCACGAACGGCGGCAGATCTTGGTCGATGGTGCCGGGATGCTTGTCACGCAGCGCCTTCACCGCTGTCGCGCAATCGGCGAACTGCTCGCCTTCGCCCAGCACGTGGGTGCGCCAGCCCTTGTCCACCATCGCCCAGTTCGCCTCGTAGCGATCCATGGTGATGTTCTGGCGCCCCCCGCCCGATGCGATGCGCGCATCGAAATCCGCAGTGCACAAACCGCTCAGGAAATCCTCGAAGGGCTCGATGTATTCGAGCGCGCTGGTTTCCGGCACATCGCGCCCATCGAGCAGCACATGGACGCGCACCGTGCGGATGCCCTCCTCCTTGGAGCGCACCACCAGCGCCTTGAGATGGTCGATGTGGCTATGCACGTTGCCATCGGAGAACAGGCCGAGAAAATGGATCACACCTCGGCCGGCCTTGGCAGCAGAAACGATTTCACGCCACGCCTGCCCCGCCCAGATCGATCCGGACGCGATGGCGTCGGACACCAGCGCCGCGCCCTGCGCATAAACCTGCCCGGCGCCGATGGCGTTATGGCCAACCTCGGAGTTGCCCATGTCGTCGTCGGACGGCATGCCGACCGCCGTGCCGTGGGCACGCAGACGGATGTTCGGATAGTTGGCGAACAGGCGGTCGAGGGTCGGCTTGCGCGCGGACGCGATGGCGCTGCCGACCTCGTTCTTCGCCAAACCGAAGCCATCGATGACGACAGTGACGACCGGACCGTCAACGCCGGGAAAGGCTGAAAACTTGGGCAACATGTTCATCTCGCTGAGTTGATTGTTGCCCAGTTTACTTCCTTACTTGCCGCCAAGCGACAGGGAGAGCATCAGGTCATTGATGCGCTTAACGAAGGTCGCCGGATCGTCGAGCTGGCCGCCTTCGGCGAGCATGGCTTGCTCGAACAGCACTGAACTCCAGTCGTCGAACTTGGCTTCCTCGTACTTCAGGCGCAGCACCACCGGATGCTTCGGGTTGATCTCTAGGATCGGCTGTGCATTCGGCGCCTTCTGGCCGGCGGCCTTGAGGATGCGCGCGAGATTGCCGGAAACGTCGTGCTCGTCGGCGACGAGGCAGGCCGGGCTGTCGGTCAGGCGGTGCGTGACGCGCACTTCCTTGACGCGCTCGCCAAGGCTCTTGGCGATCTTGTCGGTCAGCTCCTTGAACTCGCCGGCTTCCTTTTCGGTTTCCTTCTTCTCGGCTTCGTCTTCCAGCTTGCCGAGGTCGAGCCCGCCCTTGGCGACTGAAACGAGTTGCTTGCCCTCGAACTCGGTGAGATGCGACACCACCCACTCATCAACGCGATCGGAGAGCAGCAGTACTTCGATGCCCTTCTTGCGGAAAATTTCAAGATGAGGGCTGTTGCGGGCGGCGTTGAAGGTCTCGGCGGTCACGTAGTAGATCTTGTCCTGTTCGGGCTTCATGCGGCCGATGTAGTCGGCCAGCGAGACCGTCTCGTCGGCGCTGTTCGCCTCGGTCGAGGCGAAGCGCAGCAGGCCGGCGATCTTGTCCTTGTTGCTGTGGTCTTCGCCGACGCCTTCCTTGAGCACCTTGCCGAACTCGCCCCAGAAATTCGCGTACTTTTCCTTCTCATTGGCGGCCAGATCGGCCAGCAGGCCGAGCACCTTGCTCGTGCAACCCTTGCGGATCGCCTCGATGTCCTTCGATTCCTGCAGGATCTCGCGCGAGACGTTGAGCGGCAGGTCCGCGGAGTCCACCACGCCGCGCACGAAGCGCAGATACAGCGGCATCAGCTGCTCGGCATCGTCCATGATGAATACGCGGCGCACGTAGAGCTTGATACCGTGGCGCGCGTTGCGATCCCACAGGTCGAAAGGCGCGTGGGCCGGGATGTAAAGCAGCTGCGTGTATTCGCTCTTGCCCTCGACGCGCGCATGCGTCCAGGCCAGCGGCTCGTCGTAGTCATGGCCGACATGCTTGTAGAAGGCCTTGTAGTCCTCTTCGCTGACCTCGCTCTTCGGCTTGGCCCACAGCGCCGAGGCCTGATTGACAGTTTCGTCCTCGTCGGTCTCGACTTGCGTCTTCTTCTCCTCGTCCCACTTCTCGCCCTTCATCACGATGGGCTGGACGATGTGGTCGGAATACTTGCGGATGATCGACTTGAGCTTCCACGACGACAGCAGGTCGTCCTGATCCGCACGCAGGTGCAGGGTGATCTCGGTACCGCGCACCGGGCGCTCGATCATCGCAATGCTGAACTCGCCGCCGCCGTCCGACACCCATTCGACGCCCTGACCGGCGGCCTCGCCGGCACGACGGGTGCGCACGGTCACCTGGTCGGCGACGATAAACGATGAATAGAAACCGACGCCGAACTGGCCGATCAGGTGGGCATCCTTTTGCTGGTCGCCGGTGAGCTGCGAGAAGAACTCGCGCGTGCCGGACTTGGCGATGGTGCCAAGGTTGGCAATCACCTCGTCGCGGTTCATGCCGATGCCGTTGTCGGCGATCGTCAGCGTGCGCGCATCCTTGTCGAAGCCGATGCGAATCTTCAAGTCATCGCCGCCTTCCATCATGGCGGCGTTGTGCAGCGACTCGAAACGCAGCTTGTCGCAGGCGTCCGAAGCATTGGATATCAGCTCGCGCAGGAAGATCTCGCGGTTGCTGTAGAGGGAATGGATCATGAGGTGCAGCAGCTGCTTCACCTCGGTTTGAAAGCCTAGCGTCTCTTTTTCAGCGGTAGCGGTGGTCATGGATGGCTCCAGCAAATGAAAATACGTGCGAGCCAAGTAGGGGCAATCTTACGGGTTTCAAGCGTCCGAAGGTGTAATATATCCATGCGCTATTACATCCAATGCCGGGAGAAATGTCATGACCGCAACAGCCAAACTTTTCATGAGCGGGCGCAGCCAGGCCATACGTTTGCCCGCCCGCCTGCGCCTGGCGGCGAGCGAAGTGATCATCGAGCAGATCGGCAGCGCGCTGTGGGTGCAGCCACAAACCGAAGCCGCCAACGACATGGGCGCCTGGCTGCAAGCCTTTTATGCCAGCACCGAACCGCTGCCGGAAGACTTTCTGGCCGAGCGGCAGGATGCGCCGCCCCAGGAACGCGACTGGAGTTGAGCGTCGTGCTGCGCACGCTGGACACCAACATTTGCAGCTATATCCTGCGCCGCCATCCCCAAGGCATGCTGGCGCGTTTTGCCGCCCTTGCGCCCGGCCAGGTCTGGCTCTCGGCCATTGTCGCCGCCGAGTTGCGTTTTGGCGCGGCTAAACTGGGATCGACGCGCCTGGCCGCAGCGGTCGAACAATGGTTGTCGGGCTTCGAACTACGGCCTTGGCCGCTTGAAGCCGCCCATCGCTATGCCCAGATCCGAACCGTGCTGGAAAAAACCGGCCAGCCCATCGGCGGCATGGATCTCCTGATTGCCGCGCATGCGCTGGCCGAGGACAGCGTCCTCGTCACATCCAATGCACGCGAATTTCATCGTGTGCCCAGCCTGGCGGTGGAGGCTTGGCCGCTGGACTGACAGGCCCCTGAATGCTCAACCGTAGCTGATCTCGACGATCTCGATTTCGCGCACGCCCGCAGGGCTTTGAAATTTGACGATATCGCCCTCGCGTGCCTTCAGCAGCGCGCGGGCCAGCGGCGAGATCCAGCTGATCCGCCCGGTCGCCGGATCGGCCTCGTCGATGCCGACGATCCGGTAGGTGACATCCACGGCAGCATCGGAACCGAGGTGCATGACCGTGACAGTGGCACCGAAGAACACTTGTTCCAGATTTTGCTGCCGGGCCGGATCGACCACCTCGGCGTTATCCAGCCGCTTAGTCAGGTAGCGGATGCGGCGGTCCATCTCGCGCAGCTTCTTCTTGCCGTAGATGTAGTCGCCGTTTTCCGAGCGGTCGCCGTTGGAAGCCGCCCAGGAAACCACCTGCGTCAGATGCGGCCGCTCGACCTTGATCAGCCGCTCGAACTCCGCGCGAAGCTCCGCATGGCCGGCGGGCGTCATGTAGTTTTTCGTGCCAGCAGGCAGCGACGGCTGACCGGGGAGATCGTCGTCCTCGTCGTCGCCTTCCGCTTCCTTGACGAATGCCTTGTTCATCGTGTCCGGCTGTTGTCGCGGATCCACGACGCGAAGGCGGCCTCGTCGAGTTCGCCGGCAGCGACGGATAGCATCGTCAGTACGCAATCTGCATCGCGGGCCACCAGTTCATAGCCATTTAGCACCAGGAACAATTCGACCGCCACGAAGGCCGTGCGCTTATTGCCGTCGATGAAGGCATGGTTCTTGACCAACCCGACACCATAGGCCGCCGCGAGATCGGCATGATCGGGCGATCCATAGGCCGACAGATTTTGCGGGCGAGCCAGTGCCGAGTCGAACAAGCCCTCGTCACGCAAACCAATTGCCCCGCCATGCTCGGCCAGCTGCTCGTCATGAACAGCCAGCATCACCGACCGTTCAACCCAGATCCAAGCGCTCATTTCGCCAACTCGCGCAGGACCTCACGCCGCTTTTTCATGACCGTCCGTGCCGCCTCCATCTGGTCGCCGAAGACGGGATCATGCGGCGTGATCGCCACACCGTAGGGCGTGTCGGTCAGATACACCGATTCCCCTTTCTCCAGCTTGAGGCGTGCGAGCACCTCCTTGGGCAGGACGACACCGACGGAATTGCCGATCTGGACGAGCTTGAGGGTATGCATGGCTGACTCCACGTTATAACGTATGTTAATACTACGCCATTCGGTGCCATCCCGCCAGCGCCGAGTTTTACGCAGCCTGCTTGATCGCCAGCAGCGCCTGATTGCGCAGGGTTTTGAGCAGCGTCAGCTCTTTTTCGGGAATGACGATCGAACCGGCACGATCCTTGTCACAATAGATCAGGGCCACGGGCTTGCCCTTGATGTTGAGCGGGAAGAGCACGAAGGTCTTGGCGGGGATGCGCTGGCGGAACCAGCCGGGCACCTTGTCGGCGATCTTCGGGTCGTCGATGTCGCTGATGATGATGTCGAGGCCCTTGCCGGTCGCGAGCTGAAAAACGTCGTGCAGCTGCTCGGTCAGCGGAAAGCGGAACTGCTTCGCCAGTTCGCCGACCTCCGGGCCGAGGCCGAAGCGGCCGGTGATCTGGCCGCTCTTGCCGTCGCGCAGCGCGAGCAGCACGCGCTTGAAGCCCATCGAGCGGTACATGGTTTCGAGGATGATGCGCAGGATATCGTTGAGCGCGAAGTCGTCGACCAGCGAATTGCTGATGTCCTGAATGCCGGCGGCCAGCACCGATTGGGCATCCTCGGGAACGGGGGCGGACGCCTCGCTGGAAGGAAACCCCGCATCGAGCACGGTGGCATCTTCCAGCAGGGTATCGGCCAGCGTGGCATTCTGCGCACCGGCATGATGCGGGGTCAGCGTCGCATCCGTCCTGGCCTCGCCGCCGACGAAGCTCGCTGCCTGCCGCGCGAAGGGGCTCTGCTTGAGATTGACGTGCAGGATGGCGGCGATCTCGGTGAGCTCCTCCACCGACTTCTCCATGCTCTCCTGCAACTGGCGGTCATTGATTTGCAGGCTGGCGCCGAAGCGCTGCGATATCTTCACCAGCGCCTTGCCGCGCTGTTCCGGCGGCGTTTCGGCCAGCACGCCGCACATCTCGCTGGCGAAGCCGGACATGACGCGCAAGGCTTCCTCGGTGGTGTTCGGCTTGCGGATCTCGCCGGCGGGCAGGCGGCGCATGCTTTCGACGATCGTCCGGGGAAATCCCCAACTGCCGGCAATGCCGATGCCGAGATCTTCGAGCGAGATGCCCAGCACTTGCACCGCGGCGGTCCACTCGGAGAGCTTCTTGAATTCCACCAGTTTGCTGATTTCCTCGACTTCTTCTGGGAAGTAGAACTGCGCCAGCAACTGGCCGAGGCCGTGGAAAAGAGCGCAGATGAAGGCCTCCTCGCGCTGGCGCCCCAGCAGGGCTCCATGGCTGCTCTGCCGCGCCAGCAGGCCGGCGAGGTTGGCGCGCAGGAAGGTCTCCTTGAGCTCCTTGACGTTCGCCTTGTCCTGCATGTGCTCGAACAGCAGCACGGTGATGGCGATGTTGCGGATGGTGTCGAAGCCGAGCACGATCACCGCGCGCGACACGGTGCTGATGTTGCCGCCACCGGCCTGGCGATAGAAGGCGGAATTCACCAGCCGCAGGATCTTGTTGGTCAGCGCGTAGTCCTTGAGGATGGTCTCGGACAGCGAGTTGGCGTTCTCATGCTCGGACGAAGTCAGCTTGTTGATCGCCGACACCGAATCCGACAGCGCGGGGAAATCCGACTTGTGGCGCATGCGCCGCAGCAGGAATTCGAGCGTGTCCTTGTGGCTGCCGCCTGCCGCTGCGTTGGCCGGCGTGCCCTCTGCCTCGCCCTCGCTCAACCATTCGGTCAGTGCAGTACAAAGCTCGGCCGCACTCGCGTAGCGCTGCGCCGGATCGAAGGCGCAGGCGCGCAGGATGATGCCACCCAGTTTCGGATCGATCGGAGGTGACGCTGGCAGCTCCACCGGCTCGATCGAAATCCGATAAAGCAGCGCGCCGACCGTGCCGGCATCGAACACGCGCTTGCCGGTAAGCATTTCTAGCAGGACCAGCCCCGCCGCGAACACATCATTCTGCGGTCCGATGTGCTTGTTCGTGATGTATTCCGGCGCGAGATAGGCTGGCGTGCCGCTCAGCCCGGCCGCGTGCTGATCGCTGCCGCTTGCCTCGGTATCGGACACGCGCGCGGCGATGCCGAAGTCCATCACGCGCGGCGCTCCGTCGCGCGCATCGACAAGGATATTCGAGGGCTTGAGGTCGCGGTGGATGACGCCCTGCGCATGGGCTTGGGCCAGCGCATCGGCTACCTGGCGCATCAGCGCGACGGCCTTGACCGCCGGCAACGGCCCCTCCGTCTTGAGCAGATCGGCGAGGCTGCGGCCATCGACGCGCTCGAAGACGAGGAAGGGATCGCCGTCCTGCTCGCCGGCATCGAAGATCGGCACCACGTTGGGGTGGCGAAAACGGCTCGATGTCCGCGCCTCCTGCAGCAGTTCGGCATTGCGCACCGGGTCGGTCTGCAGGAAATGCAGCGTCTTGATCGCCACCTCGCGCTGCAACTGCGGATCCCAGGCCAGATAGACCACGCTCTGCGCGCCGCGCCCCAGTTCGCCGCGAATCTCGAAGCGGCCGATTTTCTTTTCTGTCATGCGCCGATTCTAGCCGTGGCATGGCATTGCCAAGCGGCACCGACACGCATAAGATGCGTCGCATGAACCTGCCCGATGACCCGCAAGCCCTGCAGGCCCTGCTGACCGAACTCAAGATCGAGCACCACGATCTCGACGAGAGCATCGGCAAGCTGGAAGACAGCCCCCCGCACGATGAACTGCTGATGCGCCGCATGAAGAAGCGCAAGCTGCAGCTCAAGGATCGTATCGCGGCTGTCGAGCGTCTGCTGGGCCCCGATCTGACCGCCTGACCGACTCCGGTCATGCAGGTCGAGTTGAATGGCCTGCCCGTTTTCATCGATACGGGCGGGCGTGAGTTTTTTGCCAGGCTCCCCACGCAGGTTTTCATCCACGGCGCCCAGCACGACCATTTCGTCTGGAAGTCGCTGGTCACGCGCCTGGCCGGCCCCGACCGCAACATCCTCGCCCCCGACCTGCCCGGCCACGGGCGCAGCGGCGGCGCGCCGCTACCGAGCATCGAAGCGATGGCCGACTGGGTCGTGGCACTGTTGGGAAAAGTCGGCGCTGGCGAGACGGCACAATTCGCGCTCATCGGCCACAGCATGGGCTCGCTGGTCGCCCTCGAAGCCGCTGCACGGCTATCCGGACGCGTCAGCCATCTTGTCATGATCGGCACGGCAATCCCGATGCCGGTTGCACCCGCCCTGCTCGACGCGGCGCGCGACGACATCCCAAAGGCCATGGCGCTGATCAACCGCTGGGCGCACTCTCCCACGGCCTGGCGGGGCGGCAACCGTGGCAGTCAGGGAATCTGGCTGCCCGCCATGAACCGGCGCATCATGGAGCGCCAGCCGGCCGGGACGCTGTTCAACGACCTGTCCGCCTGCAACAACTACAGCAACGGACTCGATACCGCCCTCCGGATCGATTGCCCGATCACGCTGGTGGCTGGCACGGCCGACCGCATGACTTCCATCAAATCCGCACGCAAGCTGGCGGCGGAACTGCCCGATGCACGTCTCGTCGAAATCGCCGGGGCGGGCCATGCCTTGATGGCCGAGGCGCCGGCTGCAATCACCAGCCACCTTTGAAACCGGGAAATTGATACCGCAATATATGAAATAATGCGCAAAAATAGTGCTTGCAATTTGATATTTAGTGATATACATTTCATATATATTTAGTGATATACATTTTATATACGTTATCATTTCTTCATTTAAAGACATGCGCCCGCCTAGCCAATCCGCCTATTGCACGACACGTGAAGCCGCCCAACTGCTCGGCATCTCCCTGCGCACCGCACAACTCTGGGTCGAAAATGGCCAGCTCGATGCCTGGAACAGGGGCATCGCATACGCAAATATCGTAAACCCTGAGTAAAAGTCGTTCACGGTCAGGCAGTTATGACGGGGTCTTGTGGACCCTGACGAAATCCGGTCTACTCTCGACTTTTGTTGAGGGTAAAAA
>Ga0209835_1000962_pt1 | contig 16834 bp, 15 predicted proteins | sample LakKivwa52mmetaG_FD_184138 | JGI IMG/M metagenome (GOLD analysis project Ga0209835, IMG submission 184138) | Anoxic lake water microbial communities from Lake Kivu, Rwanda to study Microbial Dark Matter (Phase II) - Lake Kivu water 52m metaG... | ecosystem: Environmental > Aquatic > Freshwater >...
TGCCTTGATCAGACTTCTACCACTCACAAGGCAGAGTTGAAATCCCTGCTTTCTTTACGCTTTCAGCTTTTTCAAAAAGCGCAATTCTCACCCGTGTGAACTATATTTGACCAGTTCGAGGAAATCCTGACAATTGCCCCAAACGATATGGAAGGCAAGCAGGCCTTTTTCGCTCAACTAGGCGCGGCTTTAGACAACTCCAACCGCTGGGCACTGTTTGCCATGCGCGAGGATTATCTCGGCGCGATCGCTCCTTATGTGCGCCCACTGCCCAATCGTTTCGAAGCCACTTTTCGTTTGGAATTGCTGAGTGTGGAATCTGCCTTGGATGCTATCCAGAAACCCGCCCAGAGAGCGGGTGTGACCTTCGGCGATGATGCGGCCAATAAGCTGGTGGACGACTTGCGCCGAGTTCAGGTACAGTTGCCAGACGGTAAATTTGATTCGGTGCATGGCAAATATGTCGAACCGGTGCAGTTGCAAGTAGTCTGCAATCGTCTATGGCAGTCGCTTAACGCCGACGACACCAATATTCGGTTGGATGACATTAATGAATTTGGCGATGTCGACAAATCCTTAGCCGAGTACTATGCCGAAAAAATCGCCAAAACCTCCGCGCAGATGGGATTGAACGAGCGCTCTCTGCGCGAATGGGTTGAGACCAGGCTTATTTCGAAGGAAGGCATCCGCCTGCAGGTGCTGATGGGTGCCGAAACCAGTGATGGGTTGGACAACCGCGCCGTGCGCCTGTTGGAGAACTCGCATATTATTCGCGGTGAGAAGCGCGCCGAGGCGACTTGGTTCGAACTCTCGCACGATCGCCTGATTCAGCCGGTAAAAAAGAATAACGCCGACTGGTTCACGCAGAACCTGAGCCTGTTCCAGCGTCAGGCGGTATTATGGAGCCAGCAAGGCCGTTCCGATGGTCTGTTGCTACGAGGCCAGGAATTCCAGCAAGCTGAACAGGAAGCCCTTTCGCTTACATTGACCCTTGATGAGAAAGCCTTTATAGAAGCCTGTCGCAAACTCAGGGAACAGGAACAGCGTGAACGCAGAAGCCAGGCATTTTTATGGGGGCTGACGATTGTTTCGCTGGTAGTGGCGGCGGTGGCGGTGTATTTCTGGTGGATGGCAAAAGAACAAACAAAAATTGCCCAAGAGCAGACAACAATTGCAAAGTCTCAAGCAAAAGAGGCTCGCTTGCGGGAATTAATTTTCCAGGCCAGTTCGCTCCCATTTGATACATATGTGCTTCTATCAGAAAAATTGTTCCTTACCGAAGACAATATTAGGACTAGAAGTGCTTTATTGGGTGCGGTTACAGCCAGTCCACAATTGCTTCAATATCTGCGTGGACACAAAAATTGGGTTTTTTGTGTTGCATTTAGCCCAAACGGGAAAATACTCGCGTCGGGTAGTTATGACAACACCATTATTCTTTGGGATACAAGCACAAATAAGCCACTTGCTCAACTTAAGGGACACGGAGGTGCTGTTAGAAGCTTGGCTTTTAGCCCAGATGGGAAAATATTGGCATCAGGTAGTTACGACAACTCCATAATTCTGTGGAACACAGAAACTTTCCAACCTATTGCTCAACCTCTGCTTGCACATTCGGAAGCAGTACTCACTTTGGTATTTAGTCCAGATGGGAAGCTATTGGCATCTGGCAGTTCTGACAAAACCATTATTCTTTGGGATTTGAATACCAAGAAACCAAGCGGAGAGACCTTAAAGGGACATGCTGATCAAGTTACCAGTATAAATTTTAGTCCTGATGGAACAATGCTAGCATCTGGTAGTTATGACAAAACCATTATCTTATGGAATATGGCAACTCGCCAGCCAATTGGAGATCCCTTGAGAGGTCATACTGATCGGGTGCTAAGTATAGCATTTAGCCCAAATGGGAAAATCCTGGCTTCAGGGAGTTGGGACTATAACATTCTCTTGTGGGATGTAACCACACAACAACCAATAGGGGAACCTCTTAGAGGCCATACTGGATTAGTTTACAGTGTTGCCTTCAGCCCTGATGGAAGTTCATTAGCTTCAGGGGGTTCTGATAATATTATCTATTTATGGGATGTAGAAAAACGTCGCCTTGTAGAAACCCCTTTCAACCCTTTAGGTCAAGCATATGGTGGTCATACAGGCGCTGTAAGGAGTCTCGCCTTTAGCCCAGATGGAGAGACTCTGGCATCTGGAAGTTTCGATAAAAATAATAATCTTATTCTTTGGGCGGTGCGCTACCGGCAGCCAATTACACAGATTCTCGAAAAGCATACCGCGCCAGTGCGCAGTGTGGTTTTCAGTCCTAATGGGCAATTATTAGCTTCAGGAGGCGATGATGACACCATTATTATGTGGGATACATCATCACTCCAGCCTCTTTCAACGCTCTTATCCAAACACACCGGTTCGGTGGTTACGCTAGATTTCAGCCCAAATGGCAGCTTTCTTGCCTCGGGTAGTTGGGATGAAAGTATTATTCTTTGGGATGTAATAAAACGACAGCCAGCAGGGACACCGCTTGTTGGGAATGCTGGTGCGGTTCACAGTATCGCGTTCAGCCCTGATGGGAATATGATTGCATCAGGTAACCATAACGGCACAGTTATTCTGTGGGATGTTGCCACGCATCAAATTATTGGAACACCTTTGGTTGGTAATGCAGGTCCAGTTCATAGCGTTGCTTTCAGCCCTGATGGAAAAATTCTTGCCGCGGGTAACGAAAATGGCACTATCATTTTGTGGGATACTACTACCCAAAAACCTTTAGGAGAACCTTTACAAGGCCATATTGGGGCAATCTATAGCATTGCCTTTAGTCTTGATGGGAAAAATTTTGCATCGGGTAGTGGTGGTAATTACAATAATCTTATTATTTGGGAGATCGAGCAGCAACAATATACCTCCAATGTTCTTATCCGCCACACGCTACCAGTGAACAGCGTTACTTTTAGTCCTGACAGTAAATTCCTTGCTTCTGGTAGCGAAGACCAGGTGATTTCTTTGTGGGATGTAAAAACATATCAGCCGTTGGGGCTTGGCGGGCATATCCAGCCTGTATACAGTCTGGCATTTAGCCCTGATGGGAAAAAACTCGCTTCGGGAAGCAAAGACCAAACTGTCAATCTATGGAATTTAGATCCACAATCCTGGTTAGAAATGGCTTGCGCACGAGTTGGGCGCAATTTTACCCAAACGGAGTGGATGCAATTTTTCCCTGACGAAATATATTACCCTGTTTGCCCGCAATGGCCAGTGGAAGTAGAAGGCACACTGGTGCCTTAAGTCTATTATTTTGCCGAGGAAAAGATGAAACCGAACAGAAACCACGCATTGATCAAAATTATCTGGGTATGTTTTATTGCTGTTGCTTGCAGTAACCAGCCACCAGTCGCTACTCCCTATGTGGATGTTACTGCTGGTTCTGCAATAGAAGCATCCCAAACCAGCATGGCGGCCACCCAGCAAAGCATGGATGCTACCATCGAAGCCGCTGTGAGTGCCACATTACGGGCGGGCCAAACAACATCTGCAACACCACCAATGGCATCGAGCATTACTCCAACACCAACTTCAACATCAACTCCAACATCAACTTCAGCTATTGAGTTACTGCTTTGCGATGAAAAACGAGAACCTATCGAAACTTGTTACAGAACTCCTCGGGCAGCGAGATCAGGGTATTTTTATATTGTCCTTTGGCTAAAAAATTTTGACAAGGATTCGATACCATTTGTCAAAATTGATGATGTATTGTTATTCTGCGAAAATTATCCCTCTGAAGCGAATAGTATAAGTTGCAATAAGAAATTCACTTTTACGAGTGGCGAAAAAAAGATTGAATTAATTTCAAGCAATGGAACATTGTTGGGTTTAGGAGAGATAGTTCTTACCACCCCTATTACTACTCCTACTCCGACTAAAAAGGTTGGAGATCCTACCCTCCCACCTTATCCGAACCCCTAAAATTGCAAAACGCCTGCTGCTACCGCGACACAGCCTTCAGCCCCAACAGCAAATCTAGACCTCGGGAAACTGGAATAAGACTGCGCACGAGTCGATCTACCACCTGGATGATTTCATTTCACTGGCCTGTGAAAACCTGACCCGCGCCGACTGGCAGCAATATTAGCGACATTTTTTCGCTACCAGACTCCCTTTCCTAATTTATCGCTTGAGCCGGAGGCAATCGCCACACCGTAGCCATAAAGGCTTCACCAGTGAATACCGCACCACTTGTCTGGAGTGACTGGTGAAACCTTGAAATTCATCATAAAACGCCAAAGCGAGACTCGTCGTTTAGTGAGTCCCGCTTTGGCGTTTTATTATCTTCCCTTCCTCTTTCCTCCTATCTCCACCAACTCCCCAAACAGGGTCATCTGCCGGGGGGTGTTTTTTGTAAAATAAAACAGGCCCACCCCGGCTAGAAATTAATAACGAAAACGAGCCCACCGTTGGTAGCTCCGGTAAGATGATAATCACCGGAGGTACAAAGGAGATGAAAACGGTGGAAGACTACGAACGAATTCGCAAGGCCTATTACGTGGAGGGGCTGAGTATTCGCGAGATTGGCCGACGCATGCATCACGGGCGGGATCTGATCCGCAAAGCGCTCGATCATGCCCGGCCAGAAAGTTACCAACTGAAAGTGCCGCGCAACGCGCCAGTTCTAGCACCATACAAATCGAGAATCGATGCGTTGATTACGGAGAGCGAGAGCTTGCCGCGCAAGCAACGCTATACTGGGCACAAAATCTATCAATTGGTGCACGCCGAGGGATATCAAGGCAGCGAAGGGAACGTGCATCGTTATGTCAGCCAACAAAGACGGGCGCGGAAACACCGGCAGGCTTTTCTGCCGCTGGAGTTTGAGCCGGGTCAGGATGGGCAGGTGGATTGGGGGGAGGTGATTGTTGAAATTGGTGGCGAGCGCCAGAGCGTGCAAGTCTTTGTCATGCGCCTGAATTACTCGAAAGCACGCTTTGTGATGGCTTTTCCCTTTCAGAAGCAGGAAGCCTTCTTCGAGGGACATGTCCAGGCATTTCGTTTTTTCGGCGGCGTACCGCATCGGATTGCCTACGACAATCTCAAAACTGCGGTTTTTCGGGTGCTGGAAGGGCACAACCGCGAGGAACAAAGCGCCTTTAGCGCTTTTCGCAGTTACTACCTGTTCGAGAGTCACTATTGCACCCCGGCCCAGGGTCACGAAAAAGGTGGCGTCGAGAGCGATGTTGGCTATGCCCAGCGCAACTTTTTCTCTCCCATCCCGCAAGCCAAAGATTTTGCGAGCCTGAATCAACAGTTGCGCCAGGCTTGCTTGGAGGATATGCAGCGTCGCGTGCGCGGAGAGACCCGGCTGGTCGTGGAGGTTTGGAAATCTGAACAGGCGGAATTGTTGCCGCTCAACCCCGTTGATTACCCGGCGTATGCCGTCCATGTCGTGAAGATCAATCCATACAGCCAAGCGGTCTTTGAGACCAATCGCTATTCCGTCCCAACCGAGTATGTGGGTAAGCAGTTGGTGTTGCGCGCTTACCCATTCCGGGTGGAAATCTTGAGTCTGGCACAGGTGGTGGCCGAGCACCCGCGCTGCTTGGGGCGTGAACAGGATGTACTCGACCCCTTGCATTATCTCGGTTTGCTCGAGCAGCGACCAGGAGCCTTTGAATATGCCATTCCCCTGCGTCGCTGGCGCCGGGATTGGCCACCTGCCTACGAACAAGTGCTAGACAGCCTGCGCCAAAACAAACCCACTGGTCAGGGCGTGCGCGAATTCATTGCCATCCTGAAACTACACCGCAACCATCCGCAAGAAGTCGTTCACCAAGCCGTGCGGCAAGCGTTGGAGATGGGCGCTCCCCATCTGGATGGCGTACAACTTTGCCTGCGACAGCTGCTTGCGCCGACCTGTCCGCTGCCTCAACTGGAGTTGATCCACCCGAAATTGGCAGCGGTGGGCAATCAGCCGGTTTTTCTTGAGCAATATAACCAATTGCTGGAGGTCAGGTGAATATGGACCGCAACCCCTTGCTCGACACTTATTTGCGCCAGTTGCGCCTGCCCACCTTTCTCAAATACTACCCCCAATTCGCCACCGATGCCGCCCGCACCAACGAGGGCCCCTTGCGTTTCCTGCTCGCCCTGGCAGAACAAGAAATCAACCAGCGCCAACAGAACATGCTTCAACAACGCATCAAGACTGCCCGCTTCCCGGTGCTCAAGGAACTGGCTGATTTTGACTTCTCCTGCCTGCCCCAACTGAACAAGGCCCAAATCCTCGACCTGGCGCGCGGCGAATACATCCAGCAAAAGCACAGTTTGATTTTCATCGGCAATCCTGGACTGGGAAAAACCCATCTCGCCATCGGCCTGGCTGCCGCTGCCTGCCGCCAGGGACGCCGGGTACGCTTCTGGACAACCGCCGGGCTGGTGAATGAACTGCTCCAGGCCCAAGATGAGCATCGTTTGCATCGAGTTATCGCTTCGACGCTAAAGCTAGACCTGGTCGTTCTGGATGAACTCGGCTTCATACCCTTCTCGGCCAACGGCGCCCAGGTGCTGTTCACCTTCTGTTCCGAACTCTATGAACGCCTGGCTCTCATCATCACCACCAATCTCAAGTTTGCCGACTGGGTCCAGGTTTTTGGCGATGAACGCCTGACTGCGGCGCTGCTCGACCGCCTGACACATCATGCCCACATCGTGGAACTGCTGGGCGAGTCCTACCGCTTTCGCCAGCGAATGCAAAGCGAACAAACAAAGGAACGCGAGCCTTCCAAATGACAAGCACACTTCCAGACACGGAGGAAGGTTTATCGCTTTTTGGGCTACCGGCAGGGCAGGAAAACACAACGGGCAGAAAGATTGCTCTTCCTGCCCTGCCGTATAGCCGCCTACCAGCGCTCGAGTCGCTCCTCAGCGTTGCTCTATCCTCTGATTGGCAACCTGATTCTATCACCCGGCTGTTTTTATGCCGAAAATGGTCTCGTTTTCAAAATTAAAATGGGCCTGTTTTCGATGTCAATTTTAATCTTTACAGCTGTCTAAGTGGTCTCGTTTTCGATGTTAAAGTGGGCTCGTTTTCCCTTGCAAAAAACAATCGCCAACCAGATGGGGCGATTTAACAAATTCTTCTGTTTTGGATTACTTTGACCGTCTTCAGAATCAGGCACATGAGGCAGAGTCTCACCAATCTGAGATTATGCTTTTTGTTGCCAGATTGGATGGGCAGGAAGAAGCCTATAACCAAATTGTTGTATTGCTTGAACCATTTGAAGATAGCAATAACACTGTGCCATGTCCAGTTTGTCGAAAACCTTTGACAAATTCCGAACGCAAAGATATTTTGACTGAGATTCGCCAGAATGTGGAAAGACTAAAAAACGACCGTATTGCTCAAACTCAAAATAAGGATAAGGCGGTGCAAGATATTCAAAGCATTAAAAAGCAAATTGACCAGATACAGCCACTTCGTAGCCTTCTCACTCAAATTGAATTACCAGGAATTCACCCTTCTCATTCGTTTGAAAAGATTTCAACAACTCTTTTGAGCCTGTCTCAAGGTCAACAAGGTGGGAAAATCGCTGAACTTACGCAACAACGCGAGACAATCAAACAGAGATTGAAAGAGATTGAAAGTTATACTGCCGAATATCAGGCAGTCAAGAAACGTTTGCAGGAATTCAACTTTAATTCACCCGAAGATTTGGGAGATGAAATAATCCGTATTGAGACGCGTATGCTATCCATTCGAGCCGCGTCGCAAGCAACAGAGGAAACATTACAAAGCCAACAAAGTACCGACATGGAGGTAATTTACAAACAAATTGCCAATTTATGGTCGTCATTCCGAGGAGATGATGGTTGGGAAATGGAGTACAACTCAGATGGTTATCCAGTAATGACAAAAGACGATGAAAAAATCACACTGGATTTGCGCCAATTAAGTGGCGGCGAAAAAACCGCCCTGCTGATTATGTTGCACACCATTATTGCCCATCATTTCTCAAAAAGCGATTTCCTAATGATTGACGAACCGCTTGAACATCTTGATCCAGTTAATCGGCGTTCTCTTATTAAATTTTTAGTTGACGCATATAAACATGATGTTTTTGGGCAGGCTATCATCGCAACCTTTGAAGAATCCTTGATAAGAAAATATCAATCTGATAAAGGTGTAAATGTTATCTTGGTATGACTTTAGAAAGATGCTTTTTGGAATTTAATAATGCTCACCGACCCAAACTCCGCGCACAAGTAGGCGACCTCTGGGATACACCGTCCCGAAGGCTTTTTTCAGGCGACTCGATTTTTCCACGCGAGCCTTCGGGACGTTTTCCGCTGGGATGTTTTTAGCAGGTGACTATGCCGTATCGCGGTGATATTTTTACCCAGGGACAGTATTATCATCTCTACAATCGCGGGGCGGGGAAGGGGCAGATTTTCGCCAATGAAGGCAATTACCTGTATCTCCTGCGTTTGGTGAAGGAGTATGCCCCGAAATACGGCGTGGCAGTGATTGCTTACTGCCTGATGCCGAATCATTATCATTTCTTGCTGCGGCAGGAGGGCGAAATACTCTTGTCAAAGTTTATGCAGGTGTTGTTTAATTCGTATGTGCAGGCATTGAACTTGCAGCAGGGGCGTACAGGCACTTTGTTCGAAGGGCGATTTAAGCACAAGTGCGTGGATAAATGGGAATACTTGATGGTGCTTTGCAGGTATATTCATCGAAATCCTGTCAAGGCGGGATTGGTGGCAAAGCCTGAAGATTGGGCGTATTCGAATTATCGGGAGTGGGTTGGGATGAGGGATGGTGTGTTAGTGGATAAGAATTTCGTGCAGGATCATTTTTTGAGCACCGAAGAGTATGTCAAATTTGTGAATGATGTTGAGGATGAAGAGAAGAGTTATGGGAAGATTAGCAAATATTTGTTTGATTGATAAAGCGTCCCGAAGGATTCTGGAAAGCGACAAGATTCTGCAGGTCAACCCTTCGGGACGTTATTCTCGCGCAACCAACGTCCCGAAGGGTTTTTCCAAGCGACTGGATTTTTCTACGCTAGCCTTCGGGACGAAGTATCATAACCACCCAAGACCGTCCCGAAGGTTTTATCCAAGCGACAAGCCTTCTCGACAAGAACCTTCGGGACGGTGATTTATGCTCACCGACCCCAAACTCCGCAGCCAAGTAGATGCCCTCTGGGATAAGTTCTGGACGGGTGGATTGACCAACCCGCTCGATGCGATCGAGCAGTTTTCGTATTTGTTGTTCCTGAAGCGACTCGATGACCGCGAGAATGCCGCCGAGAGACAGGCAAAACGCAAGGGGACGGCGTACCAGCCCCAGGTCAAGAAAGAGATGCGTTGGAGTCATTGGACTCAGTTCAAGGCGGAGGAGGCGCTGAGTCATCTTAAGAAGGAGGTCTTCCCCAATCTATCCAAACTGGCAGATGCGGAGGATTCCTTCGGCGAGTACATGAAGTCTGCCGAGTGCAAGATCAATAAGCCCAGTCTGTTGATCGAAGCCTGCAAGTTGATCGACCAGATGGAGATCAGCCAGCAAAACCAGGATGTGCAAGGCGACCTGTACGAGTACCTGCTGGGGCATTTGAGCATCGCGGGGCGCAATGGACAGTTCCGCACGCCGCGTCACATCATCCGCATGATGGTGCAGATGCTCGACCCGCAGCCCAGGGAACGTATCGGCGACCTGGCGGCGGGCACGGGCGGATTTCTGATCAACGCGCACCAGCACATTTTAGCGGAGCGTACGTCGGCGGGGATCTTGGAGTTCGATGCCGAGGGGCAGGCGCACCATTTAATTGGCGACCAGTTGTCGGCGGCGGAAAGAACGTTCATGTCGTCCAAAAAATACCTGCGCGGTTTCGACAACGACTCAGGCATGACCATGCTGCGCATCGGCTCGATGAACCTGATGCTGCACGGCATTCAGTCGCCGCAATTCTTTTATATGGACACCCTGTCCAAGGGCTATGACGGCGCGGGCGAGTTCGATGTCATTTTGATGAACCCGCCCTTCAAAGGCGCGGTGGATAAGGGCGATGTCCACCCCGATCTGCCGGGCGACACCACCAAGAGTGAACTGCTCTTCCTGCATTTGATCCTGCGCGCGCTCGATATGGGCGGACGGGCGGCGGTGATCGTGCCCGATGGCGTGTTGTTCGGTTCGAGCCGCGCCCATGTGGACTTACGGCGCAAGCTCATCGAGGAGAATCGGCTGGACGGCGTGGTCTCGATGCCTTCGGGTGTCTTCAAGCCGTATGCGGGCGTAAGCACGGCTGCCCTGTTCTTCACGCGCGGCGCGCAGACTCAGAATATTTGGTTCTACGATATGGAGCACGACGGTTTTTCGCTGGACGATAAGCGCACGAAAGTGGACGCTTCGCGGAACGACATCCCCGATATTTTGGATTGTTGGAAGAAGCGAGCAGATAAGAAGTTCATAGAGAATAGAGAACAGAGAATAGTGGAGTTGCGGAAGGAGTTGACTCCGTTGAAGGAGAAGCGACTCAAACTGCAAGCGGATGTCAACCGCCTCACCTTCGAACTGGCAGTTGATTCTGGTTCTGACAGTTTGAACGTCCCGAAGGTTGGTTCGGATAAATCGAGTCGCGTGAATAAAACCTTCGGGACGGTTGCTGAGCAACTACAGAACGCGCAAGAACTACTCTCTAATATCCAATCTCTAATCTCCCGCCCGCAGGGCGAACTCGACCGCCTGACCCGCCAGTTCTGGGTGACGAAGGAGCAGGTCAAAGCCAACAAATATGATCTCTCCGCCAGCCGCTACCGCCAAGTGGACGCGGACGCCGCCTATCACGAGCAGCCGTCTGTGACGCTGGAACGTTTGGCGCGGTTGGAGAGTGTGATGTTGGATGAGATTGAGGAGATTAGGAAAATGGTAAACAAGTAAACATGTACACAGGTAAACAGGTTTTTGAATTCCGTGTGTACTTGTCTACGTGAGTACCTGTGTACTTCTTACGCTCCAATGAGCGCTTCGATTTCCTTCAAGACAGATTGTAAATCGGGAGCTTCTGCCGCGATCACTTCATTTTCCCCAACGTGTTTGTGATGCGGCGCGGTAGGTAAATTCAAAAAATGGTCGGCGTCATCGTAACGAAAGATGGTCGTCCCATCGGCGCGCATGTACTGATAGGTGTAACTGACCAGTTGAACGCTCGGATCGGTGGAGACCAGTTCCCTGAAATGCAAGCGCGAGTCGTTTTTGAAAACCACGTCCCCGCGCAGAAAGCCTTCGGTGGGTGTGCGTTTCTCGGCGTGGACATCCTGCGATTTGACGATGCGCGAAAGCGCAATCACATTGCCGATGTGCCGAAAATACCCCGCAATCCCGCCGCGCACTTTCATTTGATTTGCACGTCCTTGTAAGCGGCTTTCTTTTCCTCGAGTAATGCCAGCATTTTGGTCTCGCCCTGCCAGTCAATGAAATCGAGCGTCTCTTCCAGGTCGCCAGGCTTGAAGCGGCGCAGGAACTCCTGGGTGCTCATGCCATATTGTTTCTCGAAAGTTTCAAGGCGGGCGCGTGTCAACTGAATACCATGCTCGATATCATCCAGTTGAATCTGGATGGCGCTCTTTATGAGTGGTTTAAGCCGTTTGGCGTCGCTGGTTTGAATGGTAATTTGTTGCAACATTTCGTTCTCCTTGCCAGCCGAAGGTGACTGACTGATGATATTATAGCAAAAAGCAGGCACACATGGAAACAAGTAGACGAGTAACGTTCCGAAGGTTTTATTTTGGCGACAAGATTTTTCTGCGCGAACCTTCGGGACGGTTTTGGGCGGACGCCGCCTATCACGAGCAGCCGTCTGTGACGTTGGAACGTTTGGCGCGGTTGGAGAGTGTGATGGCAAGCGAAATTGAAGAAATAAAGAAAATGATGAAGGATGAATGATGAAGGATGAATTGAAAATCATCCCGCTTGGTGAAGCAGTTGCCCAAATGAAAACGGGTTCAACGCCATCAACCGCACATCCTGAATATTTCGGTGGTGATATTCCTTGGTTTACGCCAGGCGATATTGGCTCATCAAAAAGACTAACCGCTTCAACTAGAACTATTACCCAAGATGCTGTTTCATTTGGCAAGGCAAAAATATTTGAAAAAGGAATGTTGCTCGTAACTTGTATTGGGGATATTGGTCGAGTTGGAATTCTTCAACAGACTTCTTCTTCAAATCAACAAATTACTGCCTTGAAGTTCAACAACGAAATAGATGTTGATTTTGCTTATTACTGGTTTCTTTGCAACAAACAAAAACTGGTTGGTTTAGCAAATCAAGCAGTTGTACCAATTTTGAATAATGAAAGATTATCTGAAGTAAATTTTGCCTATCCCCCGCTGACCGAGCAAAAGCGGATTGCGTCGCAGGTGGCGCGCGCCGACCGCCTGCGCCACCTGCGACGGACAGCGCACGAACTCGGCGAGTCCCTGCTCCAGTCCGTGTTTTTGGAGATGTTTGGGGAAGTAAGAGGAAAGACGAAAGAAGCAAAATTGGGTGAGATTTCAGACATTGCTTCTGGAGTTACAAAGGGACAGAATTACAACGGCAGAAAAACGGTTGAAGTCCCTTACTTGCGTGTTGCAAATGTTCAAGATGGTTATCTTGATTTATCAGAAATGAAAACGATTCAAGCCTTGCCTTCCGAAGTTGAAGAATTGCGTTTACAAGTTGGCGATGTTGTGATGACAGAAGGCGGAGACTTTGACAAATTGGGACGTGGTGCAATCTGGCGTGGTCAAATAGAAAATCGCATTCACCAAAACCATATTTTCCGTGTGAGATTGGAAAGAACAAAAGTCTTGCCTGAGTTCTTTGAAAACTACTTATTGAGTCCCGAAGCCAAAAACTATTTTCTGGGTGCTTCAAAGCAAACAACCAATTTGGCTTCAATCAATATGACACAACTGAAACAGTTGCCTGTGCCACTTTATCCACTGAACCTGCAAGAAGAGTTTGCGGGCGTGGTGGCGCGAGTCGAGTCCCTGCGGGGGAGGATGTCCGAGGCGGGGAGGCAGGTGGATGGGTTGTTTGAGAGTCTGCTGGCGGAGGCGTTCGCGTGAAGAACCGTCCCGAAGGTTTTTCTCATGCCACAAAGTTTATCCACCCGAACCTTCGGGACGTTGTCCTTGCGGGCGTGGCGGCGCGGGCGGTTGTTGAGCCTGGTCGAGACATCGAGTCGCTGCGGGGGAGGATGTCCGAAGGCGAGAGGCAGGCGCTGTGGTGAGCGTGTCGAACCATCGAGGGGTTGTTTGAGAGTCTGCTGGCGGAGAGTTTCGCGTGAAGAACCGTCCCGAAGGTTTTGTGCCAGACCACGCGCCTTTCCAGTCGACCTTCGGGACGTTGTCCTTGCGAGCGCATCTCGGCGTTTGAGCCTCGGAGTCCGAGCGGCAGGCTTGTGCTGAGCGCGTCGAAGCATGGAGGGGTTGTTTGGGAGTCTGCTGGCAGAGAGTTTCTCATGAATCAACCGTCCCGAAGGTTTTGTGCCAGACCACGCGCCTTTCCAGTCAACCTTCGGGACGTTGTCCTTGCGGGCGCATCTCGGCGTTTGAGCCTCGGAGTCCGAGCGGCAGGCTTGTGCTGAGCACGTCGAAGCATGGATGGGTTGTTTGCGAGTTTGCTGGCGGAGAGTTTTGCGTGATGAACCGTCCCGAATGTTTTTATTCACAAAGTCCACACAAAAAACAGAACGGCTCATGGATGAAATGTGTGCTATTCATGTCGCTGCGAGGAGCCGTACTTTGGCGACGAAGCAGTCTCTTTCATTAGGGGGAGATTGCTTCACCCGGCTCAGTTCGTCCCGTGTTGTGTCGTACAGGGTCAATTCATCCACGCTCGCTCTCCCATAAGCAGACAATTTTCCTGCCCGCCCGCATCTGGCCGCGCGTTTTTTCCATGTGACGCAGGGTGGCGAGTTCCCGCTCCAGTTCGGGCAGTTTCATCTGGAGCTTTTCGGCCAAAGGATGGCGGCCTGGTTCTTGCTCAAGCCTGAAAAACCCTCATCCAGTTTTGAAAGCGTCTGGGCGCTGCGCACAGCCCAGGGATCGCAAGCGCGGGCCGGGGAGAGGGCGCTCATGTAACAATCTTCGCAGCGCACCTGCCCGCCATATTCCATCTCATCCCCAACTGGGATGGGTTCTCCACAGCGATGGCAATTCATTTGCTGGTTGGGAGAGCCATGCCCTTTTTCATAACCTTCCCCTGGCGCGCCGAACTTGAAGCGCGGTGGTGGGATTTCAAGGCCACCCGGGGCGCCAGGGGGCAGTCTGCGGCGGAGGAGAAACTGGGGTTCCTGCAAGCGTATGAGCAGAAATTCCAGGAGTCGCTCGGCAAGCTTGACCACCCCTATACCGCCCTGGGGAAAACCTTTTTGTACGCGCCGCCGAGGGAGGGGGCCATCACCAGGCTGCGGGAGATGGTTGTAGAATTCAAGCGGACAGCGCAGGCGCGGGCCGAGACCGAAGCCCACCATCTGGTGAGCGATTTGTCCGCTGGCAGGTTAGTCATCCAGCCGTCGCGCGCTTGCGAACCGCCCGAGGCGGAACTACTGGCGATGCTGGATGGCTGCCAGGGGAAGTTGAATGATTTCCTGGCTCGAAGCGCGCAGGAAATCCGCCCAAAGTAATCAATTGGCGCGTTGAGAAGTCGTTTTTTCCGCTAAACTATTAAGAGCAGCCCAACCTGATGAGCGGGAGACCCCCTCATGCCGCATCCGATCGAAGCCAGCACCCTGCGCATACTCAAACCCACCGGCGAAACGGTTGGGATGGAGTTTTTGTCTCAAAAACCTGGCCATAAACTGCCAGCCTACTCAAGACGGGTTCGGTGGATATCCTGACCTGGCAGAATAACAATTTGTAGGGTTGTGTTGCCAATCTTCAGCCGATCGCCTTGATTCAGAAAGGCTGGTTGCTGCAGGCGCATTCCATTGACAAATGTTCCGCCGGGACTGCCCATGTCACTCACAATACAACCTCGCGGGGTCTGCTGGATTTGGGCGTGATAAGGCGCGACCAAGGGGTCGTTGAGTTGAATTTCGTTTTGGGGAGCGCTTCCCAGGCGTGCAAACATACCCGGCTGGAAGCGTTTACCAGCATCCGGCCCGCTTAGCGCGGTCAACTGCCAGGGTTGCAGGTGAGCAGGCGGTTGGCGGGAAGACCAGACGCTGGGCGATTTACCCGGCTTTTTCATCCACAAGACCAGGCCAGCGGTCAGGCTGCCCATCGCCAACAGTCCGCAGAGGCCCACCAGGCTGGCAATCAGCCAAATCGGCAGGGGAAAAAGCGCATTGTTGTTCGCCTGTTCCATCACTCCAAGACCCGGCTGCGCTTCTATCCAGTCCTGGTCTGCCGTTGTGGCAAGTGTTGGGACAATGTCAGGCGCATTCGTTTCGGTGGAAGCCAGCGGCACGCCAATTTCAGCAGTTCTCGATTGGTAAAAATTTCCCGCGCTGACGGCAAAATCGTACTGGTACACTGGGCCGGCATTTTCCAGCCCGGTCAGCGCGGTAAACACCCGCGCCTGTCCGTTGTCCGTGCCATGCATCACCAGCCGGTAATTGCTCGCGGAGGGATATTCCACTTCGCTCCAGTAATGCCCATCTGCTCGCAAAAACTGCCGAAAAGAGATGTCGGGGAGTTCATTGACCCAAACGCCGTCCTTGACCCCTGAATAATGGCCGGCGTCATCGGTCAAATAGACATCCAGCGGGCTGTTGACGCTCACCGTGACGTTTTGCCTGAGTTTGCGCATCGTCTGCATTACCCAGGCCTTGCGCGTGACCGGCGACATTTTTTTGAGCCAGTCTTGTTTTTCAGCGGGCAAGGTGCGGATAAACTCATTCTCTGGCCCGGTGAGTTTCAATTCTCCTGGTGGCGCGTAAGCGCCGCCAACCGTTGGATATTGGGCCTGTTTCTCGTAATCGCTGCTGCCGCGGATGCCATGCTGCGAACCGGCGCTAAACTGTAAAGACCAATCCTGGATGGTGTACATTTCAGGGGTTTGGCTAATCCACGGGTCAAGCACCAACCCGGTCTCTGTCCAGGTCGTGCCTGCGGGATAAATCACCACCGCCTGGTGGCCGCCCCAAAACGATTCAATCGGGCCATAATCCCACTCATCCAGCCAGGCGCTTATGCAGGGGTCGGGGTCAAACTTTATTTCGGTGAGAAATTGCAGCACCTTGGCCTGGTAACTGCCGCAAACATACTCTTCATATTCCTTGTACCACAACGAGAGCAGGTTGTTCTTATTACCCGAATCGGTCAACCCCTTTGGGATTTGCGCATAATACCGGCTTAATACCTGGTTCAGTTTCGCTTCGGCAGAAAGGGGAGCGCAGGCGGCTGGAGTCGGGCTGACAGTGGGCGTGGTCTGCGTCTCAGGCGTTTCGGAAGCGTCTGGGGCTTCGCACACCCATTGGTAGTTATAAAAAACACTCCCGCCCACCCCGCCGCCATCGGCGCGCGCGGTGATGGTGAGAGTCTCCCCATCGCTCCGCCCGGACGGAACTACCCAATTGCCGGAATTGGACGCCGAGCCATCTGGCTCTTTAGAGACGATAATTTTCGGACGCCGAGCTGCTATTGTGTTAGCCCCTGCCCCGATGCTCGTACTCAACCCTGCGGTCAGGGACGTGCAAGCCGGGCTGCCTTCCAGGCTCCAGGCGGCGGTGACATTAAAAGACAGGGTTTCGCCGGCGGTGAGAACGCTTGGTGGCTCCGTCCAGGTATGCGTGGTTTGGAAGGTTGGGTCACTGCACCCCATATTCCCGCC
>Ga0209835_1000963_pt1 | contig 16831 bp, 14 predicted proteins | sample LakKivwa52mmetaG_FD_184138 | JGI IMG/M metagenome (GOLD analysis project Ga0209835, IMG submission 184138) | Anoxic lake water microbial communities from Lake Kivu, Rwanda to study Microbial Dark Matter (Phase II) - Lake Kivu water 52m metaG... | ecosystem: Environmental > Aquatic > Freshwater >...
ACTTCATAGCGGTGTATACCAATCCACCGAGACGCTTCGGCGTCAAAACTAGAGCCGGTACCTCTTTTTTTAGGAAATACAAGCCAAGCCCATCGCCATGCAGAGCATCTTGGTTTCACCATCGTCGGCACGGGAGGGGATCAAAATCGGTGCTTTGGTTCCCATTACCACATGCGCTACGCGATATTTACAATAGTAGGTAAGCGCTTTGCCAAAGATATTGCCAGCTTCGATATTGGGCACGATGAGAATATCTGCTTTGCCGGCAACAGGTGATACTATCCCCTTGGTCTTGGCTGCCATTTCATCGATGGCATTATCAAAGGCAAGCGGACCTTCGATCTCACAGCCGCTTATCTGCTTTCGGGCATTCATCATACTGATCAAAGCTGCGTCTCCGGTTGAGGGCATTTTGGGGTTGACTACTTCGACAGCGGACAAAAGAGCCACTTTGGGATTGGGATTGCCCATACTATGTGCCACTTGCACGGCATTTTTGACGATGGCGATCTTTTCGTTTAAATCGGGAAGGATATTGATCCCCCCATCACTCATCAGCTTCAAACCTTCGGGATGCTCATAGGCAAGCACATCAGATATCACATCGCTGATCCGCAAGCCCTTTTCTTTGTCCAATACGGCTCGTAAAAGCACTGCCGTATCGGTCTTGCCTTTGAGGATCAAATCTGCTTTGCCTTCTCTCACCAAAGCTACGGAAGTTTCGGCTGCTAGCTTCAGGTCTGTGCCCACATCGATGATTTCAAAGCTATTTACCAGCTCCGGAGCCATCTTTGACAGTAGCTCGCCAATCGCCTTGGCATCACCTACCAAAAGGCTCTCTGCCAAGTTTTCACGATGAGCCAAAATTGCTGCATCCAACACAGAATCGGTCTGGGCAGCAGCTATCACCACTCTGCCTTTGCGGGCAGATTTTACTTTATCGATCAGTTCAGCAAAATTACGATACATCGTAGCTCCTTGTAAGCGTATGGTATTTATATTGTTATCAATAGTAGTTGTAATTCTCTACAAATTCGTCCACATAGAGTTCCTCATCCGGCTTGAGTTCGGAGAGAATCTTTCGCAGAGCCTCTTTTTGAATCTGCCGCACTCTTTCCCGGCTCAAGCCCATTTCCTCTGCTATTTGGGCAAAGTTTTTGGATTCTTGAGATTCGTTGAGCCCAAAATAGGTACGGATGATATCTGCCTCGCGTGCGTCTAGGCTATTGATGGCATTGTTGATACGGTTTGTCATCACTTCGCTGTAATAGAGTTTTTGGGGATCGGAGAGGCTTGTATCTTCGAGCATGTCTTTGGTGCTATATTCGCTATAATCGCCACTTTGATAAATCTCGTCTAGCGATATCGTCTCGATGATCTGTTCTTTGAGCTGGTCGATGGATTTTTCCGAGATATTGGTTCGATCGCTCAAGGTTTCGGAGCTGGGAGTCTCTCCGGTTTGAGAAAACATCCTGTCCGAGGTTGCTTTGAGTTTGGAAGCAGAGCTTACCTTACCCATCGGTACCCGGATCAATGAGCTTTTTTCCGATACTGCAAGCATGATCCTTTGTTTGATCCACCAAATGGCGTAGGAGATCAGCTTGATATCCTTGTCCGGATCAAATTTTTCGATCGCTTTGATCAAGCCGATATTCCCCTCGCTGATCAATTCTGAGAGAGACAAACCCCGGTTTTGATAGCGTGTGGCTACCTTCACGACAAATTTGAGATTGGATTGGATCAGCTTGTTTAAAGCCACTTGATCGCCTTCCCGAGCCCTGATTGCCAAAGCGTGCTCTTCATCGCGACTGAGAGTCTTGTACTTCGAAATTTCGTTTAAATAGCTCTGCAGAGCCTTGTCCGCAAATACGCTTTCACGACTTGTCTTGTTTACCATCCGCTACCACCCTTTGCCGTTTCTTTCATTGTTTTACTCAAATGGTAATACCTTGCGCGGATTTATCGCCTTGCCTTTGATGCGATATTCAAAGTGCAGATGTGAGCCGTTGGCATTTCCTGTGGAACCCACTGTGCCAATTTGCTGACCCTTGGAAACCGTAGCGCCTACCTCTACCATATTCTTCTCATTGTGAGCATAAACTGTCATCACAAAATCCGGATGCTCCATTACTATGACGTTTCCGTATGCTCCTTGATAACCGGAAAAGACTACCGTACCATCCAAGACCGCATAAATCGGAGTTCCTGTCTTTGCTCCAATATCTATACCCTTGTGCGGTCTTCCATTGCGGATTCCATATTCCGATATGACCTTACCTTCTACTGGCATAAAGAGATCCGTTCGGATTCTATCACGAGAACGGACAATCTCTTCGGTGAGCCCTGCAGAGCTACTTTCGGTAGGGAGATTGCCACGTGGCGTAACCAAATTGAGCTTTTGTCCTACACTAATATCATTGGAACTGAGATTGTTCAAGCGTTTTAATTCCTCTACTGTCATGCCGTTTTCAGTAGCTATTTTAAACAAGGTGTCTTTCCTTTGCACGATATAAACCCTCTGGATCAATATCGAATCCGGAGCGGAGGCAGCTCTGAGCTCCAATCCCTGAGGTTGAGAATCAGCCGGGGCTACACTCGTTCCGCTAAACTGGGCAGGGTCTTTGACGATGATCCGATCCCCAGGTTTGATAAGCTGATTGTCATCCGCAAAGCCATTCCACGCCAAGATGTCTTTGACCTTTATCCCATAAATCAAGGAAATCCGGTAGAGATTTTCCTTTGCCGCTATCGTATGATAGTATTGCTCTGGGAGGTCTTGTCTGGGAGCGGAAACAACCTGCACACTACTTCCCGGAGGTCCCGTCGTGGCAGGATTTTGCACCTGCGTGTTACGAACTTCCTCTGCCTCTGAGACAGGGGTTGGTACCGGTGCCGGAGGTTTTTTCTCTTCTTTGGGCACAGGTTTTGCCACCGCTACTTTGATCTTGAGCACTTGACCTATGGAAAGATCCGGACTATTTAGTCCATTCAGCTTTTTTAGCTCATCTACGCTCACGCCATACTTTTTGCTCAGCGCATAGAGCGTATCTCCCTTTCTTACCTTATGCTCTTGATACTTTAGCGCCGATGCCAAAATCGGTATGAGCAGCAAACTCAAAACCAGTACCAGCGGTCTTAATCTATCTAATCGTAAAATCATTGCATTCCTTTACGCCTTCGAGGCTTACAATCTGCAAGTCTTCTACTCTTGCAAAAAGCGAACCACTGCTCACCTGAGCACAAAATTCTTTGAGCTCAGCCTCGGAACATAGAGCTACTATCTGCACCGATCCATCGGATAGGTTTTTGACATAACCCCTTATCCCATATAGTAAAGCACAGCCATAAACATGACGCCGGAAACCGACGCCTTGCACACGACCGTAAACGGTTATCTCCCATGAAGGCATAGCAGTCTCATTTTCTACTTTTTCCCTTTGTAAATTTCTCGCTGGATTTTGTCAAGAAACTTTCTCAGCACCCCAGCAAATCTTTCTAATTATCCGTAATCATATCTATGTGCTTAGTCAATTATATGCCATTCTTTGTGCATGCTTGTTTTTTTGCCATTCTCGTCTTTTGCCCCATATCCTCTAGGCTTGCCCAATAGCAATACGGTAGCAATACGGTGATTCACCGTATTGCTACCGTATTGCTACCGTATTGCTATTAAGGAAGAAAGAGGCAAACCATGAGAGTAAGGTGGACAGTAAGTACGTGTATATTGTTTATGAGCAGTATGATACAGTTGCAGGCTTATTTGCTTTCACCATATAATATGTGTCGGAAAAAACTGTCTGTAGATGTGGATTTCGCATGAGTCCTGTAGCCCTTTTGGCTTTTGCTCTAAAGATATTAGTTCACGGAGAGCTACATGACTCCTGCTTAGTTTACGTTTACGGAGCTTCGGAAAGCTCATCTACCCTTCCCTGTATCGCAATATTCCGATGCTACGATTCTTTTAATTGAAAGCCAATGCAGAGTTTATGTTTACTTGCGTTTACGGAGCTATGGAAAGCTGCTGTACATTCTTGTTTAGATGAACACACTGCAAAACATCACACTCGCTCTGAGGCAGCTTTTCAGCACCATTCTGGCAGCTACAGAGATGACAACGCTTCAATAGATATACTAATTTAACAGAAAGCGTTACAACAAAATAGTTACCGCCCATTCCCTCCCTTGGTTTTATTACCAATGGGATTGTGTCGGCTAATATGATCTTTCTCTGTCTGACGTCTTTCTTCTCTCGTCGCTCCACTCTTGGCAACTGAATATTCTACATCTTGCTTTGATGTATCCAATTTGCCACTACGGACATGTTCCTGCTGCCTCTTTCTAAGATTGGAAGTATCGCCTACATATTCAATCTCCCCAGTTTCTTTGTTTCTATGCCGATAAGTACCCGGCTCTTGAGGAATGGAGCTTTTGTCACCCTTGACAATGTCTGTTTTGTGCATCCTGCCCGGTGCGTTGGTGCTAAGGTTTGAGCGCTTTTGGTTAGTGGCAGCTTCTTTTTCAACTCTTTCCACTATCTTATTGAATAAGCTCTTAAAAGCCATGTTTACCTCCATTTTTGGATTTTTACGTCCCAACCGGTTACTACCAGTCTAAGCGACGTATCAATAAAAACTACCTTATAATAATTAGTCAAGAAGTATTTTTCAAAATACACAAGTTAATGTATTGCATCATTATAGATAAACACACTGTTAGAATGGCAAAACTCCATTGCTATCAAAGCATGCAATTTATGTGTTGACAAAAATTCCCCCGTCTCTTCGTTTTGAGACATGGATAGAACAAAAGTGGTAAATGACCGATTGCAGCTCTATTTGGGAGATGCACAAGATGTATTACAGAGTCTTGAGGACGATTCGATAGACCTCATCGTAACCTCTCCGCCCTATGCAGATAGCAGGGTTAATACCTAAGGTGGGATCAAGCCTGATAGATATGTGGAGTGGTTTTTACCTATCTGTGATGAGCTATATAGGGTGTTAAAACCTACTGGAACATTTATATTAAACATCAAGGAAAAAGCTGTTGAGGGTGAGCGTCATACCTATGTCTTGGAACTGATCTTGGAATTGAGAAAAAGGGGCTGGCTCTGGACGGAAGAATTTGTCTGGCACAAAAAAAACAGCTATCCTGGCAAATGGCCCAACCGCTTTCGTGATGCATGGGAAAGGCTTTTACAGTTTAATAAAAACCGGTTCTTTAAGATGTATCAGGATGAGGTAAAGGTTCCAATTGGTGATTGGGCAAAGCAAAGGCTCGAAAACTTGAGTGAAACAGACAAGATCAGAGATGTGTCCAAGGTTGGCAGTGGCTTTGGGAAAAACATCTCAAATTGGGTTGGTTGGGATAGTGTCTATCCTACCAATGTCCTTCACCTTGCGACTGAGTGTGGTAACAAAAGCCATAGTGCAGCATTCCCTTATGCTCTTCCCAAGTGGTTTATCCAGCTCTTTACCAGAGAGGATGATATTGTGTTAGATCCCTTTATGGGATCTGGCACTTCGCTAAGAGCGGCACTTGACCTCAATCGCAAAGCAATAGGTATTGACCTCAATAGCGAATACTATAACATGGTAAAAGAACAGCTACTAAACAGTCAAGCCCAAAGGGATATCTTTGAATTGGGAGGCATCATTGAATCAGGATCAAATTTAGAGTGTAAACGACTTTGTTCATACTAACATTAAAGCATTTCACAAAAAGCGATATGAGTCTCTTGAGGATGTGAAATTAAACCGCATCCTACTACGTAAAAACCCATACTTATTCAAAGCAAAAAACATTTTGACGGCGCAAGACCTTGTAAAATCGCTTTTGGATGCGTACCTATCCTCTCAAGAGGAAACACTTTTTGGGGAAGTGTTAGAACGCCTGGCGATCTTTGTTTGCGAGCAAATCTACGGTGGAACCAAATCATCCAGCGAGGGGATTGATCTCGAATTCTCTCGAGAGGGAGTAAGGTATTTGGTCTCCATAAAATCATGCCCAAACTGGGGAAATAGCAGCCAGATCAAAAAAATGCTGGACAACTTTCAAAAAGCAAAGAAGATACTGGGGTCAAATGTAGGACGGGCTAATGTTGTTGCCATCAATGGCTGCTTTTATGGAAGGGATAATACTCCAGACAAAGGTACCTATCTCAAGCTCTGTGGGCAGAGGTTTTGGGAGTTTATTAGCGGAGATGCTGACTTGTATTTGGATATCGTAAAGCCTTTGGGGGTGGAGGCAAAGCAAAGAAACGAAGAGTTTTATGAAATGTATGCCAAGATCATCAACCTCTTTACGGTACAATTTGCAGAAAGCTTCTGTGAAAATGGTGCAATAAATTGGGACAAGCTGGTCGCTTACAATTCCGCTCAAGTCAAACCAAGTATGTGAGAGGTTTAATACCGGATAGCACTTTTCCTTTTCTGGTAACTATTAGATGGTTTGGTAGCATTCCGATGCTACGATTCTCTTTATCACAGCATTTTTGTTTTCGTTTTCGGAGCTTTGGAAAGCTCCGCTTAAGTACAAGCGGTCGCCGAACCGCCTATCTTTTATGGGCGCTTCGGCGAGCGCCCGTACACAGCACTTACAGGCTTGTTTCATACAAGATATCAGATGTTCAAAAGCTCTGTTTCGGATATGAAACCAAGTGTGGAATTCTGAAGATATTGGTTTGTGCGTGAGCAAACAATTTTGTACTTGACAAGTTTACTGGTAAGCATGAATATTGAATTGTTCCCAAAATGGAGGTACCATGAAAGCTAATATAGTTTTACTGCTCGTATTAATGCCACTGATCTTGGGCGGAGTAAATCAGGCAGAATACGTAGTGAGAAGTAGTATCGATACTGAGTATAATTCTCGGATATCCTACATGGATACTGATAGCACCTTCTGTATGTATAGCTGGAATTTTTATCCTGCACCAAATCAACAGCTAAAGATAAAACGGTTGCATTCGAATGGTACTGCAGATGAAGAGCAGGTAATCTATGACTTCAATAGCGCAATGGGATTTCACACTCACATTCAAAGCATCACGGTACCTGATGGATATCTGCTCATATTCTCCAGTGCTTCCGAAGTTGTCGCCCTTACTGTGTTTGGAGATTACGTACAAGCCAGAACACATAGCACTGCTTTTGCAGGTTCTCCGAGTTACTTAAGAGACTTCTGCACCATAGGAGATAACATATTTTTCTTAGCACATGATATAAATCAAGAGTTTAACCTTTGGAAATGGGATACTTCATCAGATTCCATAAGCTCAATCTTTGCCTGGAGTCCCCTTGATTATTCCCCTGTCCTTAGTGCTTTTGGCAATAGATTGGTACTGAGTAGTGAATTTCCGTTTTTGAATCAAGATCCCATGATCGTGTTTGATAGTTCTTTGGTTCCGGAATTCCACCAGACGAATATACATAAAGTGCGTTGTAGCTATAGCTTTGATGAAAATACTTTTTTTGCTACTTGGAATGAATCCGCAGAACTTGCTTGCGATGGAGTAGTCTATTTGGTTGATGATGAGTTGGATTTTGATCCATGGTCAGATAACTGGTGGTTGGAGGAATGGTACACGATTTATGATGTTAACTGTCGGTTTCCAAACAATATTTTTGGCGCTACATATACATTTATGACCGCGTATTACACTGTCCATCATTTTGACCTCTACCAGCGAACCCCTCCCAGCCACTTTGTTTTGTACACAGGCTTCCCAGAAGTTAATGATTTTCAGGAGTCCTTAGCTTATGTTGGCAATATGCAGGACAGGCTGCTTATGATCAATCACAGCAATGGTTCATTCACTTTTCGCTTGGCAGATTTTGCATCATCGGAGTGGATAAACTTTCCTCAAGGTTCTTGGTCCCCGCAGATTGATGGGGGTCAGATAGCGAATGTACAAGCTTATAATAGTCAAAACCATATTCTAATCCATCTTACATCAGACTCTGTTAATCGATACTATTTCCTGCAATTAAATCTAAGTGTATCCTCTGATGATCCTATAAATCAACCAAACACCATGATAGCCTATCCCAATCCCTTCAAAGATAGCATCCGGATTAGTTTCAAGGATACTTCAAAAAGGTCTGGCATGGATATCTACAATTTAAGGGGTCAAAAAGTGAGAAGCATTGCCTCGTCTGCAAATGCTTATGAATGGGACGGGAAGGACGATCAAGGGAAAAACCTTGGAGCGGGTGTGTATTTTGGACGTGAAACCAATGGTAAACAGACCATCAAGCTGCTCAGGCTAAGCCATTAGTTCATTTGCAAATGGTAATGAATTTGACGATAATGGCTCTCGGGTAGTATCTGCCATTCGTATGCAAGATAATGAAAGTAGCAAGATCACAAGAGAAATACAATTCATTTTCATGATTCTTGTTACTTCATGCTGCGCATGAGTCCTTTGCGCCAGAAAGCCTCTTCATCAATCCATAGTTACAATAGCGCAAATGACTCCTGCTAGCTTGCGTTTTCGGAACTTTGGAAAGCTCCGCTTAAGTACAGGTGGTCTTCATTGCCACCATTGATTGTTTCTCATACTTAAGCTCTTCTGAGTGTCGTGAAATTTAGATTTGTATTGACAGAGAGCCAATGCAATTTTGGATAGCGTGATGAACATTACGACGTTAAGGCATAGACCATAAAAAATGAAGACCGGCAAGATCATCGACATTCACTGTGCTTGCGGATATCTGCTCTTTCGCTATTTCAAAGCGGGAAAGGGTAAGCTGATCAAGTGTTTTGTCAATCGTCTCTCGGAAGACAATGTGGGGCTAAGGGGTTTGGCAACTTTTTCCAAGCCCCCTTGCCCCTCTTGTGGAAAAGAACTGGGAATTATTATGATGATCCGTGGCGAGCCGGCTTTGAAAATAAACCAGGGTACTATCAAAAGTATCCGTCTATGATGGAAATGAATTGACAAAAGAGGCTTGCTGCCTCAGCATTGTTCACAAGCGAAAAAGCAAAATGAAATCCACAATCTATCTGGATATATGGAGGAAAAGATGACTCTGCTACGTACGCTAATACTTTGTGTGTGTATTTTTCCGGTGTTGCTATTTGGGATTGATATCAGCGGAACGGTTTCTGGTGTTTGGTCTCCGGAAAACAATCCTCACAATCTCATTGGAGATGCTACCATCCCTGTTGGACAGGTATTACAGATTCAGCCCGGAGTTATCGTAAGAGCCATGGGCAATTATCGGATTACGGCTGCGGGCTCGATCTTGGCAATTGGCACAGAGAGTGATAGTATCCGTTTTGTAAATGGACAGACAAATCCTTCCGCACCATGGAAGGGGATCCGTCTGGAAAATACTCAGGTGCAAAGCGCTTTTTCGCATTGCTACGTAGAAAATGGTGAGCATGGAATCAATTCGATCAATTCCCCCGTAGAAGTCCAGCATAGCAGGTTTTTTCGCAATCTCAAGGGGCTTCATGTCTATGGCATTGGCGCAGCCAATCCTGCCACAGTCATTATCACTCATTGTATCATAGAATTTAGTGGAGAAAATGGGATACTGATAGCACAAAATTCCAATACTACAATCTCACATTGCGAGATCAGGGAAAATGGGGTTACCTCTACTTACCGTGGAGCAATACAGCTTTCAAACCAATCTGCTGGCGGTAGCAATAGCCCTACGATTGCCTTCAATCATATTCATCACAACCGCTGGCAGGGTATCACGGCTTGGGATATTGCCGCTGCGGGAGCCATCAATCCACATATCCATCAAAACCTTATAGAATACAATCTGACAGGGATTTACCTGCTCAATTCCTCCGGCTTTGTGGAAGAAAATGTCATTCGAAACAACTACATCCCCGGGGATATGAATTCCGGAGCGGGAGTAATGGTAAGTGGAGCTACTTCTCTGCCATATTTTGAGCGCAATACTATAGTAAACAATTTTACGGGTTTTTATATTACAAACAATGCTCTGCCCTGCCTTGGCAACCTCGACAACCCTCATCCCTGGGCACAGGGTGAAAACGTGATCCGCAACAATGTGGACGCTATGGGAGTACCACACTCCGTGGTCTGTGCCTCCTATCCGATGGGCTCCAATGTGATCCGTGCAGAAAACAACTATTGGGATTTTGATAACGCCGCAGGTATAGCATCCTATATTACGGATCGCAATGATGATCCGGCACTGCCTTTGGTGGATTTTGAACCATTTTTGGTGGAGCAACAGAGTATCACACTAATCGGAGATTTTGTGTATAACGGGGGTAGTGAACTTACGCAACGGCGCTTTGAATTGGTAAGTGTAACCTCCGGTAATGTACTGGCGCATTTTCCGCTGCCTCCCAACGGTTTGATAAATTTGAATACCCCTATTGCAGAGCCTTTTTATGCCCTTGTGGTAGCCTCTGTAATTGGAGAGGAAAGGCTGCTATATGGATGTGCGGGTTCCTTTGCCCAGCCCCAAGTATTTGACCCGGAAGGGGCAACCAATATCAATGTGGGTACCATCCAGATCATGGATATGGCACCCCCTCGCTATCTGGAAGTAGGTGCTTCGCTGATCGAAAACGGATATACACTTTATCCGTTGCGAAATCGCTTTTTCGTATATGCCCCGCTCATGACAGATTGGCTCTTTCGAGACGGAAACTTTGTTTATCTCTACCGTCATAGCAGAAGGGTGGGAAATCAGGAACTGAGCTGGGATATGCCGGTGGGTTCCATTTATACCAAGGTGGCAAATCTGGAGCATGATGAAATCTGGCAGCAGACCAGGGTGATTGATGATACAGGTACTATCTCTACCAATATGGTGATCAACAAAATGCTGATCTTTCCGCCGATGGGATATCCTCTGATGAGTGACTACAGCTTTCAATATTGCTATGATGCAGAGCTCAATCTGATGAATGTGAAAAGTTTTACTCGTTTTTATCCCACCGATCCCAATCTGGTCTTTGATTATCTGGGAGATCATGTGGCGGGTAAAACTGCCATGCATGCGGAATTGGTGCAAACGGATTATAGCCTCTTGCCCCTTTTTACTGGCAATAGATGGATTCTTGAGCCACAGGAAATCATTGATACGCCCAATATGCTGAGTGTGCACTTGGAAAATTACTACCAAAATCCAGAATTTCACTGGCAAGCACCCTCGAGCGGGAACTGGAATGGTTATCGAATTTATTACAACCAGAGCATTCTGGCAGAGCTTCCCTTTTCGCAACGTTCTTTCACCCACATGGTGCCAGATTTGATGAATGGCTATCACTACTATTACATCGTGGCATTCAATGCAGATGGGGAATCTGAACCGAGCAATTATGCCGTCTTTGGTCCCGATGATGTGGAGGATGAATTTGGTCTCATACCGGTAGTAAAATCTGGACCTAATCCTTTCTCCTTGAGTAGCGGGAGCGAATTTAAGGTAAATTTGGGTCATATTCCCAGCTCCGGACTTGAGCTGAGGATACACAATCTGCGGGGTCAAATGGTCTATGCAAAAAAAGTTCTTGACGCAAACAGCACCTCCATTAGCTGGAGAGGAGAGGATTTATCCGGTAAAAAATGTAGCAGCGGGCTCTACCTGATCCGAGTTATCAGTGGGAATAAAACGCTGTCAAATAAAAAGATACTATTGGTAAAATAGGAAGAGAACATGATAAGGCGCATACTATTGGTGGATGATGATCACCAGTTTTTGGAAACCATGTCCGAGCTGCTACGTCTGCGGCAGTACGATGTAGAAAGTGCCTCCGATTGCCTATTGGCGATCGAGCTATTGCGGAGCAGGAAAATTGACCTCTTGGTGACGGATATCGTGATGCCAAATTATGACGGATTGGAACTCATTATCACAGTTCGTGAGCAATTTCCCAAGGTCAAAATCATCGCTATTTCCGGAGGCGGAAAGATCGACAAAAAAACCTATCTGATGATGGCAAAGGGACTGCGCGCGGATGCAGTATTGGAAAAGCCCTTTCTCTGCTCCGAGCTGGACGATCTGATCAAATCTTTGGATTAAGATTTTTTGAGGGTTTGGGATACGTACTGCTCTTTACTAGTCCTGAAGATATAATAATTTTGCAGCGGTACTACTCCCATCGCTCATGTGACAGCGAATAAGGTAGATTCCTCCCGAGAGATTTTCGGAGAGTATCGGCAGGGCTTGCTCTTTGGCAGGATTTGAGAAATTTTGGCTCATAATCTCTTGTCCTTTGATGTTATACAAACTGAGCGAGCGGATATCTGCGGGGGCTTTGATCTTGAGCTGTTTTCCCTTTGACATGGGATTGGGATAGATACTAATGCGGGAACTGGGCTGTGGAGCCAAGTGCTCTGAATTTGCGGTGCTGTAGCTAAACAATTCATGAATGTCAAATCCCATTGCCTGGGTCTCAAATGCGGGACTGGTGGCATCGGCATTTGCCCACAAAACTCTTCCCAAAGAGGGGATATACTGAATCGCCATAAGGTTGTTTTGCCATCCTGCGGCTCCTACCAATAGGTTCCACTGCCGTTTTGCAGAAACGGATGAATTGAGGTATAGCGAATCCTGAATCATAGCATAACGATCGCAACATATCGGATTGTAGAGCAGGCGAAAATGGTTTGTTACCGCTAAATTGGTACCCATAAACCCTTCATTTTGCACAGTGGTACGTAGCTCTGTACCCCAAAAATTGTTTTCCACAATACCCGCAAAGCGGTCTATATCGTTTTCCCAAACCGTGTGTACCAAGGTCCCGCTCAGGTGCCTATGATCGGCTATGGATTCGTAGATATCCATTCCGCTATGGTAGCCATCATCGTTATAATCTAGTAGTTCCAAGCCATCACGGATACTAAAGAGGATGTTTTTGAGTCCCGTATCATCGCTATAGTTATTGACGTTGGCAACGTTCAAAAAAGCAGCACTGCCATTTTCGGAGATGGCAGAGAGGGCACCGATCAAACCGGGATAGGTAAAGGAAAGCCACTTCTGTTCATCCGGTTCGGAGGGATGATGTACGATCAGAATAGGATTTGCAAGCAGATAAGAATTCCTGTCCCAATCCATCAACCTGCTGATTACGAGATTGCCATTGAGCGTGGAATCCGCTGCGGTGGCAGAGCCCCAACTGGAAATGGAAGCACAACCGAGTTCCAAATCCGGCAGACCCATTTCCGCAGAACGCACATAGCGTAGATCGACGATGCTATTTCCCAAGAGCACATCATTAGCATCCAGATTACGATCCAACGCCGGAAGATAGGTACTTACTCCGCTGGCTTCCACTCCTGCCACCATGCCTGTGGCTTCGCTGAGGTGATTTGGATCAAAGGCAAAACGTCCTAGCATAAAGGTCTTGAGATTGTTGTAGGCTGTCACATTGGAATAGGTGACCGTCTGAAAGAAGTAATTGTACATGATCTGCATGGTCTCTTCGGCTAGCAAGTAGCCTTGGGCATAACCGCGCTCATAATGCGTTCCCCATACATGAAGGATTTTCTTGTCTCCTACCTGGTAGAGGTTGCCATTTACTTGGGCAAAGATACCTGTGCCCAAAGTACAAATGATAAGGATGAGAGTAGTGGTCTTGAGCCACTGGGGAATTGCTATAACTAGGTTTCTGTTTATCATCTGCTGTTCCTTTAAATCTATCTATAGATGCTGAGTATTATTCTTTGCTATCAACAAGCTGTTGCTGTTTGAGCTTTGCCCACCACTTGATGCGTTTGTCAATCTCTTTTTCAAAACCGAATTCTCCGGCGCTATAGTAAGTCTTTTCCGGCATTTGCTCCGGGAAGTATTTTTGGTAGTGATAGCCATGCTCATACTCATGGCTATACGCATAATCCTTTCCATAATCAAGCTCTTTCATCAGTTTGGTGGGAGCATTGCGAATATGAAGTGGAACCCCATAGTGGCTGGTCTTGCGGGCATCTTCTGCCGCCATGCCATAGGCTTTGTAAAGGGCATTGCTTTTGGGAGCAGTAGCCAAATATACTACCAACTGTGCCAGGGCATTGGACGCTTCCGGCATGCCGATAAAGAGGATGGTATCTTTTACAGCAATGGCTTGAACCAGAGCTTGAGGATCAGCCAAGCCGATATCTTCGCTGGCAAAACGGATTAGCCTACGCACCAGATATCTGGGGTCTTCCCCAGCTTCCAACATCCGCGCCAACCAATAGAGTGCGGCTTGGGGGTCTGAACCACGCAAAGACTTGTGTAGTGCCGAGATCAGATTGTAATGCTCTTCCCGGTTTTTGTCATAAAACATGAGCTTCTTTTCCAGCGTCTTTGCCAATACGGATATATCCGGATGAGGATGCTCACGCAAGTAAGGAGTGATAAGCTCCAAGTAGTTCAAAGCCCTTCTGGCATCGCCACTGCTCTGATCTGCCAACCAACCGATTACCTCTTCGTCCTGCTCAAGATTTAGCTCTGTAAAACCCTTTGTCAAGATATTCTGCAAGTCTTGCTCACTGAGCATGGAAAGGACAAAGACATGGCAGCGGGAAAGCAGGGCAGGGATCACTTCAAAGGAGGGGTTTTCGGTAGTGGCACCGATCAGGATGATTGCTCCGGACTCCACAAAGGGAAGGAAGGCATCCTGTTGTGATTTATTGAATCTATGTATTTCATCGATGAAGATGATAGTCTGTTCATTGCGTGTTCGATGCATATAATCTGCATCTTTCATCACTGCTTTTACATCCGAAATGCTAGAAAGCACGGCAGAGAAATGTACAAAACGGTGGTTTGCATGCCGTTCTATGATCCGGGCAAGAGTGGTCTTTCCGGTACCGGGTGGACCCCAAAGGATAAAGGAATGATACTTTCCGCTGGCGATCATGCCCCTTAGTAAAGAACCTTCAGAGACGATGCTATTTTGCCCCATCACCCCATCCAAAATTTGAGGTCTGAGCTTTTCTGCCAAGGGCACTGTCTTGGCTGAGGCTTTTTCTTCCTCAAAGAGGAGAGTTTGATCTGCTTTACTCAAAAGGGTATCTCCGCTGCTGGGTCTATAGTGGATTGTAAAAAAAGCTCTATGGCAGCTTTGCCGATCGGCGCAAAGGCTACTTCGTGGATAAAATCCATGATCTCTTCAAGTGGGACATAACATACTTCGCTATGCTCATCAGCGTCCGGAGCTGCTTGACGCAATTGCTCGATCTGCCAAGAGTTTAGCTTGATATTAAAATGGCAGAGAAACTCCGGCTTGCGCATCAAGAGGTTTTCACCCATACCCAGGCAATAGCAGCTTCCAAACATCTCTGGCTCGAGGTTAAACTCTTCGTGTAGCTCTCTTAACATCGTGGCAAGCGGATTTAGAAGCGATGCTCTGCAATCCGGCAAGCCCAAAAACCTAGTATAGCGGTCTGAAGTTTTATCTGCTGTGGGAAATTCCAATGTTCCGCCGGGGACGTGCCAAAACCCAGAACCCTCCGCCAGCGCGGTATTCCTTTTACCTACGATAATGCAGGCATCGAGAGTTTGTACTACAGCACACACAGCCAAGGCATCAGCACGGTCTTTGGCATCGCTGAGGACATTGCCATTGATCACATTGGTGCCATAAAAGGACTTATAATCGGTTTCGATGACTTGGATGCTGAGTTTTTGCGGATTTGCCTGCCAAGATTGTAGTCCCGCTACTCTGCCGTTAAAAAGCCTCTTGCTGCTATCTTTCAGAGCTTCTGTCCAGGCTTTGTCGATGCGTCTTTGAATACCCTTTGGATATACTTTCTGTCCCTCGATCAGCTCAAGCTCTATCTGATGTGGCAGATAGGTGTTTTCACATAGGATACGATAGTCACGTTTCATTGATTAGCCTCCAAGAGGAGGACAAATTCACCTTTGCCTATACTGGAAGCAAGCGTATTAAGGGATCCCAGAGTACCGAGATAGACTTTTTCTTCGGGGTAGGTGAGCTTGTAAAAGAGCCTTGCTTTGCGAGATGAGCCCATCACCAAACACAGATCTTCGAGGAGGGCTTTGAGCCTGTAGGGTGCATCAAGGATAAAGATATCCATATCCTTTACATTGCGGATTTTGTTTAGTTCGATGCGCCTTGCATCTTTATTCGCTGGTAAAAATCCATAGTACCAAAAGCGATCCATCCTCTTGCCACAGAGCATCAAAGCAGCCATCAAAGACGATGCTCCCGGCACCGCAGAAACAGGGATATTATTGGCATAACAGAGCTTGACCAGTTCCGCTCCCGGGTCTGCAAAACAGGGGGTTCCAGCATCGGACACCAGCGCATAGCAACCACTTGTCTTGATGAAAAGATCGTGAAAGAGTTCCTCAATCGCGGTAGGGCTGCTATGCTCATTGAGTAGGTGCAAGGGTTTGGAGACACCGATCTTCTTCAGGATTTTGGAGCCGTTTTTGTATTCTTCACAGATAAGCGCATCCACGTGGAGCAGGGTTTCATTGGCGCGCAGGCTCATATCCAGATCATTACCGATTGGAACGGCTATCAGATATAGTTTGGAGCTTGTTGTAGCTTCTATTCTTCCACCATACCGTTGAGTTCGGAGGGGTCAAACCACTGGATCATCCCCTGCATCCTTTGGATTTCGGTAAAGAGGATGGTTTTGTGATGCAGCTCTTCTGTAGCAAAGCGCAACATAAGTTCCTTACTGCTTTCGTCGGTAGCTACATTTGCCAAAGAGATATAGATGTTATTGGCTTCTTCTTCCTTACTGATGGCAAACTCGAGAATGTCTTTGGGTTCGCGGATACGTAAATGTGGCAGGTCTGGCAAGAGATTTTCTTCGAGGACGAGTTCTTCACCGGGAAATTCCAGGGCAAAGAGCTCCCGCAATTTTGCCTCGTGCATC